>TARA_R110002124_G_scaffold4137_4_pt1 | contig 11028 bp, 10 predicted proteins | sample TARA_R110002124 | Tara Oceans TARA_R110002124 (sample SAMEA4397445) | marine metagenome | biome: Polar Biome; feature: [SRF] surface water layer (ENVO:00010504); material: water (ENVO:00002006), including particulate matter (ENVO:01000060) such as... | depth 5 m | reverse complement strand
GCGTGGCCGTCGAGCAGCGATCTGATGTTGACGATCACCTTGTCGCCCATATCAATGCGTCCCTCGATCGTCGCCGAGCCCATATGCGGCAGCAGCACAACCTTGTTGGCTCGGGCAAGCTTCAGCAATTTGGGATTGATGGCGGGCTCATGTTCGAACACATCGAGGCCGGCACCGGCGAGTTTTTTATCTTCCAGCATGGCGATGAGGGCGTTCTCGTCGATGATTTCACCGCGCGCCGTGTTGACCACATAGGCTTCCGGCCGCATCAAATGCAGCCTTCTGGCTGACAGCAGGTGATAGGTTCCGGGCGTGTGCGGGCAATTGACGGAAATGATATCCATCCGCGCCAGCATCTGGTCGAGACTGTCCCAATAGGTTGCCTCAAGGCGCTCTTCAATTTCGGACGGCAGTGGCCGGCGGTTGTGATAGTGAATGGCAAGTCCGAACGCCTTGGCGCGGCGGGCCACAGCCTGACCGATGCGACCCATACCGACAATGCCCAGACGCTTGCCGGAGATGCGGCGGCCTGTCATCCACGTCGGAGACCAGCCCGACCAGGGCTCTCCGCCGGGCAATATGGCCGCCCCTTCGGCGAGCCGGCGCGGCACGGCGAGAATCAGCGCCATCGTCATATCGGCGGTATCTTCGGTCAGCACATTGGGCGTATTAGTCACCACAATGCCCTTGTCATGAGCAGCACCGACATCGATATTGTCGACGCCATTGCCGAAATTGGCGATGATCTTCAGTTGCGGCCCGGCCTGGTTAAGCACGGCAGCGTCGATCCGATCGGTCACGGTGGGCACCAGCACTTCCGCCGTTTTCACCGCCTCCACCAGTTCCGCCTGAGTCATGGCGTGATCGTCCAGATTGAGGCGGGCATTGAACAGCTCGCGCATGCGCGTTTCCACCTGTTCAGGCAGTTTTCGGGTGACAATAACCAGAGTTTTCGGTCTCGCCATATCGCGCTAGCCCTTTCTTGTTGAGAGCTCTTTAACCATATCGGTTCAAAACTTGTGTATGGGTTGAACAGGCAATGCCCAACCCGGATCAACAGCCGTTCCTGCAGACACTATCAGATAAGGCTGCAAACACAATTTGAATGGCTTTGTATAATGTGTCAGGAGAGCGAATGCCAAGTCTCCTGTAACACGGAAGGCAAGTTTGAAATTGAGATGCGCGAAAAAGACATATGGGTGCGCAGAAAATGAGTTTGAAAGTGATGCAATTGCGCCAGGCGCTGGATAGACAGTATGGGCAGACAATTCTCGGAGGATTTCAGCAAGCGCTGTACAGATGCCTGCCAAATGCTGCGTGTCTGGTCGCGGTCCTGCTGGCGCTGGCCGTTCCGGGACTTGTGCCGCAGCCTGCATTTGCCCAGTCCAATGATGAGCGCGGAATTCGCGTCGGGCCTTCGGGCCTTGCCCTGCCCCGCTTTGTCAGCCTCAAATCCAATCGGGTGAACGTCCGTGTCGGGCCCGGCCGGGAATATGATATTGCCTGGATTTTCGTCAAGGGCGGCCTGCCGGTGGAGGTGTTTCAGGAATCCGATAACTGGCGCCGGATTCGTGACGCTGCCGGCAATTCCGGCTGGGTGTTCAACAGCCTTTTGTCCGGACGCCGGACCGCGCTGGTGACGCCCTGGGCCAGCGCCGCCGAACCCCTGCCGCTCTATCGCGAACGCAGCCCCGGCGCAAAGTTGAATGCCCGGCTGGAAACCGGCGTGCTGTTAAGCATTGATGAATGCGACGGCGAATGGTGCCGCGCAGATCTGCGGGACAGCAGCAATAAGAGCTTTCGCGGCTATGTGCAGCAGAACAAATTATGGGGCGTCTATCCCAATGAGGAATTTGACGATTAGAGCTGATTCATGAATGCCGGATCATGTGACCGGAATCATGCAGCTTCGTCATTCAGAGCATCGATCACCGCACATTGCGGGATATCCCTGCCGCTGCATTGCGCAACCGTATCGGACAACACGCTCTCGATTCGTTGAAGATCAGCGATCTTCTGGTGGATCGCGGTTAAATGCGTCAGCGCGACTTCCTAAACCTCGGCGCAGGTCTGGATGCCGCCATCGACCAGGGCAAGAAGGCCGCGCACTTCACTCAGCGAGAAGCCCAGATCCCGCGCCCGTATGATGAATTTCAGGCGTTGAACATGCCCGGCATCATAGCTTCTGTAATTCTTCGCTGTTCGCGGCGGCTCAGGCATGACACCGACGGTTTCATAGTATCGGATCGTTTCCAGATTGCAGCCGGTTTCCCGCGCCAGATCCGAGCGCCTCAGGTGCCTCACAACAGTGTTACCGTTATTCACAGAAAACTCCTTGACCCTGTACTTACTACAGACACTAATTTGCCTTTCAGACCAAGGCAAGGATGAATTTAATGAGCGAATTGACCACTGCCAATAGAATGACGGAACTGGCGGACAACCGTGAAGCCGACCGAAAAGGATGGACGGCTACCGGCTTCAGCGGTCTTGGTGCATTGGCCATGACATCATGCTGCATCCTGCCCCTGGTCCTGGTCAGCTTTGGTGTCGGCGGCGTCTGGATCGCTCAGCTGACAGCACTGTATGCCTATAAGTGGTACACATTCGCCATCAGCGTGGCGTTTCTGTCCTACGGGTTCTGGAAAGCCTACAAGCCGGTTGAAGCAGAGGTCTGCCAGGATGGCAGCTGCGCGAAGCCATTGAACCGGACGCTGATGCGCGGGATTTTGTGGTCTGCCGCGTTCATCGTCGCGCTCGCAATGATCTTTCCTTATGCCACCCCCTACATTTTGAGCTATTAAAGAGGACTTCCCAAAATGAAATATTTTTACGCAACAGTCCTGGCCAGTTTTCTGACAACTGGCGCGGCCTGGGCTGCAGAACAGCAGACCCGTATCGAGGTCAGCGAGTTGTTCTGCCCGTCCTGCCCCTACATCGCTGCCGACGCGGTCAAGTCTATTGAAAGCGTCAAAATCGTCGAGGCGGATTATGATCAAGCGGCAGAGAAAATCGTGTTTCTGGTGACGTATGATGATGCCCTGACCACTCCGGACGCAATTGCTGCAGCTTCCATGCAATTTGGCTACCCCGGCCGCGTTCTGCTGACGGCCTCCGGGTCCTGACGCGACAAATCAAGGACAGAAAATGAATGACAAGACTCTCATGCGGAGCGGCCTGGCCGGCTCTGTCATCGCTGCAATTTGCTGTTTTACACCGCTTTTGGTGCTGCTGGTGGCAGGTGCCGGACTGTCGGCCCTTGTCGGATGGCTCGACTATGTGCTGTTCCCGCTGCTCTTCGCATCACTCGGAGTGGTGACACTGGCGCTGTGGCTGCAAGCAGGCAGGCCCGGGCGTAGTCCGAAACCCCTGATCATCGTGGCAGTTGTGGTTTTGTCGGCACTGCTGTTCTGGCTTGAATTTCGCTTTGCCTTGCGCCTCTCGGTCGCGGCAGCGTTGGCGGTGGTACTTTACGCGCTTTGGCTGCGGCGGTCGCGGTCAGACGAACCCATACAGGTCACTTCCAAACATAATTGATGAATTGCATTGAAAGGCACAGACATGAATGACGCCAGCGGAACACCGAAAATCAGCCTTTACGATCTGATCGTGGTCGGCGCGGGATCGGCCGGATTTTCGGCCTCGATCACGGCCGCCGATGCAGGCAAGCGCGTGGCTCTGATCGGCCACGGAACCATTGGCGGCACCTGCGTCAATGTTGGATGTGTGCCGTCCAAAGCAATGATCCGGGCGGGCGAGGCTATCCATGCCGCCCATGCGGCATCGCGCTTTCCGGGTGTGACCGGTCAGGCAAAGCTACAGGACTGGGCGGCGCTTGTTGCATCCAAGGATGAGCTTGTGGAGACGCTGCGGCAAAAGAAATATGCCGATCTGCTGCCATCCTACGAGCTTGTCGACTACTTCGATGAGGGTGCCGCAAACCTGGTTGAAGGCGGCGTTAAAATTGGCAATCGTATCATCAAGGCGCCGAAGATCATCATTGCGACGGGCGGTCGTCCATCCCTCCCGCCGATCAAGGGCATCGAGCAGGTATCGACTTTGGACAGCACCAGTCTGCTGGACCTAAAGGAAAAGCCCAAGAGCCTGATCTTTATCGGCGGCGGCTATATCGGCGCGGAATTGGCGCAAATGATGCGCCGGATGGGCGTCGATGTGACTGTTGTGTGCCGCTCACGGCTGCTGCCTGGTGCTGAGCCTGAAGTTTCTGAGGCGTTGACCGAGATATTCCGCGCTGAAGGCATCGAGATGCATTGCGGCATCAGCTATGATTCATGTCACGAGGATGGCGATGGCATCACTGTCCGCGTCGAGAAAGACGGCAAACCTTTGGAATTGAAAGCTGAAAAGCTGGTGGTGACCGCCGGGCGGCGCGCCAATACCGATGGTATGGGTCTGGAAGAGATGGGCATTGAACTCGACAAGCGCGGCGCGATCATCATTGGCGATGACATGCAGACGTCGCGGCCAGGTGTCTATGCCGCCGGTGATGTGACCGATCGCGATCAGTTCGTCTATATGGCTGCATACGGGGCCAAGCTGGCATCCCGCAACGCTGTGCTGGGCGAAGCCAATCGCTATGACAATGCGACAATGCCCTGGGTGGTGTTTACCGACTCGCAAGTGGCTGGAGTCGGATTGTCTGAAGCTGAAGCGCTAGATGCGGGCTATGAGGTGAAAACCTCGGTGCTGACATTGGACAATGTGCCACGGGCGCTCGCCGCGCGCGACACGCGCGGGCTGATCAAACTGGTGGCCGACGCCAAATCTGATCTGCTGCTCGGCGGCCAGATTATCGCACCCGAAGGCTCTGATACCATTCAGACGCTGGCGATGGCCCTGACTTTCGGTATGACGACCAAAGCGCTTGGCCAGACCATCATGCCTTATCTGACTACCGTTGAAGGATTGAAACTGGCGGCGCAAACCTTTGATATGGACGTCGCCAAACTGAGCTGCTGCGCCGGATAGGAGGACGTATGGAAACGTCAAATGAAGAAAAACTGTTTGATCTGATTGTGATCGGCGCTGGGACGGGCGGCAACGGCGTTGCCCGAATGGCGGCAGCCGAAGGCTGGAATGTGGCCAGCGTCGACTGTCTGCCTTATGGCGGCACCTGTGCTCTGCGGGGCTGCGATCCCAAGAAGATGCTGGTTGCTGTCACCGAAGCTATCGATTGGGCCGATAATTTGAAAGGCAAGGGAGTTGAGGCGCAGACCTCGGTCAATTGGCCCGAGATGATCGCTTTCAAGCGCACATTCACCGATGTCATGCCGCCGCGCATCGAAGCAGGGCTGAACAAGGCTGGCGTTACCACCTTGCATGGCGACGCCCGGTTTACAGCTCCGGACAGCATTGAGATCAATGGAGAAACCCTGCGGGCGCGGCATTTTCACATCGCTACCGGCGCGCGTCCCATGACGTTGAATATTCCCGGCGAAGAGCTTCTGATTACCAGTACGGACTTTCTGAACCTTCCGGAACGGCCGGAACGGATTGCTTTTGTCGGTGGCGGTTTTATCGCCATGGAATTTGCACATATCGCAGCACGGGCAGGTGCCAGCGAAGTTACAGTATTGGAGATGATGAAGCGGCCTCTGGGCAATTTTGATCCGGATATGGTGGACCTTCTGGTCGAGGCGACAGATAAGATGGGGATCAGCTTGCAGACAGAAGCCAAGGTGCTCAAGATCGAACGGTCGGGAAAAGCCTTCCTGGTCACATTCGAAACGCCTGCCGGGACGAAGCAAGTGAGTTGTGATGTTGTTGTGCACGGCACAGGTCGCGTGCCGAATATCGAGCAATTGAATCTGGCTGCAGCCGGTGTTGAATTCGGCCGGCGCGGCATCAAGGTCAGCGACTATATGCGAACCACCAATCCGAATATTTTTGCGGCCGGTGACTGTGCCGATAGCGGGCCGAACCTGACGCCGGTCTCGGCAAATGAGGGACGCATCGCCGGCAAAAACCTGATCGCTGGCAAAGATGCAAGGGCGGTGGCTTATCCGCCAATCCCGAGTGTGGTGTTCACCCTGCCGCAACTCGCCACTGTCGGCTTGTCAGAAGCTGAGGCTACCGAAAAGGGCCTGGATTTCGATGTCCATTTCGAAAAGACTGCCAACTGGTATTCCTCCATGCGGGTCGGCGCAAAGCGAACGGCATTCAAGGTGCTGGTGGAACAGGAAACCGGCCTGATACTGGGTGCGCATCTGATCGGGCCCGGCGCGGAAGAGCAGATCAATCTGTTCGCCATGGCAATGGGTGCGGGGCTGACGGCAAACAAGATCAAGGCCATGATCTTTGCCTATCCAAGCTTTGCCTCAGACATCGGCTCGATGGTTTAGTTCGCTTGCCTGGATGGAAACCGATTTCTGAGATATTGACCGATTGTCGTTACTTTCGGATGGATCCGAAATAATCTTCCCAATTCTGGTGCGGACGGCCAGTTGCGGTTTCGAAGTCACTGGGATTCTCGAAGGCACCATCCCGGATGCCCTGATAAATCCCGGCGATGACCGTGCCTATAAACTCGCCCAGTTCGGCGATGCGATCTGCCTTGTAATCGTCGAAAGATATCGGGCGATAGGCCAAATCGGTGCCGAAGGCCTGATTCAGGTGCTCCGCCAGCTCGGCCTGGGTCAAGGGCGCGCCGTGTAAATTGTAAGTGTGACCATTGTGGTCGGCGCCAGTCAACAAGCGGGCATATGCAAAGGCCAGTTCCGAGCGGATGGTATAGCCACACCTGCCGCCACCCGCGCAATTGGCGATCTCGCCAGCCTTTCGGTAGATGTCGATATACTCTACGTCTGGCTCGATATAGATGCCGTTGCGACCGATGACCCAGTCGAGGCCACTGTCGCGTACATCCGCCTCGCTCTGGCGATTGCTCTGTACGATGGGGGAGAAAGCCGTCCCTTCCTCCGCTCCCTGGACGCTGGTATAGACGATCTTTTTTACACCCACTGCCTTGGCTGCGTCGATCACGTTGCGGTGCTGTCCGATCCGAACTTCGGGTGCAGCCATGCCGGACACCAGCAGCACCGTGTCAACCCCGGCCAGAGAGGCGCGAAGCTGATCCCCATCATCATAATCGCCGGGGCGGATGTCGATGCCCAACCCCCGAACCTTGTTGGGGCTGCGAGCCAGGCCAACAATGGGTTTGCCGGTATCCATAGCAGTGAGGGCCTTTGCGATTTCGGTGCCAAGTTGTCCGGAAACGGCGGTGACAGCAATCATCGTGCTGGTTCTCACCCCCTACGCCCGTAGTTCACCGGATAAAACAGCATCGATCCGGCATCAAATAACAGGTGCCGGCCGACCAGCAACTCTCCGGTGCCGGTGATCGCCTTGATCACTTCCAGCGCCTGCAAGGACCCGATGACACCGGTCAGAGCGCCGATAATGCCGGCTTCCTCGCAGGTCAGGACGGTGCGCTCGTCAGGGGGTTCGGGGAACAGGTCGCGGTAGCGTGGGTTGGGGGTGCCGTCCTTGCCGGCGAGGAAGGGCTGCAGGGTTGTGATCGAGCCGTCGAAGCGGTTGACGGCACCGCTCACCAGGGTTTTTTCCAACTGCTCGCAGGTGTCGGCCACCAGAAAGCGGGTGGTGAAATTATCGCTGCCATCGACGACCACATCGTATTTGACAATCATTTCAGCGGCGTTGCTGTCATCAAGACGCACATTGTGGCATTCCAGCACCGGATGCGGGTTGATTGCCGTCAGAAGCGCGGCGGCACTTTCCACCTTGGCCATGCCGACATTGGCGGTGGTGTGGATGATCTGACGCTGCAGATTTGACAGGCTGACGTGATCATCATCGACCAGGCCAAGATGGCCGATACCGGCGGCGGCCAGATACATCAACACCGGCGCGCCAAGGCCGCCTGCCCCGATCACCAGAACCCGTGCCGCCTTCAGCTTCTGCTGCCCCGGACCGCCGATGTCTGGCAAAACCAGATGGCGCGCATAGCGCTCCAGCTCGGCAGGGGATAATGGCGCGGACGTCACTGGCTCTGCCTCAGCTTTTTCAGATGGTACAGCGCCTCAAGCGCCTCACGCGGTGTCAGATCATCCGGGTCGGCAGCGTCAAGGGCGGCCAGTGCCTGCTCATCGCGCGCCGCCATGGCTTTGGAGGGCTTGCGCTCAGGCGAGACGGAGAACAGCGGCAGATCATCCACAAGCGTGGTTTTGGAGCGCTCGCGCTCCTGCGCTTCCAGCTGCTTCAGCACATCGCGTGCCCGGACCAGCGCGGCCTCCGGCAGGCCGGCCAGTTTTGCCACCTGAATGCCATAGGAACTGGTGGCGGCGCCGGGAACAATCTCATGCAGGAACACCACATTGCCCTGCCATTCCTTGACGCGCACGGTGGCATTGGACAGCCGATCCAGAGTCTGCGCCAGTGCGGTCAGCTCATGATAATGCGTGGCAAACAGCGCCCGCGAGCGGTTGATGGCATGAAGATGTTCGACAGCCGACCAGGCAATCGCCATCCCGTCATAGGTCGCCGTGCCCCGGCCGATCTCATCGAGAATAACCAGCGCGCGCGGCCCGGCCTGATTGAGGATCGCTGCGGTTTCCACCATTTCGACCATGAAAGTCGAACGGCCCCGCGCCAGATCATCAGAGGCACCGACGCGGCTGAAAAGCGCATCGACAATGCCGATATGGGCCTTTGCCGCCGGCACATAACTGCCGATCTGGGCGAGAATGGCAATCAGCGCATTTTGCCGCAAAAAGGTGGATTTGCCCGCCATATTGGGACCGGTGAGCAGCCAGATCTGACCAGCAGATTGGCCGGTCAGATCACAATCATTGGCCACAAACACGCTGCCATCCTGGCGCAGCGCTTGTTCCACAACCGGATGACGCCCGCCGTCAATGGCAAAGGTCAGGCTTTCATCGACCTCAGGGCGGCAGTAATTCTGCGTGTCGGCCAGTATTGCCAATGCGCAGATGACGTCCAGCTCCGCGAGGTGTCGCGACAGGACCTGGATCTGTGCGGCGGCGGCACTGACCTGGCTCAGAAAGTCTTCGAACAGTTCCAGCTCAAGCCGCAAAGCCGCATCTGCGGCACCGGCGATGCGGCTTTGCAGCGCGCTCAATTCGGTGGTGGTAAAGCGCATGGCATTTGCCATGGTCTGGCGGTGAATGAAGCGCTGATCGGCATCCTGCTGCAGCGCACCGGCATTTTGCGCGGTCACCTCGATGAAATAGCCTAGCACGTTATTGTGCCGGATTTTCAGGGCTTTAACGCCGGTTTCAGCGGCATACTGGCTTTGCAGACCGGCGATGATCTTGCGGCTTTGATCGCGCAAGCCGCGATGTTCATCCAGCTCTGCAGTGAACCCGGTGCGGACAAAACCACCATCGCGCTTTTGCAGCGGCAGCTCCTCTGAAAGGGCGCTGGTCAATTGTCCGGCGAGGGCCGCCAGTTCGCCCGCCCCGGCAGCCTTCAGTGCCTGATGGATGGTTTCGATCAGACCCTCGGCACCGTCCAACTCGCACGACAGAGCCTGCGCTCCGGACAGGCCGTCGCGAATGGCGGCCAGATCTCTCGGCCCGCCGCGTTGCAGCATCAGGCGCGACAGGGCGCGGGCCATATCCGGCAGCCGTTTCAGCTGTTTGCGCATATCCGACAGGGCGGCAGGGTTTTTCAGGGCCCAGGCCAGCGCATCCTGCCGTGCCTGAATGGTTGCGACAATAGTTGAGGGTGACGCCAGGCGCATCGCCAGCAGCCGCGCTCCGGCTCCGGTGACGGTGCGGTCAATGGCATCAAACACACTTCCGGCGCGCTTGCCGGACAGGGTCTGCATCAGTTCCAGATTGGCCCGCGTAGCAGCGTCAATCGACATGCCGCTGCTTGCCGATTCCCGTTCCGGCACAAGCAGAGGCGGGCGAACGCCGATCTGGGTCTTTTCGACATAGGACAGGATCGCCGCGGCAGCGGATAATTCAACCCGTTCAAAACTGCCATGGCCGTCGAGAGTCTGCAGGTCAAAGAACCGGCAAAGCCGGCTTTCCGCAGTGGCACCGTCAAAAAACACTTTTGGCACCGGGCTGAGGGTCGTGGCAGAGCCGTCCAAAAGCGCCGTGATCTCAGGATCATCGAGCATCGCATCGGACAGGATCAGTTCCCGTGGCTCGATCCGCGCCAGAGCCGCCGGTACCTGCATGGTTTCCAGCGGGCGGACATAAAAAGCGCCGGTGGACAAATCAATCCAGGCCAGGGCAAAGCCGGACGCGCCTGATCTGGAGTGTGCCAATGCCGCCAGAAAACTGTTCTGGCCGGCGTCCAGCAACCGCTCTTCAGTGATGGTTCCAGGGGTGACAAGGCGCACCACACCGCGCCTGACAACCGATTTCGCGCCGCGCTTCCTGGCTTCCGCCGGATCTTCCATCTGCTCGCACACAGCCACCTTATGGCCCTGCGCAATCAGTTTCTGCAGATAGTCATCCGCTGCATGAACCGGCACGCCGCACATCGGAATGTCTTCGCCCAGATGCTTGCCGCGCTTGGTCAATGTGATACCAAGTGCCCGGCTTGCGACTTCCGCATCGTCAAAGAACAATTCGTAGAAATCGCCCATGCGATAAAACAGCAGTGAGCCCGGATTGGCGGCCTTGATTTCGATAAACTGCGCCATCATCGGCGTCAGTTTAACCTCCGGCTCCGCCTCCGGCGCGACTTTTGCCGCAGAGCCTGTGTCTGCCGGTCGGTCATCTGTGGTGGAATCGTCAGTGCGCATGGCACCTGTCTAGCAAATTATGCCGCCCATTTCACGAAGGATTGTGGGCAGTGCAAAACGACACCTTGTGGATAACGTTGCGGCTCGCTAGGCTGTCTGACCAACATCAAAATCATGAAAAATAAAACAGGAAACGCCATGCCCGCTACGGACAAATCCGGCAAACGCAACATCCCGCTGACCGACCAGGAAGCGCTGCAATTTCATCAGCAAGGCCGCCCCGGCAAGCTGGAAATCGTCGCCACCAAGCCAATGGCGACACAGCG
>TARA_R110002124_G_scaffold3909_7_pt1 | contig 11028 bp, 19 predicted proteins | sample TARA_R110002124 | Tara Oceans TARA_R110002124 (sample SAMEA4397445) | marine metagenome | biome: Polar Biome; feature: [SRF] surface water layer (ENVO:00010504); material: water (ENVO:00002006), including particulate matter (ENVO:01000060) such as... | depth 5 m | reverse complement strand
CAACAATGAGTTGGTCAAGCGGAGTAATGCGTAATGCAATACCCTACCTACGATCCTGATAATAACATTGTTCGTAATGCCACCTATAATGACGAACTGATAAAGAGACGATTTAATTCTTGGCATACCTACGAAGAAGACATTCTAAATCATGGGTGGAGTGGTCACGAGAAGATGGCAGAGGTAATGATTGCCCTACCAGATATCGAACAACGAACAGACAAAGCAGATATTGGTTGTGGTACTGGACTTCTCGCCAAAGCATGGCGAAGAGGAGACATGGTTGGATACGATGTTAGTTCTAGGATGGTAGAACTTGCACGAGAGAGTGGAAGATATGCTCGCGTGTCCGAACTTAATATGAATAAAACACCTCTGCCAAAGAAGTACGACTTAATCACCGCGTGTGGTTTCTTCTCATTAGAACTCGTGACTTCTTCTTGTTTACCTAATGTGGCATCTAGTCTCAAAGAAGGTGGTCTATTGATAATGACAATGCCGCAACACACTGGGTACCACGACGAAGCAGGTTGGCCATTCCAAACATCTTTTGAACTAATAGACGAAACCGAAGAGTTCCAATCGTGGATAGGCGAGAATAGCGGAACACCTAAATACCATAAAATACAGACTTGGAGAAAAGTAAATGAGCAGTAAACAAAGAGAAGAGATTTTCGAAACCCTAAAGATAGACGAAGGAGTCAAGTATGAAATCTATGCCGATCACCTCGGTTACCCTACTTTCGGAGTCGGCCATCTCGTACTCGAATCGGATGCGGAAAGTGGAATGGAACTCGGAACACCTATTAGCGAAGAACGTGTTGCACAATGTTTCGACGCAGACCTTAACCTATCCATCGCAGAATGTGTTGCTCTATACGGAGATGGGTTCAATGACTTCCCGGATGCCGCACAGCAAGTACTGGTTAATATGATGTTCAATATGGGACGTACACGTCTGGCGAAGTTTAAGAACTTCCGTGCCGCATTAGAAGACCATGACTGGAAACGTGCAGGTGTCGAAGGACGAGATAGTCTGTGGTATAAGCAAGTAACAAACCGTGCCGAACGATTAATGGTACGATTAGAATCAATCTAAAGGACACCCAATCATGGCAAAGTACACACGCCACGATGATAGTAATAAGAAACGTGATAAACATAAGAAGTTGTACCAATCAGGTGCAACTAAATTAAGGATCAAGGACGTAGACACTGAGCGTCCTAGATCCAAGAAACTATTGATGAGATAATATGAAGAACGCGATATTCCAGTACATGGTAGTTAATGATAAAGTTGATGAACGTGGGATGATCAAGGACAGGAAGAGAGGTGAACTGTATCTAGAAGTTGCAGAACATTCTCGGAGATCTTTCGAACAGTATGCCTTAACCATAGGTGCCGATCATCACTATGCTGATACACTGGAGTTCGTTAAATCAGATAACAGTACTGCATTGTTGTTTGAATGTTTACGCGTAATCTATGACCCTATGTTCGACCAGTACGACAAGGTATTGTTTGCTGATACTGATATCATGGTCAACACAAACGAGGACATCTTTGATCTCTGCGAAGAGGGAGAAGTCTTTGGTGTCCTAGAGAGTGACTATGTAACCTCCACTGGGGGTGGATATAACTCTTGGGACTATAAGAAGCAGAACTTTGCAGACTTCTCTGCCAAGTATCAATATCACGACATTCCTGTCGTGCCAGTATTCGCACCAAACAAACCATCCAAGATCACCATCCTTAATACAGGCATGGTCATATGGACTAAGGAAGCACGTCTTCGTGCGCGTGAGTTATTCATGGACTGGGAAGAATGGTTCTTCGCACCAGAGGAAGCACAGTACCATATGTCTATTATGAACGACCAACCTTACATCTCAGGTCAGTTGATGCAACATGACTTTGATCTAGTAACCATTCCCCAGACGTGGAACGACTCCCCACACTATGTCACAGAGAAAGTATTCTTTGAGACTGCCAAGATGTGTCACTACACAGGTGGTGAGTGGAAGTTAGATATGCTACGTCACATCGAAGAAGGTCGATTCAGTCAGTACTACAAACAGTAATCTGGTCACGCTTAATTGAAATTAATTCTCGAAATCACTTGACTTGAAAACAATAGTAGGGTATAATGGTTGTATAAATTGAGTTAAGAGAGAGAAATGATTATGAATGAAGCACAAACTGTTGATAAGATGGTAGAACTAATTCGAGCAAATGGCGGTGAGAATGCCAGTAAGGACTCGCGAGATGGTGGTGCCAACTATATGTTGGGTTACCTCGGTGCAACGATAGTATCACTTGCCACTAAGTACCCCGAAGTACTCGAAGAAGTTAACAGCACGATTGATTGGTTGGAGACAAACGCATAATGGAACATACACCTAGATATGTTAGATTCAATGACGGAGTGGAGTTCATCTCAGAAGGTGAGTTCCAAATTTTAGACAAATGGTTCTGGGAGTTGAGAGATTACTACCCAGTTGGTTACAAGAAAAGAGAGAATTATGTATAACGATGAGAAAATAATATTAACAGACATTGATGGCGTAGTCCTTAACTGGGCATACGCTTTCCATGTTTGGATGTCCGAACAAGGACAGGTGATTAAAAAAGAACACTGCTACGACATATCAGAGACATATGGTTTATCATATCCTGAAGGTAAGTTCCTAGTAAGAATGTTCAACGAGAGTTCTTCGATGGGGTTCCTACCTCCTCTTAGAGACGCAATGCATTACATGAAGAAGTTGCACGAAGAGCATGGATATGTATTCCACGCGATCACTAGTCAGAGTAATCAACTCAATGCACAGAAGTTGAGGATTATGAACCTAGAGAAGTTGTTCGGTGAGACCCTGTTCGAGAAGTTTATCATTCTTGGATGTGGTGATGACAAGGACGAAGCACTAGAACCTTACAGAGACTCTGGATATATCTGGGTAGAAGACAAGGTTAAGAATGCTGAGTTAGGTGTTGAGTTAGGACTAGACTCTATACTGATGGAACATAGTTTCAATATGCACCACGAGACTATCAAACTTGCCAAGAACTGGAAAGACATCTACGAATACATAACAGGTATCTAAAGCATATATACTCTCATAGACAACCCATGAGAATATAATATGAGATACGTTGGTTTTAGTGAAGACTTCCATGACTCTGCACTATCAATAATAGACAAAGGAGTGGTGACCTATGCGTCCCACTCCGAACGCTATTCCAAGAAGAAGAACGACAAGAAAATCCACGAAGATCTCTGGAAAGAGGTTCGAGAAGATGACTCGCTTTCGTTCTACGAAGGTGATAAAATATCACCCAGTGGTTTTACCCACAGAAGAAACACCTCCCATTACGGAAAAGCATTACAACCAATAAACTACCACAACCATCACAAGTCGCATTGTGCTATGGCATTCTACACACGTCCGTGGGAATCTACCAAGGATACCGTAATGGTTTCTATTGATGGAGTAGGAGAAGGTCAGTGTGCTACCATATACAACCACAAGTTTGAGTTACTACACAAATGGGATAACCCTAAGTCTGTAGGATTAGTCTACACTACTGCCACAGATCTGTTGGGTTTACGTCCACTTGAAGATGAGTATGTTGTTATGGGACTAAGTTCCTATGGCACCGCACCCCCAGATATGGTAAAATACCTTATCGGTTGGTGGAACAGTATTCGAGACTTCCCAGAACATAAATCAGATGCCGAAGTCATAAGACGCATGGACTATAGAACTGCAATGAGAAACGAACTGACTAAGTTCCTTGCAGTCAATAGCAGAGAAGACTTTGCGGCAGGTATCCAAGAGTTTGCTAAGTATGGCATAATGACAGTAATGACACTCGCAAGACAGTGGGGATCCAAAGTTGTCTACGGTGGCGGTTGCGCACAGAATGTTGTTATCAATACATTAATACACAAGATGTTCGATGAGGTACATATTGCTATCTCACCCACAGATGCAGGATCGTCTCTGGGTTGTGCGGCATTGCAGTGGGCAGAGGAAACTGGAGGAGATCGATTAACTTGGTCACCATATTGTGGTTACAACATAATAAGAGAGGTTAACCCTCGTCTAGTAGTCGATCACCTGTTAGACGCTAAAGTATGCGGTCTGGCGAACGGTAAAGCAGAGTTTGGCCCAAGAGCGTTAGGTAATAGATCTTTGATAGCAGACGTGCGCTATGACGTAAAGGACACAGTAAACGATATAAAACGCAGACAGAAGTACCGTCCATTCGCCCCTGCTATACTAGAGGAGTATGCAGATGAGTACTTCTCTGGCCCTATGAATGAATATATGCAATACACCTCGATTGCCAAACACGACTATGATTCAGTCACCCACGTTGATGGTACTGCTCGTGTCCAGATAGTCAAGAAGGATTGCCAGTCAGTCTTCCGTAAAGTCATCGAAGAATATTATGAGAGGACAGGAGTTCCTATGTTACTAAATACTAGTCTAAACATTAGAGGAAGACCGATGGTTAACGATGAGCATGATGCACATCTATGGGAACAGAAGTACGGTGTAAAGGTATTCTAGGTGGATTACATAAAGAAGTATAAGATTCAAAACTGGGATCACTATCAACCTCTCTTGCAAAAAGAGATAGAGAGGCAGATAGAAGTTTATCCAAACACATGGCGAGATGCGGCAGACATTGAACATTACGGAGAAGATGGCGGCAATGTTTTGTGTGATTGGAATAACCCAACGCGTGATACAGAATACTGGAATATTGTTCAGGAAATGATAAAAGTTCCTATGGCAAACTATTGTAAGCAGAGTGGGACGAACCATGTTCAAATGACTAACTGTTGGTGGAGTCGGTATGATGTAGGTGGTACTTTCGATTGGCACACCCATGAAGGATGTAACTTATGTGCCGTCATTCATGTAGACTTAGAAGACCCTCAAGATTCTACAAAGGTCTGGGGATATGATAAAGATATAGAAGTAGGTGACTTGATAATATTCCCTGCCATGACTGCACACGCAGGTTTACCTGCGAAAAGTAAGAAGACTATCATTGCCATGAACTTCGATATTATGATTGGTAAAGGAACAAGCGCATATAGGAAATATAATGTTTGATTATATAAAGAAGTATAAGATTAAAGACTTTGACAGATTGCAGAACGAAGTGTTAATGGCAATCGAGATGATCAAAGCAAGTAACGAAACCAAGTATGCCAAGATGAGTGCCTCTGATTATAAGGTAGATCTGAATGGTGGAGAGGAGTTGTATCGGAAACAAGTTCACGAGATGGTGAATGAGTGCGTAGAAGATTATATGTCAGGGTGGAGATGCTCGGATTGGGAAATGCAGAACTGTTGGTTCGCAGAGTACCGTAACGGTGCAGACTTTGATTATCACACACACGAAGGATGTAATATGTCTGGTGTTATATCACTAGTACTAGACGAACCTCGTAATGGCACAAAACTAATGGGGTCGGATATCCAACCCTCGGAAGGAGAAGTCGTATTATTTCCCGGTATGTTACCACACAAGAGTCCGTATGTATATGAAGGTGAGAAGATCGTTATAGGATTCAACTGGAACATGATGGGAAGTGAAGTTCATTCAACAGGAATAAGGGAAGAATAAAATGGCAGATAAGAAAGTACTAACAGTAGACTCGGACGGTTCGATGATGGGTGCAGACGTTGACGGTGATGGACATATCACTGAGACAGAACTCTCTATGCACCTAGAGTTTAAACGTAAGGAATTAGAAGACGCAGATGCAATGCGTGATGCACAACGTAAGATGGCATGGTTTGCTCTCTACGGTATGTTGTTGTATCCGTTCGCAGTTGTGCTTGCATCTCTTGCAGGTTTGTCCGAAGCAACGAGTACATTAGGTTCAATGGCACCCACATACTTTGTATCAGTTGCCGCGATAGTTGCCGCATTCTATGCGAAGGAAGCAATGGGTACGAAGAAGTAAGGTGGAGATTATATCATGGCGTGGTACTCCCGGAGTAGGTGATTTTATGTGGGCACTTAATTGTGCCCATAACCATGCCTATGAGACTGGCACAAAGGTCGAACTAGAGTTTCACTGGGAACATGATGAGAGTCACAACCATCACTTCGAGGATCCAGAGACGATCATCGAACGGTGTGACTATCTGCATTCGTTCTATAACAGACAAGATGATGTAACGATCAAGCACGTCTACGAAGCATACAGTCGCTACAGAGATTGGAAGTTCGGAGATGATATAGTAGAAGAGGCAGATGGTAGTAAGCGTATTGCCGCGATCCAACGTAAGAACAAAGCAAGGTTCTGGTTTCAGAATGGTAGGTATGATGATAAGGAAGGATCTGACATACCATGTAATGATTGGGGATTCAGACAAGATGCGTTCAGGAATATCGACAAACGTAAGGTAGTTATCTGGAGACCTACGTTTAATGCAGAAACTCCAAGAACATGGAAAAAAGAGTTGACAAACGATGAATGGGATGTTATAATAAGACAGTTGTCTGCGGCAGGATTATATGTAGTAGAGTTGACTTATAGAACACCAGTGAGAGAAGCACTGTATCACATATCAACCTGTAGACAGATCGTATGCTATGATGGAATGTGGCATTACATTGCTCGTAACTTATATAGACCTATGTTAATTATAAGTAGAGAGGGTATCACTAAGTATCATACGCCCCATGCCCTTACAACGACCTATGATAAAGGTAGAAACATATGGTCATGGTTAGATGACATGAAAGACCTACTAGGTAAAAGTAAACATAAAGCAAGACATTTCGAAAAGAAAGATGAGAAATATTATGACAATGCCCGATGAAAGATACCAAGCACTAAAGCGTACCGCAGAGTTCTTGAAAGAGTTACAGACTCCTAGTGGTAAGTACAAGAGAGATGATATAAAAGAGATACGAAGAATGGCATCCTCTTGTCTACGTCATTACCCTTGGGATATGTACTTAGAAGATTTAGCAAAGATAGCACCACACATACTGGAGAATAAAGATGGGTGACATAAAGATTGATAGAGCAGTAATCGAAGTTAACGGAGCGTGTAACTTTGACTGTACTATGTGTCCTCAAGATAAACGTGTCGGTGGTAGGCATAAAGGATTCCTTGCAAAGATGAACCTTATGGAGTTCGAAGATAATCTTCGGGACTGTAAGCAACATGGTATGCGAGTAGTCAACCTAGACGGATCAGGTGAAGCAACCCTTAACCGTAACCTCTCTATGTACATTGCATTAGTTAAGAAGTATGATTGTCAAGCAGTCATCTTCTCTAATGGTTTCAAGATGCATGGTCAGTTTATGAAAGACTGCGTGGATGCAGGTCTAGACTTCTTTAGGTTCTCGTTCGTAGGATCTAACCCAGAGAAGTATCAAGAGTGGATGAACAACACGCGTGGATCATCCTACCATATTATCAAGAAGAACATCGAAGAGATGATGGCATACGTCAAAGAGACAGGTAGTACCTGTGTGGTAGAGACATATCATCTAATCACAGACAATGCCAACATCGATGCAGAACTAGACGAGTACAAAGCATTAGTAGAAGAACTTGGTTGTAAGACTGAGATCTGGAAGATGCACAACTGGTCTGGGGCATATGACATAGGAGATAACAAAAGAGAGGGTACAACTAAGACTTGTGGAAGACCCTTCTCTCCAGATGTTGTAATCCGTGCAGGTGGTATTGACGGTGGCAGGGGTGCAGTTCATCCTTGTTGTCAGGTACTTGGACGAGACGAAGAGGCAGTCATGGGTCATACCTCTCACAATACAATCGAAGAGATCATCCGTGGCCCAGAGTACTCTGCTCTGCGCGAGTCTCATCGAACTGGTGAGTATACAGATTATTGCGGAGATTGTGACTTTTTACTTGACGATCCCGAAACTTTAGTGTATACTAATAATAATAGAGCAACACAAAAAATGATCGGTACAGATTTCGATCTGGAAGATTATAGGAATGGTGGAGTATGAATAAGATAAAGAAGTGGATCAAGGATATATTCCTTGAGGTATACGTTCTGACTATCTGGTACAAAGAGGTCAAAGACTTCGAGACCAAGATTACCAAGCGAGTATACAACATGAAGAAGATTAAGAAAGCAACTGCCAAACACGTCATTGGTATTAAGTCAGATGGTAATATGTTAGAGATTAAGACAGTCGAACCCTTTGACTATCAAATTGAGAAGATACATTAAATGAAACGACTGATCTATCAGGTATGTCTGGGTGAACAATACAAGAGTAAACTCTACTCACATTGTATTCAGAGTGTTGCAGACTATTGCGAGAAGCATGACATAGAACACTATGTACTGCGCACCCCCAAGTTAAGAATCAAACCTGATCCTTTCTCTGGTAGTCGAAGCACCGATTCGTATATGAAGCACGGTGGTTACCTTCCTATCTATGAGAAAGAGAATGCATTTGACGAACTAGACAACTACGATCAGATTGCTATTGTTGACAGTGATATCTATATCAGACCAGACGCACCGAACATCTTTGATGACTTCTCTACAGAAGATGCATTTGGTTGTGTATTTGAGCGTGAAATGCCATTGACTGATCAGTACAAGACTAAGATCTTGAACTACTCTCGTATGCAATACAAACCCATCCACGATACTGGTATTGATTTCAAACCAAGTGTTAATGGTTATGAGTTTGCCAACATGGGTATGATCTTGTTGAACTGCCAGTTATTCAAACCCTATCTACAAGGGCAGACTGCAAAAGAGTTTCTGACTCGTATGGAGTTCAAGGACTTTGTTGATGGTCTTGCGGCATGGAAGTGGTCTACTGACCAGACGTTACTGAACTTCTTCCTAAAGAAATATAACGTGCCTGTGAAGCATATGGATCATGTATGGAATGGTCTGTATGGCGCAAACACAAAGGTTGATGAGTGTCACTTCATACACTTCTTCCTAAAGACATTACTGCCTGATCAAGGGGAGAATGTCGAAGAACTGATGAGAAAGATATGAAGCAATGGCAGTATAAAGACTACGAAGAGTACGAAGCAGAACAGATTGCCGCCAACGTTAAAAAGATAAAGTTTGTTTGGATGACAAAGCAGACTGCCGAAAGAATTCAATATAGGTATCCAGTTGCATCTAGTATATTATGTCATGGTGCAAGGAATGGTACTGAGATTAAATACTTTCGAGAATACTATGGACTAGATACAAAGATCATGGGCACGGACATATCACCTACTGCCGAAGATTTCAAAGATATGGTCACTTGGGATATGCAGGAACCCAACGAACATTGGATAGGTAAGTGGGAGATTGTATATTCGAATTCGTTTGATCATGCTATGTATCCAGAGAAGTGTATTAAGACTTGGACTGACCAAGTGGCACACGATGGTATATTGGTAGTGGAACTAATGACTGATGGGAACAACCACTCAACTGCGATGGATCCATTAATGATAAGTAAAGATGAGTTCCTTGCAATGACAGAAAAACATGGGTTTAAACTAGTCAGCGAATTCTTCGTTGACGCTAAGATAGGAAGCAGTCGCGTACTGCTATGTAAGAAGATATGAAAGCATTTGTAATTGCGTTAGAGGATCAATCATACGAACCACTAACAAGAAGTATTGAGAAGACAGAATCACCCTTGGACTTACATTGGTTACCTGCTACGACATCCCTAACTATTAAGGATGACCGTAAAGCATTCCCTAAGTTCCGTTGGAGTTGGCCAATGCTTTCCTCTCAGGATGGTCTTGATATGAAAACAGGAGTATACAAGTTCGTCTATCAAGCAAAAGAACAAGGGAAGAAGGTTGCCTGTTCGCTGAGTCATATGAAAGCATGGCAGAAGTGTGTTGATCTAGATGAACCTATTGTCATATTCGAAGCAGATGCAGTAGTCAAAAGAAAGATAGACATTCGTAGTATAATGTACGAGTATAGTTACCAGTGTAATGCACCTGATCAAGCATTCGTGATTGGTCTTAACGATCCTCGTGGTGCAACCAGACGTGCAGGTACCTATCATGCCAAACAAGTTGAGTACGGAGAAGGAATCAATCCTGTATCCACAGTCAATGAATCTGGAGAGAATCCAGTACCCCAAGGATTGGCAGGTAACAGTGCCTACTATATAACACCAACAGGAGCAAAGAATTTACTCCAAGGTGCAGAAGAATACGGTATGTGGCCAAATGACGCATTCATGTGTAAGGAATTGTTTCCTTTCTTACGACAAGCATACCCATATTACACAACAATCAGTGGAACTGAATCCACAACAACTAGGTGAATGAAATGAGCGAAAGAGTATTAGGTGATAATGTATTAGTCACAGAACGTAAAGAAGCAGGTGAGACACAAACCGCAGGTGGTATTATCCTCAGTGGTGATCTATCTACAGGTAACAAACCTGCATTGGTATTAGCAGTTGGCCCAGATGTCACAGATGTTAAGTCTGGTGATGTGTGCTATCTCAAATGGTCTGAGTGTTTGCCAGTAGAATTAGAAGGTGTCAAGTGTGGCATCATTGCACAAGAGTTTATTAAGATGGTTGTGGATGCGTGAAAGCATACGTCATAACAATACTGGATAATGCATTATCGCAAGAAGCGGCAGATACTTGTATTGCTAGTGCCAAAAGGTACGGCATTGAGGTAGAGAAGTTTCCTGCTATTACCCCTCGCACAGAGGGGTTCGAACATAGGGTAACATTAGCAAACCTAGATATAGAAGCATTCTCTGGTGGATGGTCGAGGGTAGAGAACGCATTAGCGTGTTTCCTATCCCACCGTGAGTTATGGAAGATGTGCAATGAGACGCGTGAAGACATTATGATTCTTGAGCATGATGCAATATTCAAAGATGGCATACCCAAGAACTTCGCATTCAATAAGTGTATTACTCTTGGTAGACCGTCTTACGGTATGTTCGAGACTCCTACTGGATTCGGGGCACAACCACTGTCCCAAGCAAAGTACTTTAAA
>TARA_R110002124_G_scaffold16669_7_pt1 | contig 11040 bp, 7 predicted proteins | sample TARA_R110002124 | Tara Oceans TARA_R110002124 (sample SAMEA4397445) | marine metagenome | biome: Polar Biome; feature: [SRF] surface water layer (ENVO:00010504); material: water (ENVO:00002006), including particulate matter (ENVO:01000060) such as... | depth 5 m | reverse complement strand
GTGAAGCCTTGCTGCCCGTAGGCGAGGGTTTCGTTGTCGAAGCGTTTCTGCAGTTTCCCATCAGTGCCATACACATAGGCGGCGGGAATCGCGGCGAGATCAAGCTTCTTGTACAGATCTTCGTCTGGTGTGCTGGAAATCAGGTTGACGATCTCTGCATCCTGCTTCGTGTAAAACTCCATGAGCTCTTCCCTACTGGATTCCGGAGGATAAGTCTTGCTGCCGTCATAATTGAGGTTGAAGGAAACACAGACGACTTTTTCCGGATACTTCTTCTGCAGCGCGACCAGGTGCGGGAACTCGCGAAGGCAGGGTTCACACCAGCTCGACCAGAGATCGACAATAACGATTTTATCGTCCTGGCTGCCGATGAATTCCTGCAGCTGTTCCCAGTTGGCAATTTGAGCGGTGATCCCATCCTGTTCAAAGGTCTGTGCACCGGGAATTGCCGGTGCGGTTTGTTTCTTTGTTGCTGGCTCTGCTGGGGAAGCATCTACTGTTTGAGCGGTGGTATCCGGTTCTACCGGAGGATCCGCTGTGCTGCCTTCCTGGCTGCAGCCAAAAAATAAGACGAGTGAACCAAACAGACAGAGTACTTGAGGCGACATGTTTCTGTTATTTCCAGATATTGAGTTTCAAAAGAGGTCAGTTATTTTGTGATTTTGACCAGTCCGGCGGCTTTGGCCTGTGGTACCGGGTCTTCGTAGGGAAGTGCTTTCAGGAATTCGACGAGGTCGGCACGTTCCTGTTTTGAAAGCTGGCTGGTTTTGCCGTGTTGATCATTATGATTATAGGTCGTCAAAACTTCTTCGAGTGTCTCTGCTTTGCCGTGTGACAGATACGGGGCAGTGCGGTAGATGCCCAGGAGCGTCGGAGTATCATATTCAGGCCCCATTTTTTCACCGGGATTATCGACGGCGGTGCCGACGTTGTGCCGCGTAATCGATTTCGAAGGAACCGAATCAGTCAGGAAGGGACCTGAGTGACAGGTGGCGCACTGGGTCTGCTTTGAGAAAAAGAGCTGGCGTCCGCGCTGGGCTGCGGGGGATAAGCCATTTTTCGCATACGGGCTGAGAGTGAAATCGTGTGTGTTGGAATACGCGGCCATGGCATCGAGGGCCTCTGATAATCCTTTGTTGGGTTTATCTAATGATTCATAAATTCTGCCGCGTGCCAGGCCTTTCCCCTGCATCAGGGGGCCACGGATTGTGTGTTCGAAGTCCTGAACTTCATCGCGGTCAGCCGACCAGTGAATCGGGTGGGTCCACGCCATGCCGGCCAGTGACTGTGTATTTCGCAGGCCTTCAGGATTATGCCAGGTCTTTCCATCGGGCTGTCCGTCGGGATGACAACTGGCACAGGAGATCCAGAGACGGCTCGTCATGGGTTGCAGCGCTGTGTAGAACAGACGTTTGCCCAGCAGGACTTCGTCGCTTAAGGGATTTTCTGTGACTTTGATCGTGGCCAGCCGACTGAGTGAGTGTGTGTCGTAAGCGACAATTTCGAAGTCGAGGGCATTGTAAACGTAGAATGTATTTCCATCGGGGGCGACGCGTACACCACGGGGGTTCGCGCCAACGTTGAGAGAACCGCGGAAAGTGAGTTCGCGGTAATCGTCATCAATTACATTGCTGACATACAGATCGTCGGTTCCGGCGAAGACGATGAAGAACGTTTTTCCGTCGGGAGTGATGGCGGTATCCCAGGGATTGCAGGTGACGCGAGCACCGCGGAATGAGTCCATCGGAATTTTGCGACGGCGTTTACCTGCTTTGGGTTTCGTATCAACGATGGAAACGATGGGGAAGATCGAACCGGCGCCGTGTGCGACAGTGATGCGTGAGCGAATATGAGGCAGATAAGCTTTGGCGCGACGGGGGTGCAGGGTAATCTGTCGAGAGAGATTATCGGTGCTGCCACCCGGCCATTCGTCGACGGTTTTTCCCGTTTTGACATCCACCCGGCGAACCAGTGCGGAATAGTATTCAGTGGTAAACAGACTCTGGTTATCGCTGGAGACAGCGATGCCACGCAGATGCTTTCCGGATGAGAACTCGCGGACGATTTTTTTTGTCGCAGGATCGATCTCTACAATCTTGCCTGGATAATCGAGGGTTACGAAAATACGTTTGCCGTCTGTTGTGGAAACCACGCCGTACGGTTCGTCGAAGACTTCGGTCTGTCCGGTCTGTTTGCCGGTGTCGGCGTTGAGGAACACGATGCGGTCTTCATCGTAGACGGCGGTCGCGACCTGATGGCTGTCTCCCACGAAGGAGACGCCTTCGGGATGTTTACCGACTTTGATTTCGTGGAGTTTTTTACTGGCTTTCAAATCAACAATGGTGACTGAGCCACTGTCTCTGTTCGAGCAGGCCAGCAGTTTCCCATCGGCGGAAATGTCAAGCAGACTGTTTGACTGACCGGCGGAAAGATGCCGCGTGGTGAAGAACTGGCTCGCACATAAAACGAGCGTCAGCAGTAGAGCAGAGTGAACGGACCTGACACGAAGAAACATGTAAACCCCTTTTGTTACTGTGTAGATTCGTCTGAGACTTTTCGGGCGGGAAGTAGAAACCCCGCTCACCGGTCAGGGTAAGCGGGGTCGATTCCTGGTTAAAAAGCAATCTCATCAATCGTTAGTTCAAGATTTTGGAAGTCTCTTTTACGATCTGAGAGATTTTGTCTTTGGAAAGGTCGTCTTTCTTGAAAGCGTGATTGACCTTTACTTCTCCGTTGACCCACATCAGTACGGTGATGTCAGCGTCTTTGGAAATATTGTAGGCAGCAGGACCCGCTTCGCCTTCGTAGTTGGTCAGCGGTGTGTTTTTGATTTTCTTGCTGTCAGCGACTTTTTTTAGTTCAGCGTTGGATTTGTCAGCATCGTCTGTCAGGTGCACGACAAATGCGGCCATTTTCTGATCACGGTTTTTACCGACTTTAGCGTCGATTTGAGTGATCAGATCCTGGACGTTGCCATTCATGTCCCGAGTGAAAATATTCACTACAGGTCGTTTGCCGTAGCTGCAGCGATAACATAGTGATTTACCAGCGTTAGGTCCTGTACAATCATTGACTGTGTAAGGAGCTGGTTTTCCACCAACTTCGATTCCAGATTTCAATTCGGCTGCTGAGCTGAATGAGCTGGCTGCAACGAACATCAACGCGACTGAAAGTGTAAGCAGTCTTTTCATGTATTTCTCCTCAAATTCCTATACGTGACAAAAGTGTTCTGCGGGATGCAGATGATACGTTAATACTAACGTATCGGTGAATTTTAAATTGTGTGAAACAGCAGTGCAAACCAACGGGCTGAAAATCTCGGGATACACGCCGACGTCACTTCATTGTTTCTTAACCTTTGAAATAGTCAACTTGCGATTTGGGAACTTTTAATATCAGGGTCGTTCCCAGACAGCGGGCAGTTCTTTCGAAGCTTCCCCATAGGTCTGGGAGACGATAAAGCCGCTGGCCTGGGATGTGTAAAAAATCCGCCCGTTGGAAACGACGGCTCCCAGACACTCGCGCGAGTCGATGGCGGGGCCGGTGGAAACCAGCTTACCGTCGTCTGATAAATCGATCATATCCATATTGGCGCCCAGTACATAAGGCTCAGAGAGTGTGAATCGACAGCAGGCATAGTTGTGCCCGATACTGTTCACGACTTTACCTGTTTTGTGATCGAAGACGTTTCCTTTTCCCCGGAGCGCATTGGAAAAGATGTAATCCTTGCCAACGGTGACGACATTCAAAGCCGAGGTCACTGCATCGGATTGCCAGACCAGCGCGCCGTCTTTCGCATCCAGGCACCAGACAAACCGGTCCTGCGTGTCTTCATTCGCACGGTTGTATCCACCTATATAAATGCGTCCGTCGCGGGCACTGAGCGTGCATTTGGATGTGACATAGTATTTGTTGGTCAGCCAGACGACATCCCCTGTCCTGGGATCCAGGCAGGCGGTGATTCCATTATTTTCGACGGGTAAACCGCGGCGTTTTCGCTGACTGCTGGCATAGCCGAAGAAGGTGGAGTAATACAGTTTCCCGTCCAGAATGGCGATGCCGCAATCATTGCCGCCACGACCATAGTCGGAGAAATCTTTCTCCCAGACGACTTTGCCTGTGTCGAGATCCCAGGCCCAGATCCGCGGACGGTGATCCCGGGGGTAGTAGGGATTGTCGTTCGAATAAATCCAGCTCATGACTTCGCGACCGTCTTCTTTGACCGCTGGTTTGCCGCCGAAGGTGAAGGCTTTCTCTGTTCCCTGGGCCGCATATTCGCCGGACCCGGAAGCATAGATGGCAATATTACCTGAGACGACGGGGGGAAACTGTCGGCTCCAGCTGGGAGAACCGGTAAAGGGGGCTTCCCAGAGCAGATCGCCGGTGGCAGCATCGAGACAACGCATGACGGATTTTTTGATCCCTGCCTGAGGGATCAGCAGTTTGCCGTCGATGTAGAGAGGCGAAGTAAATGAGAGATAGACGTCGGGCCAATAGCGTCTCCAGAGCAAACGGCCGGTATCCTGTTCGACGGCGATGATCTGTCCTTCAGCGGTATGCGTATAAAGACGACCGCCGCCACAGACAGGCAGATGTTTAACCGTGCCTTCCAGACGCCGCGCCCACCGCATTCGCAGAGGCGGTTTCAAGTCCTGGGCATTGGCATTGGTGCCCCCGAAGTCGCCGTAGTTGGTGTACCAGTCAAATTCCGGTTTGGCGAGAGGACCGGTAAGGGGATTACGGATTTTCCAGAGTTCCAGGTCTTTTGTTGGGAGTGCGGCCTGTGTCTGGGGCGTGGTACCATCGGCATTGAGAATGTAGAGATAACCGTCTTCGCAGGGGACATAGATTTTCTGATTGGCAATAGCGACGGGAGCTGTAATCGGTGCCTGAAACGCTGTTTTGAATTCTGTGATCTGTTTATCTGAGAGCGAGATGACATACAAAGTTCCATCCAGGCCGCCATAAACAATGTGGTTGTCCGTGATGACCGGCGGGCAGATGGAGGGGGCTTCACAGAGCACGTTGGTTGTTTCAGAGTCGAGTGTATGACGGACCAGACCAAGACCGGCTTCGGGACGAACACGAAAGACATCGTTGCCGCGAACAGTGACCGAGGCAAAGCCGAGCAGGCCGGGATCGCGGATGGATGTTTGAGTTCCTTTAATATAGTCGGCCTGGATTTTGTCGCCGTCCAGTCGCATAACTTCGACGCGGCCTGCGTTGTCGCGGCGATGCCATTGCACGAAAACATTGCCGGCGGCATCCGCGCTTTGACCAAAGGTGGCGGGGAACTCTGCACCGGCGTATTTGGGAATTTCTCCCACGACCTGCAGCTCTGGGGCTGTGCCACTATCTTTCAGAAAAACCGTTCGACCGCCGGCGGGGATGACCAGGGAATCACCGGCGAGGCAGATATCGCGGGAACAGACGAAGTGATCCTTCCAGGTGACTCGGTCTTTTCGGTGTTTTAACCAGTCTGCGCCGCTCCAGCGATTGCCCTCAAAGTCGACGACTTCTTTGACAAAGTCCCAGGTCCAGACGACTTCACCGGCCGGTTCGACTGCATAAACCTGCGCGCCCAGGGTAGCGAAATAGACGCGGCCTTTGTTGACAACCGGGGCAGAGAAGATCGGTTCCCGGCAGTCCAGTTCTTTGATGACGGCACCGGTTTTGAGATCGAATACATAATAATAGCCGGCAGCAGTACCGACGTGGAGGTAGTTATCGATGATGGCGGGCGAAGCAACATTATTGCAGTTCCCCGTTCCCCCTTTCGTAGCGTATTTCCAGAGGACTTTCCCGGTCTGTCCATTCAACGCGAAGACAACACCCGCGCCATCTACTACGAAGACGGTTCCCTGGCTGACGACTGGCGATGTATAAATGCCGTCGGTTAACGGAACGGCTGCGGCCAGAGAGAGGGGCATCTGGATGGAGATGGCAGGTGCATTCCCGGAACGCTGGCTGTCTCCTTTCAACTGCAGCCAACTGTCTGCGGCTTGAGTAAAGGAACAGAAGAGCGTCAGAATCAGGAAAGTCTGAAACCAACCAAAGCAGCGGCAGGATCGTATCATCATCGTCTTTCCAGACTGCGGTTTTGAGGAAAAACTGGCGGGACTCAAGGTCGGATACTCATATTATTTGTGGATCATCGTGGCATTGGGGAAGGATTTTCAAAGCTCATATCAATGATTCCATATATTGATCATAGACGGCTTAAATTTAGGAGTCTACCATTTTTCGGGTTTTTCGCTGAGAAGGACGAATATTTTTTAAGGTTGCTAATTATAAAAAAACGGCTCCCCGTGAAGGAAGCCGTTCTGGATTTTGCAATGAAAAGGTTCTGGTTTTAGAGCAGTTTGGTGACTGCTTCGCCATCGTGGGCGACTTTGAAGGGGCGACCTTCAGAGGAGAAGATTTCTTTGTCCAGAGGCAGGTTCAAAGCTGACGCGATGGTCGCATTGAAGTCAGCCGGCAGCACGCCGTCAGCATCAACGCTTTGTCCCCCTTTATCAGACTTTCCGTAGAACTGGCCTCCCTTGATACCGCCACCCATTAAGGCGGCAGAGAAGACGCCGGGATGATGGTCACGACCACCATTCTGGTTGATTACGGGAGTACGGCCGAATTCGGTGGTGAGAACGACCAGTGTTTCATCCAGCAGTCCGCGTTCCGACAGTTCCTTGAGCAGGTTGCCGAGTGCCTTGTCCAGAATACCGGTTCGAGTGGGAAGAATCCCGTCGTCGTAAATATCGCGGTGCATGTCCCAGCCACCGAAGTTGACTTCGACGCAGCGGACGTTGTTTTCGACCAGGCGGCGTGCCAGCATACATCCCTGGCCGAATGAGTTGCGGCCGTATTTGTCACGGTCTTCCGCTTTTTCTTCATTCAGGTCGAAGGCTTTCAGTTCATCGCTGGAGAGCAGGCTGGTGGCCTGAGAATAAAAGTCCGTGTAAGCCAGGACGTTTTGATTCTTGAACTTGGTCTGAAACTTTTTGTCGAACTTATTGATCAGATCAATTCGTTTTTCAAAGGTGTTTTCCGACAGGTAGGAAGGAGTATCTGTATTCTCCAGCCCCCGATTGGGGTCACCAATCGGCAGGGGGCTGTAAGAAGGGTCCAGGAAACCTGAACTCGGGTGTCGGGCGGGCGCACTGATCAGAACGGTGTCGGGCAGATTTTTATTCTGACGTCCACGGAAACGCTGGATCCACGGTCCCATAGAGGGGTGCCGGGTCGAAGCGATTTCCTTATAGCTGGTCCGCATCAGGTATTCACCAGGGCCATGCGCGCCGGTTTCCGTATACATGGAATTGATGACGGCCATCTTGTCAAATTCTTCTGCCAGTGTAGGGAGAAACTCGCTGATCTGGGCTCCGGGAACGCTGGTTTTGATGCCTTTGGTGTCCCCCTGGTTTTTATGACCTGGTTTCAGGTCAAACGTATCCAGGTGAGTCATGGCGCCAGCCATATACAGGTAGATCATGCGTTTGGCTTTCCCTTTGACGGGTGTGCCTTTTGAGCTTTTGCTTTTTGCGGGAGCTGCTTCCAGCATGTTGTTGAACACGGGCAGCACGCTGACACCCAGTGCAGATTTGGCAGCATATTCCAGGAACCGCCGCCGACCGACTCCGTCGAGTTGTTTATAGAGTTCTCTCATCTGTATGCCTTTTATATTGATTTGAATTAGTTGTCATTTGCATAACCGGCTCCCACGGTTTGACCGGAGGGAGCCGAAATGGTTTTATTGAATAAACAGGAACTCGCGGGTATTCACGAGTGACCAGATCACGTTACCGTAACCTGCAGGGCCATTGTTTTCGATTTCGTCCATGGCGATTTTCAACTCATCTGCGTCGGGACGACGGCTGAGGATGGTCATGAAAATCACATCAACGCCATCTTTAATCGTTTTCTGCTCGATCACGTTGTTGTAGATCGTGGAACCTTTTTCCAGCATCATGTGAGTGACCGGGCCATTAAACATGAACAGCACCTGTGGCACGGATCCGGTGTCGGATGAACCAGAGATCAGTTCACGGTCGGACTGACCGAAAGTACGCAGGAAGTGGCTGGGCGGTACCGGAGAAGGGAGTTCGGCAGCACGGGCCAGCAACTGACCTTTGTACTTGTATTTCTTTTCCCGCTTGTATCGCGTACGGTCAATTTCTTCCCGTTTCTTTTCATCCGCATCCAGGACTTCCTGGGCGGTCGCTTTATTGAGGTCGACCGAGATGATTTCGGTTTCCATTTCTGCGGGCAGTTCGCGGTATTCTTCGGGGTCCACCACGGCGATCGTAAGGAAGGAATCCCAGGCCTGTTCGGCGGTCATGCGACGCAATACCGGTCCCGGGAAGTGATAGATTTCACTCAGCGGAACATCCTTGGGAGATGCCTGCCGTTGATATGTTTTTGTGTTAAACACGATTCGCAGATATTCCTTCATATCGAAATTCAGTCGTTTCATTTCTGATTCGAGGAATTTCATCAGTTCGGGGTTTTCTGCGACAGTACTGTCCATCATATCGTCGACTGGTTCGATCTGACCTCTTCCAAAGGCCTGGGTCCACAGTCGGTTGGCAATGGTCAAAGCAAATCGGGGATTGTCTTTAGAGACCATCCAGCGGGAGAAAGCCTGGCGAGGCGTTTCGCCTTTGCGAATGTCTGCCGGTTTACCGAAGATGGTTTTGGGTTCGACCACCGATTTCGGTTTGGCGTCCGTATAAGCGTAGTCATGTGGCAGCTGAATCTTACGGTTATTATCGTGCACAACCATCATGTTCACGCGGATCATGCGGTTGAACCGTCCCTGTTTTCGGCGTCGGTCTTTTTCTTCCTGATCCAGTTCTGCGAATTCTTTACGCAGACGGCTGTTGGGATCCTGACCGGTGTAGAAGCGTTTGTCACGGCCACTGGCGCGGGTCGAAGAACCGAACGTGAAAGCCGCCATTTCGTAGAATTCTTTCTGCTTCCAGCGATCAAAGGGATGATCGTGGCATTGCGCACAGCCGATGCGGGTTCCCAGGAAAATCCGCACGGTATTATTCATGTTGTCCAGCGGCATGCCGGAATCACGCTGCATGTAACCGGTGGCGGGGTTCTCCCAGATCAGGCCTTCCGCGGTGATCATTTCATTGACCATTTTGTCCCAGGGCTTGTTCTCTGCCAGGCATTGTTTGATCCACTGGCGATAGGGAGAGCCATCGACGTTGTTATTCAGGCGGTCGGTGTAACGTAAGACGTCGGCCCAGTAGTTGTAGAAGTGGCTGGCGTAACCGTCGCTGTTCAACAGACGGTCGATGAGCATCTTACGTTTGTCGGGGTGGCGTGACGCCAGGAAGTATTTAGTTTCCCGATAAGTGGGGATCGTGCCGGTGATGTCGAGGTAGATGCGACGCAGGAACTGTTCGTCGGTCGTCATCGGGTTGGGCTCGACTTTGTATTTACGATAGTTGGCTTCAACCAGCTTGTCGATCTGTTCTGCCGATTTGATCGCTGAAGAAAGTTTGGTCGTACTGACGGGCTTGGATTTGACTGTGAATCGTGGCGGGAGCGGTTCTTCTTTTTTCGGAGCGGCTTTCTTTGCGACGGGTTTTCTTCGTGGTGCTGCCTCGGTGTCGGGCAGGCTGGAGAAGACGATGACGGCAAAGACGGCAACACAACAACTGCTTAACTTCCAGTGCCGCGCAAGCAGACCGCGGCGACCGATTTGGTTTCCTGACATGCAATAACTCCCAGAGTCGTTCCTTGAATTGTTCAGAGATGACAGCGTACCAGACTGCAAATGAAGTGACAGGCTGGACCTGTGTCATATATTCTATACAAAACGCAACAGTAAAAACTAATGCAAAGCTAATTAATTTTGTCTTAACCTGCGTGTTTTTTGCTCACATAAGGGTACAAAAAACTACTGGCAGTCGCTGGGGGTCCGGAGCATTTCCGAGCCGATTTCTGATCTGGAAACGGAGTGGGCCGACGATCAACAGAGTTGGGAAACACGACGCGAAACAGGCTGCAAATCATTGCAGGTGATAAGAGCAAGGCATTCTGGCTATTGCGTGAATACCGCATTGTTTTGCAGATTCCCGTCGGTACAACCGTTATTTCCTGATGTCATCCAAATAGACAACAGGAACGCCTGCGGCCTGCATGCGGGTCATCACTTCCAGTGCCAATTCAGAATCTTCGATCACTTCGTAGCATCTGCTTTCCTGATGCAAGATCAGACAGTGAGAAAGGTCGGAAGAGTCTGGTTTTGAAGAGACCAGTAAAAATTCATCAGCGTCCTTTCCCCAGTAATCTGCAAATTCATTCAATGAGTTGTCGTCCATCATATTTGATCCGGTTATTCGAAATGAAGTTGTGTTGTATTTCCTTTTTGGAATGACAGTCAAACAACAGTGCCATTTAATCCTGCTTCTTCTTTTTCATCTTTCTCTTAAACGGCGGATCGTTCGGTTCTGCTTTGCCGTATTTGAATTGAGATTTGGGATCGGCCAGTGCCTCCGTCCAGAGTGCATGCAATCTGTCGCGCTCCGAAAGTTGATACCTTACATTACCGGTGGCTGGAATTTCTACCGTCAGTCCATACCAGGCACCCAATGACCGTTCCGCTTTGTCTTCCGAGGCAGGCGGCCCCCAGTGCATTAACAGGATGACATGGCAGAGGGCGAATCGATCCTTGTGCTTCAGGTTTTTCACTAACCATTTGATATCATCGGCTGACAGTTTTTTGGCAAATTGATCTGCGCGACGGGAGATGCGGGGGAACATGCCCAGGAAACCTCCTTCGAATCTGACGTCAGAATTATCGAGAGCGGGTTCGGGCTGTTTCAGTTCCGGTTTCTCGCCGACACGTGCAGTGAGTGATGTTGTCGAAACCAGTAAGATCAATAGCGATGAAACAGCAAACAAAAATAAAGCACGCATCTAGGTATCCGATCTAACTGATGGTTTCAGATTGTCGGCATTTCTCTCAATTCAGCAGACAAATGAAATTGAGCGCGTTACAATGCAGGTCCGTTTTATTGTAACAGT
>TARA_R110002124_G_scaffold140378_3_pt1 | contig 11051 bp, 12 predicted proteins | sample TARA_R110002124 | Tara Oceans TARA_R110002124 (sample SAMEA4397445) | marine metagenome | biome: Polar Biome; feature: [SRF] surface water layer (ENVO:00010504); material: water (ENVO:00002006), including particulate matter (ENVO:01000060) such as... | depth 5 m | reverse complement strand
TCTCCGGCCAGCGGACTGTCGAACGCCATGTCTGTTCCCCTTGAAAGCGGAGGTCAGACTCGGTGATTCCCTGCGGCGTGCGGAAGACGCACTTACCTGTCGCAGGCGCAGACCCCCATCAATGCAAGGCTTGACGGGGATCAAGAGCCGAGCTGGTCGAACGGTCTAGGAAGGCGCGGTTTCCGCAGTTGACGCTGGCGGATGAAAAACGGAACAGGACACTCGATCGATGGCCCTTAAACATCTGTCCGTCGGCGATATCGCAGTCACCCTGCCTGGTGCGACTGACGTGTTTCGTCGACACAAGATCGACTTCTGCTGCAATGGCGGGGCACTGCTGTCTTCCGAAGCGAGGCGCCGCGGGCTGGACCTGTTTGCCCTGGAAACGGAATTGCGCAGTCTCGGGACGCTTGGCATCGCCGCGCCGACGGAAACTGCTGACCTGGTCGCTCACATCATCGAACGCTATCACAAGGTCCACCGCGTTGAATTTCCTGAGGCCATCCGCCTGGCGCGCCGGGTCGAGGCCGTCCATCACGCGAAAGCCGAATGTCCGCGCGGTCTAGCCGAGCTTCTGACCCTGATGTTCGAGGACCTGGAAGATCACCAACACAAGGAAGAGGCCGTCCTGTTTCCGGCGATGGTTCACGGCGGCGCGCCGACCCTGCGCTATCCGATTGCCCAAATGATGCAGGAACATATTGAGTTGGGTGAACAGCTTGCCTTCATGGGTGACCTGACTGACGACTTCACACCGCCGCAAGGGGCCTGCAACACCTGGCGGGCCCTCTATGCCGCCTGCAGCAAGCTGGATTCAGACCTGCGCGAACACATCCACCTCGAGAACAACATTCTGTTCCAGCGCTTCATCTGACGGCGTCAGAAGTCCAGAACGTCCGCTGTGTCTCCAGCTGACAGGGCCGGGGTGCCGGGACGGCGGCGGATCAGAACATCGGCCGACGCTAAGGCCTTCTGGGAGCCGGAATCCTGGGTGCCCAGAACGGCGATGCCGCCATCGACCATACGGCCGCGCTCGAAGGTCTCGCGATCACCGCAGGCTTTCAGCGCCATGGTCAGGATCACCTTCCGCCAGTCCAGCGTGGACGCCGCGTCCCGACCCGCCAGACCGGCGATCAGCGGCGCGAGGAACAGCCGTGCGGTGACGATCGCCGAGGTCGGGTTGCCGGGCAGTCCGATGATCCATCTGCCCTTGGCCCGCCCGAACCAGACCGGCTTGCCGGGCTTGATGGCGACCTTGGAGAAGATCAGCTCCAGGCCCAAGGGGGCGAACATCGCCCGGGCGAAATCCTTCTCACCCACTGAGGCCCCGCCCGTGACCACGATCAGGTCGGCCTCATCCAGCGCCTGCCGGGCGGCGGCTTCCAGCCTGTCCGGCGTGTCGGGTAGACGACGACGGGCGATGACCTCGGCTCCGTATTGCCGTGCCAGGGCGGCCACGCCGAACGAGACGCTTTCCGGGATACTGCCGGGCGTCTCCAGTGCCTGTCCGGGCTCGGCCAGTTCATCGCCGGTCCCGAGGATGACGACGCGTGGGCGGCGCACAACGGACAGGGTCGCGACATCGGCCGCGGCAGCGGCGACCATGGCGCGAAAACCCAGAACGGTCCCGGCGGGCAGCAGGACGTCGCCGGATGCGAAGTCCGACCCGGCAGCGCGGATGTGGCGACCGTCACCCGGAGTGGTCTCGAACAGGGCGTCGTCGCCGTCACGGCCGACGATCTCCTGAACCACAACCCGATCCGCGCCGTGAGGGACGGGGCCTCCGGTGAAGATGCGGGAGCAGCTGCCGGCAGGAAGGGAAGGGACATCGGCCCGCCCGGCAAAGGCGACTTCGCCGATCGGCAGCCGCGCGGGCAGGGTCGTCAGATCGGCGTCGCGTACTGCATAGCCGTCCATGGCCGAGACCGCGGTGCGCGGCGCGTCACCGCGGGCCTTCAGGTCTTCGGCCAGGACGCGTTCGCCTGCGAACTCCAGCGCCACGGTCTCAGCCCCGAGAGGTCGAGCCGCATTCAGTATCAGGCGGACGGCTTCGTCGAAATCAATCACGCGCCGGCCCCGTCCCCGGCGGTCCAGTCCCCCGACCGCCCGCCCGACTTTGACAGGAGCCGGACCTGGCTGATGACCATGCCGCGGTCGGCCGCCTTGAGCATGTCGTACAGGGTCAAGCAGGCGACCGAGACGGCGGTCAGGGCCTCCATCTCGACCCCGGTCGGTCCGCTGACGCGGGCCTCGGCGGTGACGACGAAGCCGGGCAGGGCCTCCTCCATGACCACTGTCACCGAGACCTTGTCCAGCCCCAGGGGGTGGCACAGGGGGATCAGGTCGGCGGTGCGTTTGGCCCCCATGATCCCGGCCAGTTCGGCGGTGGTTATCACCGCACCCTTGGGGGCCCGGTCATCGCGCACCAGGGCCAGGGTTTCGGGTGCGCAGATAAGACGGCCTTCGGCGACGGCCCGGCGGGTCGTGGCGGCCTTGTCACCGACGTCGACCATGTGTACCCGGCCGCCGCTATCCAGATGGGTCAGGGCGCTCATGGACAGATACCGCGGTAGCGCGGAATCTGGCCAACCAGCGAACAGGGCCGGAAGCGGCTGTCCAGCTCCTCGGCCAGCACGAGGTCCCAGGCGTCACGGCAGGCCCCGGTCGATCCTGGGACGCAAAAGACGAAGGTGTCGTCCGCCTGTCCGGCCAGGGCCCGCGACTGCAGCGTCGCCACCCCGACCGTGCCGAGACTTTTGAGATGGAAGACCACCGAGAACCCGTCCAGCTCGCGGCGGAACAGAGGCTTTACGGCCTCGGGGGTTACGTCGCGCGGCGCGAATCCGGTGCCGCCGGTGGTCAGGACCACGTCAACTTCGGGGTCGTCGATCCAGACTTTGAGCTGGCCACGAATGGCCTCGACCTCGTCGTGAACAATCGCCTTCCCCTTCAGGACGTGGCCAGCGGTAGTCAGACGCTCGACCAGCAGGCCGCCCGAGGTGTCTGTCGTTTCGTCGCGCGTGTCCGATATGGTCAGGACCGCGATATTCAGCGGGTGGAACGGCAGATCTTCGTTGATTCCGGCCATCAGGGTGTTTTGTCCTTCCAGCGCGCCAGGGCGGCGCGATCTTCGTCTACGGGTTCGATCCAGCGGGTTCCGGCGGGACCGGTCTCGCGTTTCCAGAACGCCGCTTCGGTCTTGAGTCTGTCCATCAGATAGTCGGCGGCCTCGAAGGCGACGCGTCGGTGCGGCGCGGCGGCGGCGACGAAGACGATGGTCTCGCCCGGGACGATGTCGCCGCAGCGATGGACTACAGCCAGATCGCTGACGGGAAATCTTGCGGCGGCGGCCTCGGCGATGTCGACCATCGACCGCTCGGTCATGCCCGGATACCAGTCCAGCGTTAGGGATTGGACGGCCGAGCCGTCCTTGCCGACCCCCCGGGCCAGGCCGGTGAAGGTCACGACCGCCCCGTCACCGGTGCGGCCCGAGAGAAAGCGCTCCAGCTCTGACGGGGCGGACAGGGTTTCAGTCGCAAGCCGGACGTCGAGGGCCAACTCAGCCTCCGGAAAAAATCGAGAAGAAGGCGATTTCCTGATCAGGCCGGGCCAGGGCGTCTTCGCCGACGACGACCTGGTCCAGCGATCCGCGAACGTCGACGCGAAGCAGGGCGGCAGCGGCGACCTCGTCCCGGGCGGCCAGAAGGTTGCGGATTTCGCCCATCGTGGCCCCACCGGCCGGCAGATCCAGGCGGCAATCGGCCCCCAGTCGTTCCGCAACGCGGCCGAAGAACAGGATTCGGGTCATGATCTCCTCCATTTCAGGCCGCCTGCGTTCGGTCGGCGTCGGCCAGGGCTTCGCGCAATTCCTTGATAAAGCGCGGGAGCAGGTCCTGTCGAACCGAAGGTTCGGACCAGTAGGGATTCATGAAGACGCAGCGGATCACCAGCAAGCCGCCATGTCCGTCCGGTACGTCATCATGGCCGTCATGCCCGGCCAGGACAGCCGCCATCAGGGCCGCGTTGTCCCGACCCAGCTTGGTCTTCGACACGGCGAAATCGGGTGAGGTCTGGAAATGGTCGAAGACCGCGCCGGTCCGAGCATTGGAGCAGCTTATTGCCTCGCCGGGACGCGCCAGAGAGAAGCAGGCGATATTGCTGTCTGCGGGCAGGAAGCGGGCTTCGGGAATGGCTTTCCGGACGGCGGTCTGGAAGACCTGACGGGCATCGAGCGTGGCGGCCATCAGGGCTCCGAAGCCGTCAGCCTCGAACCCGATGGTTTCTGCCGTCAACCAGGTCGCCGCCGCGCCGGCCGCCGAGCGTGAACCCTCCAGCGTTGAGGACCATTTGCCCTGGCCCAGTTCCGGACGGTCCAGATAGGGGGCATCAAAGGCCGAAATGGCATAGCGTTCGGCGTCGGGTGCCAGGAAGGCCCCGCAGGCATAGGGCACATAGCCCAGCTTGTGCGGATCGATAGTGATCGAATCCGATCGCCCCATCGCCCGCAGGGCCGCAACGGTTTCCGAAGTCAGGGTCGTCTCGGATGGCCCGTCCAGCATGGCCGCGAGAAACCCGCCATAGGCCGCGTCGACATGTCGCCAGATGCGCCAGCCCCGTTGCGACCGCCAGTCATCCATGCGGTCATAGAGGCGGTCCAGCGGGTCCACGGCACCGGTCTCGGTCGCACCGGCCACCGCGACCGCCATCAAAACCGGTCGGCCTTCGGCTTCGGCACGGGCGACCAGGCGTTCGAAATCGGCTAGGTCGAGACGGCCGCCTTCATCGAGGGCGATACTCCAGATCGCCTCTCCGCCCAGACCAAAGACGTTGGCCGACTTGCTCCAGGAATAGTGGCGATTGCCGGGGACCAGCATCACTGGCCCCATATAGTCCTGACCCGAGGCCCGGCTGATGCGCCGCCAGACGTCGCCGGGATTGGAGGCTGCCGCGCTGCAGGCTTTCAGGTCAGCCTCCGAGAGCGTGTGCGTGGCCAACAACTCACGGAACCGCGTCCAGCCCATGTGGGCAGCGGCAAAGGGGTCGAGGCGTGTGCCCGTGGTCTCCGCTATGTGCAGGGCCAGGGCCAGCCAGTGATCCAGCCGGTAGCGGGCGCGCCAGACGGCCTCGAAATTAGCGACGGTTCCGCCAGAGGTGAAATGGCCCTGGGCGCAGGCGGGATCATAGCCCAGCATTCTGGCCAGGGCAGCGATGGCCTGGGTCTCGATGACGCTGCCGGCCCGGCTGGCGTCGCGCGAGCTGTTGTTGGGATTGTGCAGCATGGCCGCAAACCAGCCCAGCAGGCCCGGCAACGACAGGTCCGACTTCATATGGGCGATGTAGCGGGGGGAAAACGTCGGCGTCTCGGCCGTCATGGCGTCGCACAGCGCCAGCAAACAACGCCCCAGCCGGTCGTCGGCGCGCGAGCCACCCGTGGCGGTCTCGACACGCTCCGGTCCGACCGGCGCGCTGTCCTCGAACCGGCCCGAACGCCAGCGAAACCAGTGGTCCAGCGTGGCATCCATCTCGCCGCGCAGACGGCTCTCGTTCTCGGAGCGCGCGCCGGGAAAATACGTCCGGGCGATCTCCCGGGCCAGGTCAGTGGTCATTGCGTCGTCGGCTAGCTCTGTGCCCGGAAGCGGGCCTACCCGCCCGGCCATACAGCCTGCGCTCGTAATCGCGATTGCCAACTGTCAATCGGCCTCCCGACTCCCGTCAATGCGACGGCGGCAAGTCGGCTGGGACACAATCCGCATTTTCTCCTAGCCTGTGCCTCATGGACCGCAATGATCATTTCCGGCAGCTGCTGGCCACTGCCGCTGCCCAGCCCGCGCCGCAACGTCTGTTGTTTGTCTTTGCCGTAGCCGAACTGCCAGGGAATGCCACGCCCGAACAGACCGAACGGTTTCATCGCGGTGAGGGCGGATCCCTTGCGCCTCAAATGTGTGTCGACAAGGCCCCCGGGGATCTGGCGGATTTTGCGGCCCTGGTGACGGAATCCCGAAAAGCAGGGCCTCCCTGGCAGGTGGTGTTTGCCGCCAGCCTCTCCGGTCAGGCGGGACAGCCGCCGACCCAGGACCGGATTGATAAAGCCTTGCAAACCATGGTCGAGGCCGTCCGCGGCGGCGGGATTGGTGGCTTCGCCGCCTATGGACCGCAGGGTGAGTTCCTCGAAATCGCCTGACACAGCGGCGTCCGCTACGTGAGCACCAAGCGGGGCTTTTAGTCGTCGAGTGAGTGGGGCGTCTCGATTAGGTGATCGTTCGCGCAATAAGACGGGGAGTGGATGATGTCCGCAACTGGCTCAACGCAGACCTCTTGGCCTTACGGCCGAGCGCCATCCTTCTTCTGCACCAGCTTGATCTTGCCCCAGGCTGCCTGCTGCTCGCGCCACTGCTTTATGTTGAACCCGGATGACCTGCGGGTCTTTTCGTCCGGAAGTACGGCACCGATCATGTCGGCCATTCTCTGCTCGCGCTCCATCTCCTCCCGGAAGAAGTCGCTGTGCATGGACTTCCTCTTGAGTAGGGCTTTGAACTCTGCGACCTCCTCCAGAGCAGCAGCCCGACGGTCGTGCATCCGGTCCCACTCCTTCTTTTCATCATCGGTCTCGGGGCCGTTGTAGGTCACCACCAGGGTCTTGGCGTTGACGGCGATCTCATGGGGATGGGGGACGGGGTCGGGACGGGGCTCTCCGCGGTCGTCACACCGCTTGAACTCAAGCTCCCAGCTCTTCTTGTACTCCATCGCCGCCCTGTAGACGAAGGCCCGCTCTTCCAATGTCTTGTCCTGCACCGCCTTGACCATGCCGGTGATGGCGATTTGGGCCCGGTGGCTTCCCTTGAGGGCCGCAACCCCCAGGCTGCGGACCACGGCCTGGATCAGCGGCAGTTCAATGATCTCGTCCTTTTCGCGAATCTGGATTGGTCGAACGGCTTCGAACAGCACCAGGTCAGCCAGATGATGGGTGAGTAGCGGGTCCACGGCAGGCCTGTCCAAAGGCTGTTTGCGCGGCCGGCCGCGCGGATTGCCGGAGCGTCCTTTCTGGAACCGGTGCTGAACCGGCGGCGCGCCATAGCCGACCAGCGCCGTACCAGGTTGGGGTTGGGAGGGGCTGTCGCTCACGCTGCGATCCCTTCGCTGCGTTGCACCGCCACGTCGTCGAACAGGGCGCCGCCATCGGCCAGCACCGCCTGCTTGCCGGTCAGCCGTTTGAACCGCCGGATGATCACATCGCAGTAGTGGGGATCGAACTCGATCATCCGCGCGGACCGACCGCAGGTCTCGGCGGCGATCAGGGTGGTGCCGGAGCCACCGAACCCGTCGAGCACGATGTCGCCGCGTCTGGAGCAATCGCGGATCGCGTCGGCTACCATGGCGGTCGGTTTGACCGTCGGGTGCATCTCCAGCGCCTCGGTGCGGCCCGCTCCCATGCTGCTGATGCCGGCGTAGTCCCAGACGTTGGTCCGGTAGCGGCCGCTGTCACCGAGGCCGAAGGTGTTGGTGTGGGCCGCAGTCCCGACCTTGTAGACGAACACCAGCTCATGCTTGGACCGGTAGAAGGTCCCCATGCCGCCATTGGTCTTGTTCCAGACGCACAGGTTCTTCAGCTCGGAGAACACCTGGGCTCCCGCATTGAGCAGCTCGGTCATGTGCCGCCAGTCCATACAGACAAAGGCGATCGCGCCGTCACGGCAGGTCGCGGCCATGGGACCCAAGGCGTCTTTCAGGAAGCCGGTGAAGGCGTCCTGGCTCATCTCGCCGACCCCCATGGCGAACTCTCGATGGCGGATGCGGCCCGAGCCGCAGACATGGCCATCGATCGGCACATTGTAGGGCGGGTCAGTGAACACCAGGTCGACGCGCTCGTCGCCGAGCAGTCGGGCATAGTCCTGCGGATCGCGGGCGTCGCCGCAGATCAGACGATGCCGACCCAGCACCCAGATGTCACCCGTGCGGGTCACTGCCTCGGCCTGGAGCGCCGGGATCTCGTCCTCGACCCCGGGCGGGGCGTCGGGATCGCGCTCGCGCGCCGCATCGAGGGTGAGGTCCACCTCGGCCAGGGAGAACCCTGTCAGGCTGACATCGAAGTCCAGGTCGATCAGCGCCTGCAGCTCGATGGCGAGGATGTCCTGATCCCAGCCCGCGTTCAGCGCCAGCTTGTTGTCGGCCAGGACATAGGCCCGGCGCTCCTCGGCACTGAGGTGTGAGAGCCGCAAGGTCGGGACGCTGGCCAGGCCCAGGAGTTTTGCTGCCTCGACCCGGCCATGCCCGGCGATGATCTCGCCGTCATCACTGACCAGAACCGGGTTGGTGAACCCGAACCGTTCGATGCTGTCGGCGATCTGGCGGACTTGTTTTCGGGAATGAGTCCGGGCGTTCCGGCTGTAGGGCCGGAGCTCTGACGGCGGACGGGCCTCGATGCTTCGAGGATGAGCTCGATCTGTCACGAGAGCACTCTAGCTGATTCTTGAGTAATGTTCCAGTTTTGTTCTTTTTGAGCTCGATGGCGCTGGAACTCTGCGCCGGCAACGCCTGGACTGTGGGCCGGAACGGAGCGGTAGTGACTGCACGCCCGGCCAGCCGGGCTTGTCCCGGTGCGGGGCGATGCATGCTCCGTCGGCCGGAGATCCCCATGACCCCTACGACCCCGGAGATTGATCCCGCAGCGCTGGAGGCGCTCGGCCTGGAGCCGCTGCGGGCGCTTTGGCGTGAACGGTTCGGCGCTGCGCCCGCCATCCGCTCGCCTGAAGTGCTGCGGTTGATGCTGGGCTGGCGACTGCAGGCCCAACGATATGGTGGCCTGGACGCCGAACTGCGCCGTGCCATTCGCCAGCCGGGAGTAGCCAGGCCCCTGACCTCCCTGACTCCGGGGACCCGCCTGACCCGGGAGTGGCAGGGTGTCCGCCATGAGGTGGTGGTGGAGCCCGACGGCCGGCTGCGGCACGATGGGGAGGCCTATAAGAGCCTCTCCCAGATCGCGCGCAAGATCACCGGCTCGCGCTGGAACGGGCCGCGCTTCTTTGGCCTGCGGGACGGGGAGGGGGCGGCATGACCGCCGCGAACCGGCCTCTAGTGCGATGTGCCATCTATACGAGGAAGAGCAGCGAGGAGGGGCTCGACCAGGCCTTCAACAGCCTGCATGCGCAACGCGAGGCCTGCGAGGCCTATGTTCTGAGCCAGGCCAGCGAGGGCTGGAAGGCCTTGCCCGCGGTCTATGACGACGGCGGCTACTCCGGCGGCAACATCGAACGGCCGGCGCTGAAGCGGCTGCTGGAAGATATCGATGCCGGCCGCGTGGATACGATCGTCGTCTACAAGATCGACCGGCTGACCCGCTCGCTCGCAGACTTCGCCCGTATCGTCGACCGTCTCGACAAGGCCGAGGCCTCGTTTGTGTCGGTGACCCAGTCGTTCAATACCACCACCTCCATGGGCCGTCTGACGTTGAACGTCCTGCTCTCCTTTGCGCAGTTCGAACGCGAGGTCACCGGAGAGCGCATCCGCGACAAGATCGCGGCGTCAAAGGCCAAGGGCATGTGGATGGGTGGCCTGCCGCCGCTGGGGTATGACCCGCCGACTGACCAGACGACCCGGGCCCTGGTCCGCAATGAGGTCGAGGCGGTGCAGGTCCGGTCGATCTTCAACCTCTACCTGGAGCTTGGCTCGGTCTCGGCGCTGGAGGCCAGGCTGGCCCAGGAGGGCGCGCGCTCCAAGGTCTGGGTCAGCGCCAGGGGCAAGCGATCCGGCGGGGTAGCCCTCAGCCGTGGCGCGCTGTTCCACATGCTGCGCAACCGGGTCTACCTCGGCCAGATCGTCCACGGCGATGCCAGCGTGGCCAACTGTCATCCGGCCATTGTCGACGATGACCTGTTCGCCAAGGTCCAGACCCAGCTTACCGCCAACACCCGTGTGCGCAGTGCCCGACCCCTTCGATCAGCCCGGCTTGCCCTGCGCGGGCTGGTGTTCGATGCCGATGGCCATCCGATGAGCCCGTCATTCGGCTACGGGCGGGGCGGACGGGTCTATCGCTACTATGTCTCGGCCCCGCTGCAGCAGGGTCGCAAGGTGGTCGAGCGTGAAGGGGTACTACGGCGGGTGTCTGCCGAGGCGCTCGAAGACGCGGTCAGGGAGCAACTGGCGACCTTCGGCGGTGCCGAGCCAGCCTCGACCCTGGCTGTCCTGCTCAAGCCGGTCCGGCGTGTGGACGTCCTGCCCCAGGACCTGCGGATCGCGTTCGAGGCCGGGGCACTTCCGCGCGACCTCCGGGCGAAGCTCGCGCCATGTGAGACGCATTCGGACCGTGTCGTGCTCACCGTGCCGGTCCGATGCCAGGCGCGAGGTGGCCGCACGACCATACTGACGCCGACCTCCAGGGCCGCGGTCCGCAAGGCCCGGCGTGATCCGGTCCTTATCAAGGGTCTGCGCCAGGCTCACCGGATCGCGGCGGGTCTTGGCTGGCGCGCCCGCGACGGTGCCTTCGAAGGCACGAGCGGCGTCCCCACGAGCAGTTACGATCGCCGTCTGTGGGCGCTGGTCTTCCTGGCTCCGGACATCCAGCGGGCCATTATGGAGGGCCGACAACCGCCGGCCCTGACCCTCGACCAGCTGTCGCGCGCCCGGATCCCAACGGACTGGGCGGCGCAGCGCCGGATGTTCTGTTTCGAGGGAACATGATCCCTGTTATTGCGGAAAATGATCCCTGTTCCCCCGAATAATGATCCCTGTTCCGGTGTGATAATGTTCCCTGTTAATTTTGCAGGATCGCTTGGTCGGCAAGGTGTCTACGGCCCACCCTGACTGGTATTGCGGGCTAGGGCGCGTTCACGGCGGCAAAATCGGCGGCCCGAAAAACTCTTAAATTCCCTGTTCCGGGCAATAACAGGGAAACTCCACCAGATACGGTTCGAGCGGAGCCTGGCGGGCCATGGCCGCCTGAACGCGCGCTCCGAACGGGCTGGAACCGACGATGTCAGGGGAGTTTGGCGGCGGATAGCCCCGACAGTACGGGCCCTTGCCGGTGCCGCGTCAGATCAGAGACGAGTTACGGGGGT
>TARA_R110002124_G_scaffold17446_1_pt1 | contig 11092 bp, 15 predicted proteins | sample TARA_R110002124 | Tara Oceans TARA_R110002124 (sample SAMEA4397445) | marine metagenome | biome: Polar Biome; feature: [SRF] surface water layer (ENVO:00010504); material: water (ENVO:00002006), including particulate matter (ENVO:01000060) such as... | depth 5 m | reverse complement strand
AAAAACCTCCCTCCTTTTTTCTTCACCAAAAACCTCCCTCCTTTTAAAACCTCCCACCTTTTTTCTTTCACCAAAACCACCCTCCTTTTTTATTATGTTTATGTTCCCAATATGCTTTCTCTTTCTGTAATTTATCAATTTTTTCTAGTAATACTGCTTTTTCATCTTTATGCTCTTTAATAACAACACCTTTTAAAAACGCTAGTTTATCCCTTAACATCATATTTTCTTTTCTGTAAATAGTCAATTTTTCTTTCAAATTAGGATTATCTTCCATATTATAATAATACTTACTTTTTATTTTTCTTATAAGTCTTTTTCGCATCTTTTAGTGCCTGTGAAAACTTATAATTAGGATTCTTTTTTTTACCAGCAACATATACTTTTTTAGCGTGAATATTCCAAGCAGTTAATTTACGTTTCATTATATATATATTATAATAATATTATTATTAAAAAAAAATATTATTTAAAGGATTTTAGCGAGAAGCAGGTGAAGGTGGTTTAAATAAATCTTCGTCAAGTTGTCGCTCTTCTTCCTTTTCTTCTTTTTCTGTTAATGGTTTTCCGTCTGTGTTTGGTTTATTCTCAAACTTAAAATCTACACCGTCCTCTTTATTCATAGCATTCATTCTACTCATCATATCGTCTTCATCAGGGTCTGGTTGTTTCTTTAATAAATCTACATTAATTTTAGAGGCATTAGTTTTTTTATTTTTAACTTCATCAGTTGTTAATTTCATAGGGTCTTGACCTTCTGGTTCTGCTTCAGGTTCTGCTTCAGGTTCTGCTACTGCCGACATCTGTGTAACTGCTGGTTTTCTTAATTGAATAGATAACCATTCAGGAGGTTTCTTATGATATTTTTTAAGAGTTTTCCAACTATCAACAAGGACTCCTGCTTTGTTAGCATCTACTACTATTGCGAGTGCTTCAGTATTACTAATAAAATAATCGTCCTTACCGTGTTCTTGAAGTAGTCTAGATGATTTAGCACTTAAGTCCGCATCTTGTAATGCCTGTGCTTGTGATGCCCTTTCTCTTAATTCATTTGCTTGACGGTCCGCTCTTTCAGCAACACCTAAATCTCTTGCTATCTTTCTTTGAGGTCTTAATACATTCTCGCGTTTCCTTGTAATTTTACCTCTAATCCTTCGTTGAATAACAAGTGTAGCATCTTTCTCTGCTCTCATCTTATTCTTTTTTTCTTGAGCGTTATAACGACTCGCATTACGTTCATCTCTTTGATAATCTCTTTTCTCTCCTGCTGATAATGCTCTAGGATTTAAACCTTGTTTTTTCATCGCTCTATCCCTACGCAATTTTTGGGTTTGACGTCTTCTGCGGTCCATTATATATTAATATATTATATTATAATTATTGCGTTGCTAATTTATGTTTTAACCTACTCTCTTTTCTCGCTAATCTATCATATTCTTGTTTCTGTTTCTTTGTGAAATCCTTTATCTTCTTACCTATTTTTTCTTTGTATTCTTTACTAGTATTTTTCTCGCTTCTTCTTATTAACTCACTTGTATAACTATTTCTACTTGCTATTCTATTATAGGTCTTTCTTTGAATCGGTTTTAATTCTTTAACTCTTTTACCTAATGCTTTTAATAATATTTTATTATCGGTTAATTCCTTTGGTGTAATTCTAGGACGACCTCTTGTATTAAAACCTTTTCTCATTATCACTTGAGGCATATCATTTTCTAAAAACGTTATATCAACACGTGACGCCATACGATATATAATATATACTAGAAATTAATTACTACAGGTTCTTTCCTAATTGTCATACCTGTTAGTAATCCTTTATTTTTCTTTCCTTTTCGTTTATCCTTCTTCCTTTCATTCTTTACTTGTTTCTTTGTTATCGTTGATAAATCTCCCCAATTCCAACGTGCTAGTAATGGTAATAGTTCATCAGGTATTTTAGGGTCAAAACGTCTATACCATTCTATCCCCTCCTCTATAGATTTCACTTGTAAGAATGATAGTGTTTTTCTTTTATCAGGTTCTATAACAGGTCCGTCTTCTGGTTCTGGTTCAAGTGAATTAACACAATCACAATTTTTTAAATCACCTACTGAACTACCCATATAATAATCCATCTTTGAAAGAGGGGTATATGTTTTACCTGCTTCTTCTATATCCGCATCAAGTCCTTTAGTCCCACATACATAATTTGCTCTTGGGTCATTAACATTTAACATATTATAACAATCGCTTTGAGTTTGCTTTTGTATCGCTTTTTTATCTTGATAATCCATATATATATTTAGTATTATTTTAAATTTTTTTAAAGTTTTCTCTAATGATTGACTGACCCTCTTCAATTGTATGACCCTTCATAACTAACGCTCTTAAAGTCCTTATATATCCTATAGATAAACTAGGATTCTTTGATAAATTCTTTAACTTTATCTTTGTTTCTAAATCTACTTTACTAAAAGGTTTCAAATATGTTTTAACTCTTATTGATTCTAATTCACTTCTCACCATTATATAATATACTACAATATAAAAAATTTAAAAAGGGTCGTCACCTGGTCCTAATAAAGGTTCATCTTCAAACATACCCTTTTGACTTTCTGCTACACTTGACACACTCTCTAAATCTTCAAAATCATCTGGTTGGTTTTTACGACCTATACCAAATAATCCTAAGTTTTGGGGTGCTTGTTCTGCTATACTTTGACCTATTTCACTACTTAAGACTTTAGCAGGTGTTAATGGATTTTTACCCCTAGAAACTTTAGAGGTCATACCACCTGGTTTTCTAGGGTTTCTTGTTACACCTGGTTTTTGAGGTTCAGGAGGTGGTGCTGGTGGTGTTCGCGGACTCGGTGGTTTAGGGGGTATTGCCGAATCATCTCGTGCTACTTGTCTTCTATATTCTTCCCACCTAGCAATTGTCGTAGGACTCTTTGAACCTTGACTAGAACCTATTAATAATCCACTTCTTTGTGTTTCTTGTATTTCTACTGCTATTCTTGCTTGTTTTTCTGCTTCTGCTCTTGACTGAGGACGATTATATATTTCTAATCCTCTTATTACCGCTTCATCATTATCACCACTAGGCATAGGTAAGGTTCTAGGTGATGATGATGGGAGTGAGGGTTGTCCCACTTTAAATGACTTGTCACTAATAACACTAGGAGGTTTGTTTTCTAATTCACGAGCAGTTTTAAATGTATTAAAATCAATACTTGATAATTGTTGTAAATCATAAGTATTCGCCATATCTCTATTTTTAGTTAAAAAACCTTTCTTACCTGATTTAGATTGTTTCATTTTTTTAACCTCACCTGGTTGTTTCAATCCTTCTTCATATTTCTTTACAGTCCTCTCAATATTTGTCATACTTATTGATTCACCTTTAGCACTATTCAGTAAATCTCTATAAAATAATGCTTTAAAGGGTCTATCTTGTTTGCCTACATCACCTTCTTTTGACGCTTGTTCTTTAAAGTATTTAGGTCTTCCTTCACTAACAATAAAGTTATACGCTAAACTTGCTCTATCTTCATTACTCAATTTACTAAAATCTTTCGTTCTAAACTCTTTTATATAGTTCTTAAAAGGTGTAAAATCATAAGGTCTTCTATTAACGCTACTTACAACTGTAGTAGGGACTGATGAACTAGGAACTGAACTAGGAACAGAACCAGCAACTGAACTGACATAACGCTCTGCTCTTCTTGTATCCGCTTCATCATTAAGTGACTTCGCTCTTATTAGACCACGTGCTGTTTCTGGTGAAGGAGGTGCTGGTATTAGAGATGGATAGTCTGGTGAGGATTCTCTCGCTAATCTTTGTTTATCTGCTTCTTCTAATTCTTTAACTCCTTGACTTATTGTTTGTTGATACGACGGCAGACTTGCTGGTAATTTAGGTTTAGGTCCTATTGTTATTTTTCTAGTATCAGTTTCACTTAACCTATCTTCTACACTTTGAAGACTTACAGGTCCTCTAGGCACCGCAAATCCTGTAAGAGGGTCTATAGAACTATCAATACTACCTGCTGGTTGAGGGACTGTTGCTGAAGGGACTGGTGGTGGTTTATTTTTACTCCCTGATGGTCTGCCTCTTTTCTTTTTAGGTTCTTGTTCTCGTTCTACTCCTAATTCTCCTTCTGCTTCTATTACACCTTCTTGAACTAGTTTATTATCTCTACCTTTTCTAGGTGCTATATACGCATCAACTAATTCGTCTGTCATTTCACCTAAAGTAGCGTCCATTAGATTTCTAACACTATCTACTTGTTCTCTACTAATCTCTCCACTTAATTCTTTTCTAAATCTAATTAATTTACCAAATGATTTAGATAATTGTAGATTCTCTTTTGAAACCACATACTCATCAAGTTTTTCTTTTGCTTCACCTTCACTTTTAGATTTTAATAATTCTTTGAATATCATCATTTGAGGGTAATCCTCCATCATTTGAGCGTTCAACCTTGTTTGATAGGATTTCTCGGTTTCATTTTTATTTTTCTTATAATCTCTCTTTTGTTGTCCTCCACCTATTCTAGTGTTAGGCAAACCATAACCTCCTCTACTTATCCTACCACCTCTTACTGCTAATCTCATTTTACGAGGTTTCTTCTCTTTCTTATCTTTATCACTACCAGTCTTTTTACCTAATAAGAATAATAGTAATTGAAGGAAATTACTATTATTTAATCCTTTTAGAACTTTAGGTAATCCTTTCTTTTTACCTTTCTTCTTCTTCTTACGCTTAGACTTACCCTTCTTTCTACCCCTCTTCTTTCTAGCGGATTTCATATTTACAGTAGGTTTGCTACTTTTTAAGATAGGGTCTAACCCCTTCATTCTATCGTCAAACATAGAACCCTTATTGAAATATACTGAACTCATTATAAGTATATCTTATATAATTTTAATATAAAACTGGAGAAAAATATTTTATAATTAAATATAGTATATAATTAAATATGGGATATACTCAACACAGTAATACTGAATCAAGTAAGGTCATACATATAAATAGCGAAGACGCTCATAAAAACCTTTCAACTACTACAGACACCTACTTTCAATTCTTTATGGATAATGCTATAATTTGTCCTTTAAATCAACGTATGCTTGTATCACTTCATTCTGCTATTATACCATATAGTTTCTATAATATAAGGTCTGGTTTAAATGATATAATACCTTTAATAGTGGGTCTAGCAGGTAGTGAGGTTTATCATAATATCACAATACCTGAGGGTAATTACACTAGTGGTAGTTTAAAATCAACGATTCAAGCATTAATCAGGACTGTATCACTTGATAATACCTTTACTGTTACATATAATAGAACTACTATGAAATTTAAATACTCTATAGGTGCTGATTCTACTAGAGATGGTTATGTTGCTTTTGATTTTTCACACTCGCCTAATACAGGTCATATAGAATTAGGGTTTCGTAAAAATGAAGTTAGTGATAGAATATTTATAGCAACTCCCTTAGTTTCTACAAATGTTGTTGATGTTAATGGTAGTATTCACGGATTATATATAAGAACAAATCTAACCCAACAAGGTTCGTTTGATAGTCATACAAAAGGTTTCAATACTATATTAGGTAAGATACCAATTAATGAAAATTTTGGGTCTGTTCTTTTCTTTCACCCTAGTGATAGTAATCATAAAGTTTTAATTCAAACTACTGAAATACATACACTAACTATTAGATTGACAGATGAAAAAAATAGATTAGTGGATTTGAATGGTCTTAATTTCTCATTCTCAATCAAAATTGATTTCACATTTGCTAAAAAAGAAAAACCTCCAGAGATTCCTATAAGATATATAGAAAAGAGAAAAGAACATAAAATAAATAAGAACCCTTATCACACTAAAACACAAGAAGAAAAATTAAGACATAAATAATATTAATAATAGTATATGGGTTTAGGTGAAGCATTTAGAATCGGTAAGAAGGTTGTTACGTCCGCTATAAGAATAGGACAGAAGATACTACCAATCGCTAGAAAAATATTTAGATTTGGTTCAAAAGTAAGTGAAGTTAAACAGGCAGTTGTAAATAAAGACGCTATTGGTGTATTATCTGCTATCTCTGGAGGTGAAGAAAGAGTAAAACCTGTTCCACAACAAGCACAACCTAAAGCGGTTTTTACAGCACCTATACAAAAGCAACGACAATTACAACCTCAAGCAAAAGGATTAGAAAAGGCAGGAGGTGTTAGAAAAGCGTTTCAAACAGCAAAAGCAATAAAACAAGAAATAAAAGCAACTCAACAATTATTAGAAGGAACTACTCCTTTAGGTAAAGCAAAAATTATTGATAGGGCAAATAAAAAGATAAAAGCAGTAAGTGAAGCACCTAGTAAAAGAAGTTTTGAAAAGACTGCTAAAGAACAGAGAGCAATTCAACAATCACAACTTGTCGGTAAAATGACTAAAAAAGAATTCAAGAAATTTCAAAAACAACAAGAGAAGAGAAGTAAAAAGAAAAGCAGAGGTAGAGGTAAAAAAAAATAAACTAAAATGAATTAATACTAAGAATATACATTTAAATAATCTTATATAATATAAATAAACTATGAGTTGGTATGGAGATGCTTGGAATTCAGTAAAACGTGTAGGTTCAAAAGTTGTAGGTGCTGCTAAACGAGTCGGGACTAAAGTCGCTCACGCCGTTGATGAAGGGTTACGTATAGGTGTTAAAGTTGCTGGTAAAGTAGGTTCTGTAGCAGGACAGATTGCTAAATACGGCAAGTATGCTATCCCCATAGCGTCTTTTATTAATCCTGCTTTTGGTGGAGCAATAGCATCAGGAGTTGCTGTAGCAGAAGGGGTGTCACGAGTAGCAGGTGCTATTAGTGCGGCAGGGCAATCAGGTCAAAGTATTATGAGAGGAGGTAGGGCAATATTACAAGACCCTTCCACTAGTGTTGCTAATATGAGACAGATAAGTAAGGATTACAACGCTGGTAGAAAATCTGTAAAGGACGCTTATAGTGAAGGTAAAGCATTAGGGGTGAGAATTCAGCGACCTTAATTAATAAAACAATAAATAAAACTTAATTATAATTTTATATAATATTAATATATATAATGCCTAGACTAGACTATCGCCGAACTGATATGGATAAAGAAACTTTTGACACTATTGAAGCAGTCCAACAGACTGATAAATATAAGGCGTTGAATACATATAAGATTAAATTAGCAACAACTCACTCAAGAACTTACGAACACGCTGAAGACCACGCTGATTATGCTGATTTATTCTGTGGGACAGTAAGTGGTAAGAATCCTTTTGATAATGGTTCTAATTATCCTAATCCTGATGATAATGTTAATCTTCCTGCTAATAACACCCTTATAGGTTTAGGAGAGAATAATAAAGCAACAGGTATGACTTGGGATTTACCTGCTATTCCTGGTAACCATATAACTAATTGTTTGATTAAATTAGTAGGGGTTTATTTCCCACCAAGTGTTTATACTTTTGAAACCGTTGATGACGTTAAGTTAGATACTGATGGGGCGCATCACGCTTTTAGTATTGTTGATTATTCTCAAAATAGGGTGCGTGACCCTCTACTATATGTAGAATGTAGTAGTGTATTAGATAAAACCTTTGTATCAACTGAAAAAGGTGTTATTAGAAAAGGTATATTAGGTAGTCATCTACCCTCTAATCTTTTAAAATCACCTAACGCAGGTCAGCAATTTGACACCGAAGCAGGTAAATTTAAAGACGATGCTCCTAATCCTTTATTTACGCGGAATGATTCTGGTGATAGTGATTGGATTTTAGCATCTAATCCTTTTGGTTCAAGTATTACATTAAAATTAACAGATTACGATAACCATCATATATCTATAAGAAATTCTAAATCAGGTATTATAGAACAACACTTAGACGCCTTTACAGGTGATGTTGTAAAAACAAATCTAAATAATCCTATAGATGCTCCTATAATATATGAACTTCTTATAAAATTATTACCAGATAATCAATCAAATGATAGATTCAGTTATTAAATCAAAAACTAAAAAACTTAAATCTAAAAAATAAATATATATAAATAATATATAAAATGGAAAGAGTAGCACCATCTCAAGTTAATTATGACGACCAGTTACCAATTGCGATTTCGTCCAAGTCACGCCGTCGTGAGTTCTTCCCTGAAGGAGGTTCTGTATATGGACCTAATGGCGGTTCTAACCCAAATATTATTCGTATCCCTGTAAATGCTGATAGTATGCTTGACGTTCAAAACAGTTACATTAAATTTGACCTAGTGACTGCTGTAAAGACTGCTGGTCTAGATTTGCCCCAATCTTTTATTAAAAGGGTTCGCATTTTAAGTGGCGGAACTGTCTTAGAGGATATAGACCAATACGGACGCCTCTATGCTGGTATTCTTTACCCAGCACAGGCAACACGTGCTAACTGGAAAGGTGAAGGTCTAAGGACCGGTCAGGTTTCACACGTGGCGGCAGCACAACCACTTCTTATCAATTCACTTCGTATGCCTGATGATACTACTCTCGCTGTAGGAACTCACGTTGGTTATTGTATCCACCTAGCAACAGGACTTCTTAATTTAGATAAATACGTCCCTCTCGTAATGATGAATGCTGGATTTACTATTGAACTTGAATTAGATGTAAATGGTTCTATTGGTGTTTGGGCGACTGATGCGACAGGCACTTGGGAACTACACAACCCTCGTTATGTCGCTCACCTTATAGATTTAGAGCGTGACTTCTACGACCGCCTCCGTATGGTTATGGAGGGTTCTGGTGGTGTTCTACAACTCGCAGGACAGACCTACAGGCATTACAGCGGTCAAGTCCCCTCAGGTGCTACCAATACTACTATAAATGTCCCTGCTAGAGTTAAGAGTATTAAATCAATATTCTTCAAACATACATTAGAGTCTGCTATAAATGCGTTTGATGCTTATGGTATTTCAAGTAGTATGACCCACGGAGCGACTGAGTTTCAGTTTAGGGTGGGTTCTGTTGTATATCCCCCTCAACCTGTTAAATGTTCTACAGGGGTTTCTTCTACAAATATAGCATTAGGTCGTGGTGAATCTTATAATGAATTAGAGAAAGCGTTTGGTAATCTATCGTCTCACGACTCTGGAAGTGAATTACTTGATGCTATGACATATTGTCGTGACGCCACATCTGCTGCCGGTGCCACTAATTCTGCTATCCTTAGTCCATATGGTCTAGATTTTGAATCATTCAATCGCTCTGCTATTGAAAATGGTGTTAATTCTGCCGACCGCTCTCTCCCTATTTCTCTTGATATTAAAATGACCGCTCAAACTATTGTTGGTGGGACAACGTGCGATGTGTATTGCCTGTGTGACGCTATATTCTATATCAATCTTGACGGCACCGTTTCTGTATCTGTATAAATACAACAAAAAACTTAAATCTAAAATAAAATGTGTTTAAGTATATTATGTTAGTTATAAAGACGAGTGAAGGAATTACTAATGATGTTATGAAAATTATTAAACTATTAAAATCCGCTAAATATGTTGATACTGCTACAAATCAAATATTTAGAGGTCAAGGGGGTGAAATCAATATCGCTTATGATGATAATATAGAATCTTTGGTTGCTTATAATGATAATATGGACTGCGTGAAAGTTAATCACAACAAACAATTAGAATTAATAAGAAATGCTGATGCCTATAGTTCTTTAACAGAAAGCGAATTAGATAGCGAGAGTGAAATAGAAAGTGAATTAGATTTCTATAGTCCTGATAAAGAAGACTTTGAAAAATTAAAACATAAAAATGAATTATTAGAAGAACAAATTAGATTCTTAAAATGTATATTAAATTAGAAATCAATTAAACAAACTGAACTGGTAATATCTCCTGTTATTAATTTTAGATATTCTTTCTTAATATAAGCATATTCTTTTATCTCTCTTGAACCTCTATCCGTTCTACCTCCTAATCTAGTATGATACTCTGCTGAGTTATACTCCCAACAATATAAACCATCTTCAAATAAAAAATAGAATTCACCTTTATAATCATATTTTTCTAAATGCCTTATCTTATTAAATCCAACCATAGTCGTTTCATACGAATTTGAAAAACAATTTCTAGATTTAACTTCAATCTTTAATTTCTTTACTTTAAAATCAAAAATAGCATATTGCCTTTTTGATTTCTTTATCTTTGGATATTTATTATTCTTTAAATATTCAAAAACTTTATCTTCATTTTTAAAACCTTTATATAAATCTTTATTTTTAATATCGTTCATTTTATAATAATAACTTTTATTTTAATTACGTGAATTTAAACGCACCAAAATAATTAACTTAAATGTATTTAAAAATATAATATAACTTAAAATGAAAAAACTATTAGAATTATTCGCTGGAACTCATAGTGTAGGTAAAGTTCTAAAAGACCAATATTATATAGTAAGTGTAGATAGAGATTTAGAAGACCCTAATGAAATAAGTGATTTACATATAAAAGAAGATATATTAACTTGGGATTATAAACAATATCCACCAGGAACTTTTGATGTTATATGGGCGTCACCTGTATGTTCTTGGTGGAGTGCTATGCGTTTTTGTTGGATTGGAAGAAAACTTAAAGGAATGGATAGACCTTTAACAAGAGAAGATATTGATAGTGATGTAGAGCGATACGGAATACCTATGGTGGATAAATTAATTGAAATAATAGATTATTTTAATCCTACATATTATTTCATAGAAAATCCTAAAACAGGTAGAATGAAAGAGTATATAACCTATTTACCTTATTACGATGTTGATTATTGTGAATACGGTTTTGATTATAGAAAGAGAACTCGTATATGGACTAATTTAGAAGGGTTTAAACCTATAATATGTAGTCATAATAAGCACTTAAAAGACGTATGTGTTGATTATTCTAAGATGGAAAGATATAGAATCCCACCTAAACTTATAGAAAATATTTTTGCCCTTGTTTAGGGTTAAAAAGGGCATCGTCAATTAAATATCTGCCGAGTAATATTATTTTTCAATCAATTTAGATTTACTTCAATAAATCTATATT
>TARA_R110002124_G_scaffold63350_4_pt1 | contig 11097 bp, 8 predicted proteins | sample TARA_R110002124 | Tara Oceans TARA_R110002124 (sample SAMEA4397445) | marine metagenome | biome: Polar Biome; feature: [SRF] surface water layer (ENVO:00010504); material: water (ENVO:00002006), including particulate matter (ENVO:01000060) such as... | depth 5 m | reverse complement strand
CCCCGGCGTGCTGCGCTAGCCTATGCGCAGCGTACGACGGCCGGACAGCCCATGTTCCCTGACACCGTTCAGTATCAATCGTTTGCATTGTGGCGAGGCAGGACATGATCAACGGCGCCTCCGTGTCGCGACGCTATCTCCGCCTGAGCGCGCTCAATGCCGTGACCGGGCTGATGCTGTGCGGAGCGGGTGCCTATTTCATCGGGGGCGTTGCAGCCGGCCTGCAGAGCACTCAATTGGGTGCAGCAGCCCAGGAAATCCTCAATGTTCAGGCCGAAGCCCTCAATGGCGCCCTGGACAAATACCGCATGCTGCCCGTCATCCTGGGGCATCGACCCGATATGGCGACGCTGTATGCGGGATCTGCCGATGCCGCGGTGACGCGCAAGATAGCGCTGTCGGCTGCGGGGGTATCGGGAGCACTGGACGTGGTGTTCCTGCGCCGCTCCGGCATGGTCATTGCCCGGGCCTCGGAGGCGGTCAGGGACGCGATTGCCCCCAATTCTCCGTTGATGCGGGCGGCTCTGCAAGGGCGGCTGGGACGCGACACGCGGGTGCTGACCGATGGACGTCGCAGCTATGTGTTTACCGCCGCGGTATGGGACGGGCCGTCGGTGATCGGCGTGGTGGCGGTCTATGTCGATCTGGAGCGGATCGAAGACAACTGGTCCCTGATCAACAACCCCATTCTGGCAACCGATGCGGGCGGCATGGTGATCATTTCCAATCGCCCGGCATGGCGCCTGGCGCCGCGCCCCGATTTCCGCACGCTGGTGGAAGGCGGCGGCGCCAATCCGATGACCGAGGCGCCAACGCGCTATCTGGCGCGGTCGCGGGATCTGGCGCCGCTGAACTGGACGCTGACGGTGTTGCTGCAGGCTGCGCCGATGCGTCTGGCAGCGGCGATGTGGGGCGGGCTGGCAGCCGTTCTGGCCCTGGGCCTGGCGCTGGCCGTGCAGATGCTGATCAATCGGCATTTTGCAGCGGTTCGTCGCACGCGGGCGCAGCGGGCCAACGCCTTGCGGCTGGAACGCATCGTGCGCGACCGCACGCGTGAGCTGCTCAAGAGCAATGCGTCGCTCGCCCACGAGGTGGTGGAACGCAAGGCCGCCGTCGAATTGCTGCGCAAGACCCAGAGCGAACTGGTTCAGACCGGCAAGATGGCGGCGTTGGGGCAGATGTCGACCGCGCTGTCGCATGAAATCAACCAGCCGCTTTCCGCGGTCAAAACCTATGCGCAGAACGCCCTCACCTATCTGCAGCGCGGCCGGCAGCCAGAGGCGATGGACAATATCACCCGCATTTCCGAGCTGACCGACCGAATGGCGGCAATTTCCCGGCATTTGCGCAATTTTGCCCGCAAGCCCAATCCGACCTTTGGTTCGACCGCCATTGCCAAGGTCATCGAGGATGCGCTGCTGGTGGTGTCGGCCCGGCTGCGGGAGCAAAGGATTGATGTCACCGTCGATCCAGGGCCGCCGGGGCTCGAGGTGCGGGGTGGGCCGGTCCGCCTGCAGCAGGTCATGGTCAATCTGGTGCTCAACGCTCTCGATGCCATGACAGGTCAGACCGCCCCCTCCATAGCCATCGCCGTGGTCCGCATCGACCAGCGGGTGGAAGTCTCGGTGCGTGACAATGGACCGGGGATCGATGCAGCCGATCTCGGGCAGATCTTTGATCCGTTCTTCACCACCAAACAGGTTGGCCAGGGTCTTGGGCTGGGGTTGTCGATCTCGTACAACATCATCAAGGATTTTGGCGGCTCGCTGTCGGCCCACAATGCCGCGAGTGGCGGGGCGTGTTTTGTCGTGAGCCTGGATGTGGGCGAAGGCGAACAGGTGGCAGCGCAATGAGTGCATCGATTGAAGTGCTTCTCGTCGATGACGAGGAAGACCTGCGCCGCGCCACCAGCCAGACGCTGGACCTCGCCGGCTTTCCGGTCCGCAGCACCGACTCGGCAGAGGAGGCACTGACCTCGGTGTCGCATGGCTGGCACGGCATACTGGTGACCGATATCCGCATGCCGGGCATGGATGGAATGGCGTTGCTGCGCGCCGCGATCGCCATTGATCCCGATCTGCCGGTGCTGCTGCTGACCGGTCACGGCGACGTCAACCTGGCCGTCGATGCCATGCGCGACGGCGCCTATGATTTCATCGAGAAGCCGTTCTCGGTCGAGCGGCTGCTGGACTCCATCACCCGGGCCCTGGAAAAGCGCCAGCTGACGCTGGAAAACCGCGCGCTACGCTCGAGCGTGGCCAATCGTTCCGACGATCTGGAGACCCGGCTGGTGGGGCGCTCCAGGGTCATGCTGAGTATCCGGAAGCAGATAAGGGCCGTGGCGCCGACACGGGCCGATGTGCTGATCGTGGGCGATACCGGCACGGGCAAGGAATTGGCGGCACGCGCAATCCACGACCTGTCCACCGAAGGTGACCGACCCTTTGTGGCCATCAATTGCGCCGCCATTCCGGCCGAGATGATGGAGGCGGAACTGTTCGGCTATGAGGCAGGAGCCTTTGCCGGAGCGCTGCGGGCGCGGGCCGGCAAGTTCGAACATGCCCGCAACGGCACGATCTTTCTCGACGACATCGAGAACATGCCGCTCTATCTGCAGGCCAAGCTGCTGCGGGCAGTGCAGGAGCGAGCCATTACGCGTCTGGGGTCACATGACCCCATCGCGCTCAATGCCCGCTTCATTGCCACATCAAGCGTCGACCTGGAACGTGCCGCAAACGAAGAGAGTTTCCGCAAGGACCTGCTGTACCGGCTCAACATCGCGACGCTGCGCCTGCCGCCTCTGGCCGACCGCACCGAGGACATCCCTGCCCTGTTTGCTCATCTGGTGCACATCGTGGCAACGCAGTTGCGCGTGACCGCGCCAAGCCTGTCGACCAGCTACCTGTCGGGCCTGAGCCTGCGTGCCTGGCCGGGCAATGTGCGCGAGTTGCGCAACGCTGCGGAACGCTATGTGCTGGGCATTGACGGGGTGGAAGAGCGAAGCGCCACGACCAGCGCCACCACGCTGCGCGAACGGGTTCAGGCTTTCGAGCGCCAAGCCATCGCGGACGAATTGCGCGCACAGAATGGCAGCCTCAAGGCCGTCTATCAGGTGCTCGGCCTGTCACGAAAGTCGCTCTACGAGAAGATGGTCAAGCTGGGGCTGGACCGCAGGGATTTCCGCGAGGACGAATAGCACCGGCCCCGTCGCGGGGTATTTCTGAACGCTGAGGGACACCTGCATGCCCAACACGCACCCACGGCACTGCACTACTGTCGACTTGCTGCGGGCTCAGGGCATGACTTCAGAAGCCGCCGAACGGGATGCAGAGGGCATGGAATGCCCCGCGTCCGCGACCACGCTGACCGCATTCAAGGCCTTTTTGGCTGCACGTTCCTAAGACCAGCCTTGGCGCCGGCTGCGCAGAATGGGCAGTGCCCGACGGGCTGTCCGCAACGAAATTGGCCGCCAGTTCGGCGACGTCCGGGATTGATGCTGATAAGAGCCCCGCGATCGATCGTCTCTTGGACTTCCTACCGCGCCACGCCTCGCTTGCTGACCTCCCCTGCCGGGTCCCCACAGCAATCGACTGCTTGACAGCTCAACGTTGGTGAGTGTATAGTCACTCATATGAGCAGAACCCCTAAAAGCCTCTCCACGTCCGATGTCCGCCGGGAGGCCGTCATTGCCAGTGCCATCACGGTATTTGCCCGCACCGGCTATCTCGGCACCTCGGTTGCGACGATCGCCCAGGATGCCAAGATTTCTCAGGCCTATGTTTTCAAGCTGTTCCCGAGCAAGGAACTGCTCTTCGTCACGGCGCTCGAACGGTGCTTTGAACTGGTACTGAACGCCATGCGAACCGCGGCCGACAGCAGCGCGGATCACACGCCCGAAGCCATGCTGGAGGCCATGGGGCAGGCCTATGCCGAGTTGATTGCTGATCGCGCGCTGCTGATGCTCCAGGTTCACGCGCAGTCTGCAGCCAGCGTACCGGAAATCGGCGCAGCTTTGCGCAACGGGCTGCGCGACGTGACGCTTTTTGTAAAGTCGCGCTCCAAGGCGCCCGATCTCGCGGTGCAGCAATTCATCGCTTACGGCCTGCTCTGCCACCTCATCGTCGTTGCCGATCTCGACCAGGATGGTGCCGACTGGGCCCGCATTATTGCCGCGGGCATCAGCCACCCCGATTACTCCAGCCCACTGACCTAAGCCCGCCGCCTTGCACAACAGCGGGGCTCACAACCTTGCTCATCCAAAATAGTGAGTGATTACTCACGCTATTGTCAAGATTCAGGAGAACCTCATGAACGCCCTGCCAACCCAACAACAGCTGGCCACCCAGATCGTCCTGCCCGGCATTGTAGAGCCGTCGGGTCTGCAATGCCGCCAAACCAGCTTGGCCGCGCCCGGCCCCGGCCAGGTACTGCTGCAGATGGAAGCCTCCGGCGTGTCCTTTGCCGAAAAGTCCATGCGGCGCAATCGATATCCCGGGCAGCCGAAGTTCCCCTTTGTGCCCGGCTATGATGCAGTCGGCACCATACTGGCGGTCGGTCCCGGACAAGATGCCGGGCTGATCGGTAAGCGCGTGGCTGCAGCGCTCAAGACAGGCGGCTGGGCCAGTCACATCCTCGTTCCCGCCGATGAGATCGTCGACGTTCCCTCCAGCGTCGATCCGGTCGAGGCTGAAACGGTCATCGTCAACGGCATCACGGCCTGGCAGATGCTCTATGGCAAGGCACGCGCCCGGCCGGGTCAGACAATTCTGGTGCTAGGGGCAAGCGGCGGCGTCGGGACGATCCTGGCCCAGATAGCCATTCATGGTGGCATCAGGGTAATCGGCACGGCTTCACCCCGCCATCATCCGGCGTTGCGCGCCCTGGGTGTCGAACCGATCGACTACAACGTCCCCGATCTTGCCGCCCGGGTTCGTGAACTGTCGCCGCGCGGCGTCGACGCTGTGTTTGATCACCTTGGCCCCGACAGCGTGCGGACCAGCTTCGACCTGCTCGATCAGGGCGGCACGCTGGTGGCCTATGGCACCGCCGCCGATCTGGACACCGATGCGGCACTGGTGCCGATGTTTGTCGGACTGCTCGCCCGCCTCGGACTATGGAACATACTGCCCAATGGCAAAAAGGCCTCGTTCTACGACTTCTGGGGCGGCATGCTGGTCAATCCAACTGCCGCAAAACGCCAGCGGCGCGACGATCTGGCCAAAGTCTTCGACCTTCTGGCCATTGGCGCCATCAAACCCATTGTCGCAGCCAGGTTCCCGTTGAACCAGGCCAGCGCGGCGCTGGAACTGGCCGAAACGCGCACGGTCTTTGGCAAGGTCGTCATTGTGCCTTGAGCGGCCGGCATATGGGCTGTTCGGAGTGATCCCCGGGCAGCCCAGATCCGGGTGCTCAGCGCGGCGTCAGCTCGATCACCGGAATGATCTCGCGTGTCGTCTTTTCGGCATAGTCGGCGAATTGGGGAAACAGGCTTGCCTGTCTGGCATAGGTCGCGTCGCGTTCGGCGCCTTCGAGCACCCGGGCGCGCACGGGGACGCGCTTGATGGTCGTGCCATCGCCAACCGAAATGTCCAGATCAGGATGCGCTACCACGTTGTGAAACCAGGCCGGATCCTTGGGACCGCCCGCATAGGACGCAAAGACAAACCACGGGCCATCTTCCTCGCGCAGGAACATCAGCGGTGTCGTGCGTTCCAGCCCGGACTTGGCCCCGATGCTGTGCAGGAGCAGCACGGGCGCGTCCTTGAAGTATCCACCCGGCTTGCCGGCACTGGCATTGAAGTCAGCAATAACTTTGTCATTGAAGTCGCTCATGATCCCAACCCTGCCTGGCAATGATGTCGTTGCCTTACAGTTAGGACTCCGCGGGCCCGGCGGCAAGGGCGATTGCCCGGCCGCCAGACAGTGAAGCCGTGCAGGGAGAATGACGCAGATTGAGCAACTGGCTTCAGCACCTCCCTGCGCCCTACCCCAGCTCGACTTCGGTTGGCGTGTGCGCCAGCAGGGCGACCTCCAGCCGGCGGCCCGCTTCGACCACCACCACCGATTGCGTGGTTTGCGAGCGCAGCACCAAGGAGGTCACCCGTCCAGCGGCCCATCGCAAGTCCACTTCGATCCCGCCGCGCACGCGCACGCCATGGACCGCCCCTTCCCTCCAGCGGCCCGGCAGAGCGGGCAAGAGAATGATCGCGCCGTCCCGCGACTGGACCAGCATTTCGAGAATGCCGCAGGCGCCGCCAAAATTGCCGTCGATCTGAAATGGTGGATGGGCGTCGAAGAAATTGCGGTAGCTGCGCTCCGGACTGAGCAGCAGGCTCAATACGTCATGCGCATGATTGCCATCACCCAGCCGCGCCCACAGGTTGATACGCCAGCCAATGCCCCAGCCGGTGGCGTCGTCGCCACGGATCTCCAGCGAGCGTTGCGCTGCCGCAGCAAGCGCGGTTCCAGGAACGATCTGCTGGCCCGGATACAGCCCATAGAGATGCGAGACATGTCGATGATGGATCTCGGGAACATCCATGTCCCAGTCTTCCATCCATTCCTGCAACTGGCCGGCGGCCCCGATCCGGTGCGGCAGCAACCGTTCGCGGACAGCAATTACCTCGTCGCGCATCGGGTCGATGTCGGCAAGCTGCGCCGTGGCGGCGAGATAGGCCCGGAACAGGTCGCCGATCAGCTGATTGTCCATGGTCGGTCCCGCGCAGAGCGCGGCGCCGTGCGGGTGCACGTTCTCGGGTGAGAGCGAGGGCACGGTCACCAGATAGTCGGTGCCCGGCAAGGGCTGCAGGATATCCAGGATGAAGCGCGTGGCGCCCGACAGCACCGGCAACAGTCGACGCACCAGCGCCTCGGGCCGCCCGGCAAATTCTGCATGATCCCAGAGCTGCGCGCAGAGCCAGGCGCCGCCGGTTGGCCAGAGCCCCCATTGCGCGCCATCGACAGGCCCCGTGGCCCGCCACAGATCGGTGTTGTGATGCAGCACCCAGCCCCGTGCGCCATAGTGCAGACGCGCCATGTCGGCGCCCGCAACCGACAGGTCCTCGACCAGCTCGAGCAGCGGCGCCATGCACTCGGCCAGGTTTGCCGGATCGGGCAGCCAGTAATTCATCTGGAGATTGATATTGCTGGTATATTTGCTGCCCCAGGGCGGCCGGGTTTCCTTGTTCCAGATGCCCTGCAGGGTCGCCGGCTGCGTCCCCGGCCGGCTCGACGCAATCATCAGATAGCGTCCAAACTGCACGTAGAGCGCGGCCAGCGCGGGATCGTCGCCATCGGCAAACCTGGCGATGCGCTGATCGGTCGGCAAATCGGCCGCCGGTGTTCGCCCCAGATCGATGGATAATCGGCGGAACAGACGCTGATGCTCGGCAATATGGGCGGCGCGCAGAACCTCATAGGATTTGCCGGCGACAGCCGCCCGCCGGGCGGCCAACAGCGCCGCGGGATCGCCCGAAACATCATCGAAGCGGCGGAAACTGGTGGCAATGTCGATGATGATCACCGCGGCGGTGGCGTTCCGCACCACGATTCGGTTGCCGCGCCGCTCGCAGTTGCCGCCTTCAAGCCGCAGGTCGACGCCGATGCCGAGCGTCAGTTGCCCGTCCACGCCATGCCGGCCAAAATTCCGGCCGGCAAAGCGCAGTTCCGGTCCCGCGTCGGACAGGATCGCGCCCGGCTGCGGGCTGTCGAGCCAGATCTCGAAACTGAGCGCTCCCGGGGATGATCCCTCGATGCGGTTGACGATCACATCGTCGTCCGCCGACACGAAGCTGCTGCGCTCGAAGGTCAGGGCCTCGCCATCAATGCCGCTGCCGCGCAGGGCGTAGCTGGAGCAGACAATGGCCGTATCGAGATCAAGCGAGCGTCGATAGCTTCCGGCGGCCGCCTCATGGGCAAAGTCGAGAAACACATTGCCGGCCGGCTGGTAGCTCATCTGCGAATGCGGCATGGCCATCAAATGCCGATTGGCCAGCGCCTGCGCTTCTTCATATCGCCCGGCAAAGATCAGCTCACGCACCGCCGCCAGATTGGGCTGCGCCTCGGGATTGGTCGGCTGGTAAGGGCCCCCCGACCACAGGGTGGCTTCATTGAGTTGCAGTTCTTCGCGGCCCACGCCGCCAAATACCATGGCGCCCAGACGTCCATTGCCAAGCGGCAAGGCATCGGTCCATTCCAGGGCCGGCGTAGCGTACCAGAGTTCATTGTCAGCCATGGTCCATTCCAGTCAGTGGGCCCGACGCAGCCTGGCGCCTGCTTCGCCACGCTTCCTCCGCCGTGCCCGATTACTGCCGCAGGCGGCGAGCCGAGCCTCGCAATGCAATCGTGCTGTCGATCCGCATGGTGCGCCGCCCCAAAGCGGCGGTGTCGGCGAGGCGCTCGGCCAGCACCGATGTGATGGCCTCGGCCAGCTTGTCGACCGGCTGTCCCGCCGCGGTAATCCCGGGCTGGTGCACGGTGAATGCCGGGACATCGTCAAAGCTCACCAGTGACACGTCACGCGGAATGGTCATGTCGTGCTCGCGCAACCAGCGCAGCGCGCCGATGGTCATGTTATAATTGGCGCTGAAAATCGCCGTTGGCGGATTGGGCAACCCCATCAGTTCGCCCATCGCGGCGTAACCACCGGCATCGGACCAGCTGCCATCCACAACCAGTTCGGCAATTTCGGCAACGTCATGATCCGACAAGGCGTCGCGGAAACCCGCCAGCCGCTCGCGCCCCACCGAGTCGCGCAACGCGCCACGGATGATGCCGATCCTTGTGTGGCCAAGATCGATCAGATGGTTGACGATGCGGGCACTGGCCTTGCGGTTTTCCACGAAGACGCGGTCGGCGAGCAGGCCCGGCATGTCGTTGTCGTAGAGCAGCACGATCAGCCCGTCGCGGATGAACGCTTCCATGCTCGGCAGCAAGTCCTCATTGCCATCCATCACCACTGCATCGACCCGGTGGCTGGCAAAGAACTCAAGCCCTTCCAACACGTTTCGCGGCTCCATATCGTGGCAGTAGCAAAGCACTGCCCGGCCGGCCTGGCGCATCTTGCGGGTCAGCTGATCGAGCAACGCGGCATGAAACTCCCCCAGCGAAGGCACCATCAGGCCCACGATGTGCGTGGTGTTGGTCTTCATCGACACGGCCACGGAATTGCGGCGGTAGCCCAGTTCGCTGATGGCCCTTTCGATCGGCACCCGATTGCCCGCACGGACCGGCATCCCATTGAGGTAACGCGATACCGTTCCGATAGCCACGCCAGCGCTGGCGGCGACATCGACAATGGTCGCTGCCCGCTTGCGTGTGACATCGTTGCTGTCGTTGGCTTCGCTCATTATTTCCTCGCCGGCGCAGGGCCAATCGCCCCGCGCCGCTGTTGTAGTGCTGCTGGCAAATTGCCGCCAGCCTGGCATCAAGCCGTACCCTCGAACACCAGTGCGGTGTGGATATGCAGTCGTGGCACGGTCACCTCGATCTGGTCGCCGCTACCGCTCCAGGCAATATCCTGGCCGGTCAGGGCATCGTAGACCCGGCTGGGCCTGTGCGGCAGGCGCAGGCGCGCGGTGACCGGGCCGATGGCCGGAATGTCCTCGATCATTTCGAGCGCCCTGGCGCCCTCTCCGAAGGGAAGCGGTACCGATTTGCCCCTGACCTGCGGCGGACCATAGAGCAGGTGCAGAATATGCCGTCCTTCCCTGGGCTGCCGGGTCAGGGTGGCACGCCCGGCCGAAGGCAGATCGGTGCTCAATGCCGGGTCGGGCAGCAGCTGCTCGAGCAGCCCGCGCACGACGTATTTGTAAAGCGGCTGCCCGTAGCTGTGGTACATGGCAAAGATCGGATAGGCGACATAGGCGACGCCGTCATACAGCGTCACGCCGGCCCCAAGCGGACTGGCCGACGGATTGTCCGGCGCATGCTGATGCGACGAGAAATGCGCATAGTTGCGGTTGAAATAGGGGGGCACGACCTCCGCGAGCACCGTGGCGCCGTCGGCGGAGATGGTCTGCGCCGTGCCGTACATGACGAAGGGCGTGCGCGTCATGTCGGCGTCGAGCGTGCTGCCGGCCTTGAGATAGGACGGGGTGAAACCGACCGGCTCGCCCGTGCGACGAATTCCTGCGGGCACCGCAAAACTGCCATCGGCAGCAAGCCCAGACGTATTGGAAAGCAGCAATTTGCCGCCCTGGGCGAGATAGGCCCGCAGTCGCTTGGCCAAGGCCTCGTCCACCGGGATCTCGTCGGGCAGGATCAGCAGCCGGTAATCCTCGAACCGGGCATCGGGATCGATGACATCGAAGGGCCGCTTGAGTTCGAGCAGCATCTGGGCCGCGCCGTCGTCGCTATTGCTGTTGCGACCGCCAACCGGATGGAAATATTCAACCGACAGGATCGCCACTTCAGAAACCTGCCTGGCCTGCTCCAGGTATGGTTCGAGCTTTTCGATGCGGGCATAAGCCGGCGCGATCGAGGCGTAGGTATCCGGATTGATCCTGCCGTCGGGGTGCAGCTGGTCGCCCACCAGGCACTTGGCACCCAGCGCCACCATTTGCGCGGCTTCATATTCGAGCGCATGAGGATGCTTGAAGCCGCCGAACTCGCCCCAGCTGGTGTGAAACTTGCCCGTCTGGGCAACAAAATCCATGCCCAGGGTCGCGGCGTAGCGCGCGCTTGAAGGGAAGTGATCATAGCCCCAGCCGCCGGTGGGCAGGCTTTCCAGCTCCAGATGGCTATAGGTTTCGAAGCGCTTGCGCCCCTGCTTGTGAATGTGCCCGCAATTGTAAAAGATACGCAGGCCGGGGAACTCTGCGCGCAGGGCCTCCGAGGTTTCGCGGCGGAAGCGTTCGTTTACCCATTCGTCGTTCTTGAGCCGGTCGGCTGCGTTTTCCGGGTCGAGCCCATGCTCGGCCATCGTCGCCAGACAGGTCGAACACACACAATCGGTGGTCAGGATGATGTCGAAGAAAATACCCTGGGTTTCGTAGTTGCGCGCTACCTCGCGCGCATGCTCGAGCAGTTCGTCGCGATAGGCCTTGTGATTGAGGCACAGCGTGTGCCACCCCGCCGTCAACTGGTCGGGGTCCAGCC
>TARA_R110002124_G_scaffold2778_5_pt1 | contig 11097 bp, 8 predicted proteins | sample TARA_R110002124 | Tara Oceans TARA_R110002124 (sample SAMEA4397445) | marine metagenome | biome: Polar Biome; feature: [SRF] surface water layer (ENVO:00010504); material: water (ENVO:00002006), including particulate matter (ENVO:01000060) such as... | depth 5 m | reverse complement strand
TGAACGCCAGGCGGCACTGCAAAAGGTTTCGCGCTACAACACCGCCTGGTATGTCAGTCAGTCGGTGTCTGAATTTTTGCGGCTTGAACAACGTCTTACCGCTCTGAACGTGGAGGGAAGCGGCGTTGATCTTGAGGAAGTGCGGCTTCGGTTTGATATCCTGATCGGCCGACTTGAGACATTGCAAAGCGGTGCAGCCGGAGATTTCCTGAAGCAGGATTCCGCACGGCTGGCTGTTATCAGAGATCTGACGGAAAGCATGAACGTCGTCGAAGGCCTGTTCAGTGAGGCTCCGGCAAGCGGGACCGCCATAGATGCGCTTGAATTGCTGTCTTCCTTTGAAAGACCGTTGTTATCGTTGGCATCTGCGGCAAATCATTTTGGCGCAAAAATGGTGGCGAAAGACCAGCAGGAACTGATTCAACTTCAGGTCCTGTTTTCCGCGCTTGCGGGTGGACTGATACTCTGCGGAATCGTTCTCATCGTTCTGCTGTTGAGGCACAACACCATGCTCGGCAACGCGCAGGGCAACCTGAGACGTCTGGCTGAAGATCTGCACGGAACCTCAGCCGAACTTCAACTCAGCAACAGTCATTTTGATGCAGCTTTGAATAACATATCTCAAGGTCTTTGCATGATCGACTCAAATGGCCGTCTTATTGTCTGCAATGAACGTTTCCTTGAGTTATTCGGCATCCCGAGAGAGTATTTTTTGCCCGGGGAAGTGATACACGATATTAAAATCGGTACAGGCAAGCGGGAAAATTTCCAGGCATTTCTGCATATCTATGATCACCAGCGCCAGATAGCGCAACAGCGCCGTAGTATCTCTTTTGTGCTGGAGCACGACGATGGAAGAGCATTTCTGATCTCGCACCAACCGCTCGACGCCGGTGGCTGGGTTGCGACCTATGAAGACATTACCGACCGTCGCCAGACGGAACGCAAGCTGGCCTATATGGCGCATTATGATGCGCTGACGGGACTGGTCAATCGCCACTTGCTGCAGGACAAACTCTCCGATCTGTTGAGCCACAATGCGACGCCTGCCATTCCGGTCGCATTTTTCTCGCTGGATCTCGATCTGTTCAAGGAAGTCAATGACACTCTGGGACATGACATCGGTGACAAATTGCTTGGCCACGTGGCAGACCGCCTGATTGACTGCGCTACAAATACCGACGTGGTGGCACGTATGGGCGGCGACGAATTCGCCATATTGCGCGATATTTCATCCGGCATATATGACCATGAATTGTTTGCTGCCACCATCCTGGAGGCGATCAGCCAACCCTATCAAATTGACGGTCAGGAAATCGTCATTGGCGGCAGCATCGGTATTGCCCTGTCTGACGGATCGGCAGATCCGGAGCAGTTGCTCAAGCATGCTGATCTGGCTTTGTATCGTTCCAAAGCGACTGGAAAGGGCGCCTATTGTCTGTTTCAGACCGAGATGGACCTTGAGCTTCAAGCACGAAAAACCATGGAAAAGGATTTGCGGCGGGCGCTCGCGGAAGACCAATTTGAAGTCTTCTATCAACCCATCGTCAATATCCATGACGAGGAAATCTGCGGTTTTGAGGCATTGGTGCGCTGGAACCATCCCCACCGCGGATATATTCCTCCGGTCGAGTTCATTCCGGTGGCTGAAGACATTGGTCTCATCAACCCGATTTCAGAGCTTGTCCTTGCACGCTCCTGCGCTCTGGCAGCGAAATGGCCAAACAACATCAGCTTGGCAGTCAATCTATCGGCCATCCAGTTCCGGTCCGTCACATTGGTGAATACCATTTCCGAGGCTCTTGCGACCTCCGGCCTCGCCGCATCCCGCCTGGAGCTGGAAATAACCGAATCGATCCTGTTGATGGAAAGTGAACAGACACTGGCGATTTTGCATCAATTACGGGATCTTGGGGTGCGCATAGCTATGGATGATTTCGGAACGGGCTATTCATCCCTCAGCTATCTCGCTCGCTTTCCGTTCGACAAGATCAAGATTGACAAGAGTTTCGTTCGCGATTTGAACACGCGGGCTGACAGCCGGTCGATCATCAAGCTGATCGCCGGGCTGGGCCGTAGTCTTGATATATGCACAACAGCTGAAGGTGTAGAAACCGAAGAGCAATTCATGGAATTGCGTGCGGCCGGCTGTACGGAAGTGCAAGGCTACTATTTCGCAATGCCAAAGCCAGCTTCGGAACTGGGTTATACACTGTCGGAAAGCCGTCACGATATTCAGTGCCATCGCGTCGCATAGGTCAGAATCTGGAGACAAGACATCGGCTGAGCTTTCCAGCTTACAACTGCCTGGTAGGAATTATCCGCCAAGTGAGGGCTGGTAACGTCACTTTACCGCAGCAGATTTTATTTGCAGCCAACTCCAAAGTCGCGATCGCCTGACAGCACGATCTCAGATGTTTTCTTGCGAGTGCCATAGTCAACCTGCTGCAGATACAAACCCCAGGGCGGAGCGACCGGACCACAAGCGCGCCGGTTTCTGGCGTCCAGTGCGGCCTGCAGGTCTTCGGCCGCCCAGCGCCCCTCACCTACCAGTTTCAGAGACCCGGCAAAGGACCGGATCTGGTTGTGCAGAAACGACAGAGCCGAGACGCGGATATGGACTTCAACACCCACTGTCTCGACCGTGATCTGGTCGAGCGTCTTGACCGGGCTTTTTGCCTGGCAGTCGGTAGCGCGAAAGGTTGTGAAGTCGTGATGGCCGGCCAGCCTTTGCGCCGCGTCATGCATGGCCACGGCATCCAGCGGCCTTGGCACCCACCAGACACGGCCCCGGTTCAAGATGCTGGGTGCTCTGCGGCTTTGAATGCGGTACAGATAGTGGCGCCACACGGCGGAAAACCGTGCGTCAAAATCATCTTCCACCCGGGCTGCTGCGAGAATGGCGATCTGTTCGCGTTTCAGATGAAAGTTCAAAGCATCGCGGACCTTGTCGGCCGTGTGAGCCACCGACAAATCAAGATGGGCCACCTGGGCCAGAGCATGAACCCCGGCATCGGTGCGCCCGGCACCACGAATGACCGGTTCTTCACCACAAAACTTGTGAACTGCTTCTTCCAGGCTGGCCTGAATTGAAGACCTGCCAGGCTGGCGCTGCCAGCCGGAATAGCCCGCGCCATCATATTCGATTGTAAGCTTATAGCGGGGCATATTCTATAGAAGGACCGCGCCCTTGCCGATCGGCGCTCCATTGAGAAATTCTTCCGCACTCATGGGTTTCTTGCCAGCCCGTTGAACCTGCTCCAGACGGACAGCGCCGCTGCCGCAGGCAATGGTCAGCTGATTGTCAAGAATTTCGCCCGGCACGCCATCACCTTCCATCTTTGTGCTGCGCAGAATTTTCAAACGTTCTTTCTGGTCTCCTGCTTCAAATTCGCACCAGGCACCGGGAAATGGGGAAATGCCGCGAATATGGTTGTGGACGTCTTTGGCGTTACGGCTCCATTTGATGCGGGTTTCATATTTTGAAATCTTGTTGGCATAGGTGACGCCGGTTTTCTTCTGTTCGGTCAGCGTTAGCGCCTTCGTCTCCAATTGCTCCAGAGCTTCCAGAATCAGGTCGCTGCCGAGGATGGACAATTGATCATGCAGATCGCCAGCCGTGGTGTTCGGATCAATCGGTACGATTTCCTCCATGGCGATTGGCCCGGTATCCAACCCCTCATCCATTTTCATGACGGCAACAGCGGTTTCCGTGTCACCGGTCATCAATGCCCGCTGGATCGGAGCGGCTCCCCGCCAGCGCGGCAGTCTGGAGGCGTGCAGATTGAGACAGCCATGTTTGGGTGCCAGCAGAATATGCTTTGGCAGCAACTGGCCGTAAGCCACCACAACGGCTACATCCGCCTTATGGCTCTTGAATATCGACTGAGCAATGCTGTCCTTCAGGGTTGTTGGTGTGTGCACCGGGATCTGGAACGATTCGGCCATCTTGTGCACCGGTGATTTGCGCGACTCCATGCCGCGATCGGCTTTACGCGGCGGCTGCGTGTAGCAGGCCACGACCTGATGGCCCGCTCCCACGATCTGCATGAGAGCGGCAACCGCGAAGTCCGGCGTGCCCATAAAAACTACGCGCAAAGGCATTTTGAAGAATCCCTGGTTTCCAACCCGTCAGGCGGATTTCTGTTTCAGCGCCTTGGTGAATTTCTTCACCACCCGGTCGCGCTTCAATTTGGAGATATAATCGATAAACAGCACACCGTTGAGATGGTCAACCTCGTGCTGCACACAGGTGGCCATTAATCCGTCCACCTCCAGCTCCTGCTGCTGGCCGGTGCGGTCGTAAAACTGGACCCGGCAGGCGCTGGGCCGCGTCACTTCTTCAAAATATTCCGGAATCGACAGGCAGCCTTCCTCGTAGACCGAGGTCTCCTCCGAGGTCCAGACGATTTGGGGGTTGATCAGGAAAACCGGGTTTTTCGGCTCTTCATCGCGCGAGCAGTCAATTGTGATCACGCGTTTCGGCACGCCGATCTGGATCGCAGCGAGGCCGATGCCGGGAGCCTCATACATGGTCTCCAGCATATTTTCCAACAGGGTCTGCAGGTCATCGCCGAAATCATCAACCGGCTCAGAGATCCTGCGCAGCTGATCATCCGGCAAGAAGACCAGATTCTGAACTGCCATAGTCTTGTCCTTTTACTCTCGCAGACGAGATAAGGAATTGTGGCAGTCGGGTCAATGCAGTTTGCCCCAAGGCGCTGCGAATCAGATATGAAAAGTCATGCTTGATCCTGTTTTTCAATTTGGCGACATCATTGTTCTCGGTCGCGATCTGCTGTTTGCCGGGCTTGCGGCCTTGCTGCTGTTCGGCTGGCTGCTACTGCGCGCCATGCGCACATCGCGAATGCAGCAGATGAAAGTGCTTGAAGAAGCCCAGCGCCGCGCCCAGGAGCTGGAATCGCGACTGCAGGATATGTCGCGCACCCAAGGTGAAATCACCGGACAGGTCCGCACCATGTCGGACGTGCTGTCAAACCGGCAGAGCGAGTTAATGCGTGCGGTCAATGAACGGCTCGATGGAATGGGCCAGCGTCTCAACAGCTCGGTCAGCGAAAGCAGCAAGGGCACACAGGAAAGCCTGTCGAAACTGCAGGAACGGCTGGCGGTGATTGACCGGGCGCAGACCAACATCACCGAATTGTCCGGCCAGGTGGTGCAATTGCAGCAGGTTCTGGCCAACAAGCAGACGCGCGGTGCCTTTGGCCAGATGCGGATGGAAACGATCATCGCTGACGGACTTCCAACCGGAGCCTATTCGTTTCAATCGTCCCTGTCCAACAACACCAAGCCCGATTGTCTGGTTTTCATGCCGAATGATTCACCCAGTCTGGTGATCGATGCCAAATTTCCGCTGGAAGCCTATAATATGCTGCAGGAGACGGCAGACTTGCCGGCGCAGAAAGAAGCCACAGCGCGCTTCAAGCGCGATGTGGATGTGCATATCCGGGCGATCGCCGAGAAATACTTCATCAAGGGCGAAACCCAGGACACGGCCTTTATGTTCGTGCCGTCAGAATCGGTGTTTGCCGCCATCCATGAGCAATTTGAAGACCTGGTGAAACGCGCGCACCGCTCACGGGTCATGATTGTCTCACCATCGCTGCTGATGCTGTCGATCCAGGTTGTGCAGGCGATCCTGAAGGACGCGCGGATGCGTGAACTGGCCCATGTCATCCAGGCCGAAGTGGCGGCTTTGCGTGATGATACTTTGCGCCTGGATGACCGCGTCAACAAGCTGCAGACCCATTTCCGTCAGGCCAACAAGGATATTGACGACATTCTGATTTCCACCAACAAGGTGGTGCGCCGGGGCCAGAAGATCGAAGATCTGGAAATGGGCGAAGTAACAGTGCAGCCCGCAATGCCGGCTCCAACAACAGCGCCGGCCTCAGCCCCGGTCATCCCACTGACGAAATCCATCAAAGGCGGGGAGTCGGGTCAGCGTTGACAGGCCGGGCACCAGTATGTCGAGCGACCGTTCTGGGTGAATTTTTCAATTGTGCCGGCGCAACCGGGCCGCGAACAGGCAACATGCTCCCGGTCATAGACGGAAAAACGGTGCTGAAAATAACCCAGACTGCCATCGGTCTGGGCGTGGTCGCGCAATGATGAGCCGCCCGCTTCGATGGCTTCGTGGAGCACTGCGCGAATGGTCTGAATCAGCGGTTCAAGATGCTTCCCTGGCCGCCCCGTCCGGGTAACAAGGCTGCCGGCGCTGCGTTTCGGCGACAAGCCGGCACGCCAGAGCGCCTCGGCGACGTAGATATTGCCAAGTCCGACGACATTGCGCTGATCCAGCAGCGCTGCCTTCAGGCTGGTGGTCCTGCCGCTGAACTTTCCGGCAAGATATTGCGGTGTCAAAGCGTTGCCGAGCGGCTCGATCCCCATTTTTCCAAACAAGGCGTGGTCGGCCAGCTCTGCACGCGGGATCAGCAGCATGAAGCCGAAACGGCGCGGATCATTATAGGTGATGGTTGAGCCATCCTCGATGTGAAACACGACATGATCGTGCTGGCTCAGCTTCGCGCGCTCATGGTGAAAGTTGCCAGGATTATCCGTGCCCTGCGGCGCGTCAATGCGGAATGAGCCGGACATGCCCAGATGCATCACCAGAACTTCATCGCCGGTCATATCTGCCAGCAGGTATTTGGCCCGCCGGGCCAGTGAGGTTACGGTCTGTCCTGCGACCCTTTCGGCAAAATCAGGTGAAAACGGAAAGCGCAGATTGGCGCGGCGCTGCTCCAGCCGGACAATGCGCCGGCCTTCCAGAACCGGCTGCAATCCGCGCCGTACGGTTTCAACTTCTGGCAGTTCCGGCACGTCGGCCTCTTAAGATTGTTATGAGTTTTGCATGGTAGCGCGTTGTATTTGCTATATATGAACTAAAGGTACGGACTTAAACGGAATTTTGCAGAGAAAGCCCGCCTTCCGCTTCACAGATTCTGCACAGACACCCGGTCTTCGCTGTCTTGTGTTCTCAGGATTTGGGTTTTCTATACAGCCTGAATACGGTATCCCGATTGGACGCGGACCCCTAAGACAAATTTCCACCCTTGCACAGATGCGACAGGATCATCATGCCGATAAATGCAAATGCACCTGAACCGACCATCGATCCGGCAGGAATGGAGACGTCATTCGGCTACAAGCCCGTGGCGCGCGGGCAGAAGCAGGCGCGCGTTGATGACGTGTTCCACAAGGTCGCCAGACGCTATGATCTGATGAATGATGTGATGTCCGCAGGTCTGCACAGGCTGTGGAAAGATGCGATGATCTCCATGCTGGCACCGCCCAAAAGCCGGCCCTACCGGGTTCTGGATGCAGCCGGCGGCACCGGGGATATCGCTTTTCGGATCGCCAACCGCGCCGGCAGTTCGGCGCGCATCACCGTGTGCGATATCAACAGCTCGATGCTGGCGGTCGGCGCCGACCGGGCGGCAAAGCAGCAGCTTGCAGATCAGGTTGAGTTTGTCGAAGGCAATGCGGAGCAATTGCCGTTTGCCGACAACTGCTTCGATGCGTACACAATCGCCTTCGGCATCCGCAATGTGCCGCGGCTGGCACAGGCTGTTCAGGAGGCGCACCGGGTTTTGAAGCGCGGCGGGCGCTTCCTCTGTCTGGAATTCTCGAAAGTCGACATTCCGGTGATGGACAGGATTTATGAAGCCTATTCCTTCAACGCCATCCCTCTGATGGGCGAATTGGTGACCAATGACCGGGACAGTTATCAATATCTGGTGGAATCGATCCGCAAATTCCCGAATCAGGCCCGCTTTGAGCAAATCATCTCCGATCAGGGCTTTTCCCGCGTAACCCATCGCAACCTCACCGGTGGAGTGGCTGCCATTCATTCCGGCTGGAAATTGTAGGATCTGAGTTTCGTGTCAGCACCGCTTGCCTATCTGCGCCTTGTCAAAGCTGGTTTCGTGCTGGCGCGGGAAGGTGTGTTCAGCCTGTTGCCGCGAGAGGATGCGCCGCTTGGCGCGCGGCTGGTGCTGTGGTGTGCCGATCTGATCGCACCGCGGGAAGTCGACCATAAAAGTAAGGGCGACCGCCTCAACGCAGCGCTCAACCGGCTTGGCCCTTCCTATATCAAGCTTGGCCAGTTTCTGGCCACGCGCCCTGATATTGTCGGACCCGACATTGCCGACGGTCTGGGCAAATTGCGCGATGAAGTGCCGTCTTTTGCAGACGCTACGGCGCGCCAGATCATCGAGAGCAATCTCAACAGAGAAGTTGACCAGCTTTATCGCAGCTTCAGCGCGCCGGTGGCAGCAGCCTCGATTGCCCAGGTTCACAAGGCCGCGACCAGAGATGATGACACGGTTGCAGACAAACAGGTTGCCGTAAAAGTGCTGCGCCCCGATGTGCGGCAGCGGTTTCACAAGGATCTTGAAAGTTTCTATGCGGCAGCCCGGTTGCTGCAGCGTCTTGACCCGTCAACCCGGCGGCTGCGGCCGGTCGCGGTGGTCGATACGCTGGCACGCAGCGTGACCATGGAAATGGATCTGCGCATCGAAGCCGCCGCCCTGTCGGAAATGGCCGACATTGCCGTCGACGATCCGCATTTCACGGTCCCGGCCGTCGACTGGGACCGGACCGGGCGGGATGTGCTGACGATCGACTGGGTCGACGGGCTGAAACTGACCGAACTGGACGCCCTTAAAGCGGCCGGGCACAACACGTCGGCTCTGGCGACCAATCTGATTCAAATCTTCCTGCGCCATGCTCTCAATCACGGGTTTTTCCACGCGGACATGCATCAGGGCAATCTGTTCGTGGACGCGCAGAGCCGCATCGTGGCGATAGATTTCGGCATCATGGGACGGATCGGCCCGAAGGAACGCAAATTTCTTGCCGAAATTCTCTACGGGTTTATCAAACGCGATTATCTGCGCGTTGCAGAAGTCCATTTTGAAGCCGGCTACGTGCCTGCAACCCAGTCGGTTGCCGACTTCGCCCAGGCCTTGCGGGCCGTGGGCGAGCCAATACATGGCCAGTCCGCCCAGGATATTTCCATGGCAAAGCTGCTAGGCCTGCTGTTTGAAATCACCGAATTGTTTGACATGCAGACCCGCACGGAATTGCTGATGCTGCAAAAGACGATGGTGGTGGTGGAAGGCGTGTCACGCTCGCTCGACAGCAGCTTCGATATGTGGACAGCATCCGAGCCGGTGCTGCGCGACTGGCTGACGCGAAATATTGGTCCGGGTGCAAAAATTGAACAGGCGGCCAGCGGGCTGTCATCGCTTGGCCGCCTTCTCCACGAATTGCCGGCCCTTGCCGAGCGCGCCGCCCATGCCTCACAAGCGCTGGATGAAATGGCGGCAAACGGGCTCAGACTGGACGACAAAAGCCTGCAGCTTCTGGCCAAATATCAGGCCCGTGAAACCCGCACCAGCCGCATTGCGCTTGCGGTAATGGCCCTGTCAGTGGCCGCGGTTGCGCTGGCCTATGTGTTCTGATTGACTGGCGCTGTGTGCGGAAGGCCTGCAAACCCATGAACCCCAAGAAAATCCTGCTGATCATCGGTGGCGGCATTGCTGCCTACAAGACCCTGGAGCTAATCCGGCGGGCGCAGGATCGCGGTTTTGAAATCAGCGTTGTCATGACCGAGGCAGCGCAGCATTTTGTCACCCCGCTCAGCGTCTCCACCTTGGCAAAAGGCCGGCTTTACAGCGATCTGTTCGACCGCCATGAAGACATGGATGTGGGACATATCCGGCTGTCAAGACAGGCCGATATTGTTGTCGTGGCACCGGCGACGGCGGATCTGATGGCCAAGATGAGCCATGGTCTGGCAGATGATCTGGCAAGTGCCACGCTGCTGGCAAATAACAAGCCGGTGCTGCTGGCACCCGGCATGAATCCGAATATGTGGGAGCATTCGGCAACGCGGCGCAACCGCGCGCAACTGGCGGAGGATGGCGTATATTTTGTCGGCCCGATGGACGGCGAAATGGCGGAATCCAATGAGGCCGGTACAGGCCGGATGGCGGAACCGGGCGAAATTCTTGAGGCATTGCAAGCGATTCTTGGCGCGCCGAATGCCGGGCTCTTATCCGGCAAACATGTGCTTATTACCGCAGGACCAACCCATGAACCAATTGACCCGGTGCGCTACATAGCCAACCGCTCTTCTGGAAAGCAGGGCTATGCGATTGCCCGCGCGGCGCAGGCTGCCGGGGCCAAAGTCACACTGGTTTCCGGGCCGGTTGATCTTGCCGCCCCTGAAGGCGTGGCTCTGGTCAGCGTCCAGACCGCGCGGCAGATGCAGCAAGCCGTCATCGAGGCACTGCCGGCTGATATTGCGATCATGTGCGCCGCCGTGGCGGATTGGCGGGCGGCCCATGAAGCGGACCGCAAGCAGAAAAAAGACGGCAGCGGCAAACCGGCGGCGCTGGAACTGACTGAAAACCCTGATATTCTGGCCTATGTCGCGCAACAGGCTGATCCGCGTCCCTCTCTGGTAATCGGCTTTGCCGCTGAAACCGACAATCTGATCGACAATGCAACGAAAAAACGGCTGCGCAAAGGGTGTGACTGGCTGATCGCCAATGACGTTTCGCAAGCGGGTGTGATGGGCGGCAATCACAACACTGTGCATCTGATCCGGGACAGCGGCATTGAGGCCTGGCCGCAGGCCGGCAAACAGGCCGTGGCGGACCGATTGATGTCAGAGATCATTCAGCATTTTCAATGAAGCCAATTGCATCAGGGCGCTTTCAAACATGAGCATCACCATCGACATCTTGCGTCTGCCACATGGGGCGGATCTGCCGCTGCCAGCCTATCAGAGCGAATATGCGGCAGGTTTTGATCTGCTGTCCGCCAGCCCGGATGATGCGCTGGTGGTGCTGGAACCGGGCGCGGCTGCAAGCATTCCCACCGGTATTGCGATTGCGCTTCCAGCGGGATTTGAAGCGCAGGTGCGGCCGCGCTCCGGCCTTGCGGCCAAACATCTGGTTACCGTGCTGAATGCGCCGGGCACCATTGATGCCGACTATCGCGGCGAGATAAAAGTGCTGCTGATCAATCACGGCAAGAAGGCCTTTGAGATCAGCCGCGGCATGC
>TARA_R110002124_G_scaffold43823_2_pt1 | contig 11098 bp, 8 predicted proteins | sample TARA_R110002124 | Tara Oceans TARA_R110002124 (sample SAMEA4397445) | marine metagenome | biome: Polar Biome; feature: [SRF] surface water layer (ENVO:00010504); material: water (ENVO:00002006), including particulate matter (ENVO:01000060) such as... | depth 5 m | reverse complement strand
TATGCTCAGCGATGCACAGGAGAGCGCATTCCAGTCCTGGCTAACAGCCGGTGGCGGCTGGCTGGGTATTCACGCGGCGGGTGATTCATCGCACCTCGGGTGGCAGTGGTATCGCGACAACCTTATTGGTGCGACCTTCACCGCGCACATCATGGGCCCGCAATTCCAGACGGCCACGGTGGTGCTGGAAAACCACCAGCATCCGGCCCTGCGCGATTTACCGAATATCTGGCAGCACGAAGAGGAGTGGTACTCCTGGGAAGAAAGCCCGCGAGCAGAAGGCTTTACGGTACTGGCTACCATTGATGAAAGCTCTTATGTGCCCGTGGCTGATTTCATGGGTACGCAAACGGATCTGAGAATGGGCGATCATCCTGTGGTGTGGACGAACTGCATCGGCAACGGCAAAAGCGTTTACGCTGCAATGGGCCACAGGGCGGAAGCTTTTGAACAGCCCCAGTTTCGCCAACTGTTGGAGAGCGCGCTCACCTGGCTTATCGACACCCGGGGAGAGGCGTGCAGGCCACTGCAAGCCAACTGACCGCCTCAGGACAGAGTGATCACCTCGGTTTCCAGTGGTGCGATATCGCCCTCGGTCAGCTGGAAACGCCAGAACATGATGCCGTAGGGACGCCCCTCTGTATCCAGCCAGTTCGGGCGCCCGGGATCGCGGTGCGCTAGTATCATTTCAAAATTACCGTCCTCATCCAGCACCGTTTGTTCGCGGTTCAGAGAAACACTGCGCTCCTCGTAGTCCAACGTCTGCAGGAAACGGTTGAACAGTACCACGTTTGAAAAACGGCACTGTGGGAAGCGACCTCGAATCAGTAGCGCCTGATCCGGCCCCAGCACAAACGGCGCCATACTGTAGACATTGTCACGCGCGGCATACGTTATAGCATCGTGGCTGTCGTCTTTCTTCGGTGGGACAAACTGGTTGGGAACGCGGGAGACCCATGCGGGGCTGTTGTCGTTGTCCATGGTGATGACATTGCCTTTCACGAATGTGGTGACGCGGCGGATGCCGGCGGCGATATCGGTATCGTTGGGGGGCTGCCTCGGTGGCACCCGATCCATATTCTGGATGTCCAGCGGGATATGGTGCAGGCGATCGTTGTTGATGCACTGTTTGCGCTCATAGTAGTGGCGCGAGGTGATACTGGAGGCGCCTTTGCTCATTGGTAACCAGTTACCCTCGACCTTTTCCCCGCTGACGATAATCTCATAATCGCCGTTCTCATCCGCCGTAAATTGTGTGTCGTTCAGGGTCGAGCCAATACCGTCGCCATCCGTACCGGCGCCCAACTCAATGGTGAAGCTGGTATAGGTGGCATCGGCCAGATTACCGCGAATACGATAGCGGTGTTGATCGTCAATAACGGCAGTGTAGTAGCGCGCGTCGGGGTTGTCCCCGAGCAGTTTTTTATGCTGGTTAATAAAGGCTGTGAAGAAAGGACGCGCGGGATCCGCCTCCAGCCAGCTTTGCAGGCCGTGCATCAGCGCGTGTAACATCACGCGCCTGGCTTCGGCGTAATCCTGTGGCGTGCGCAGTTTCCATTCAGGGCTGGCGAACGCAATTTCGAGTTCATCGAGGGCCTGCTGCAGTTCCGCAAGCGCCTGTGCGGCCTCACTGTCGGCCTTGCCGGGCGCGGCGACCGCGATCGCCGGTGCCAGTAGTGTTCCCGCCAGGCTGCTCAGGGCCACGCCCTTTAGTAATTCGCGACGATGCATGATTATCTCTCCCGGTTATTATTGGTTGGATGTGTGATAGTGCTATTGTTGATCCGGTGGCGGGCGTTGTCCCGCACACAGCACATCGGTGACACGCTCGGTATCCATGTACTCTTTCAGCTTGAGTAATTTGCCGTCGCAAAACTCGAACAGAAAATGATAGTCATTGCTGTAGGTCTGGCCTGAAACATGCCGCCCTTCACTTGTCGCTTCCACTGCCACCTTCTCGCCTTCGGCGACCATGGCCAGTGGCGTAAACGTCAAACCCTCGGGAAACACCTCGAAAATTCCACCAGCGCTGGCTGCGATCTGGTCGCGGGAAAAGACCCCGGAGATCAATGTATGTCCCATTGTTTGTACGCAGCCGTCGCTTGCGTAAGCGTTGACTATATAGTCGACGTCTCCCCTGTTCAGGGCGTCGAAGAATGCCTCGACGAGAAGCTTGTTGGATTCACTGGTTTGCATACGAAGGTCCCGCTGCCAATCGGGCAGTGTTATTGTTGTTTATAGCTTAACACGGCCACGCTGGGATTTGAGTTGGCCGTGTTTGGTTTTGCTGTCCATGCGTTTCTTCTGGCTGTTGCGACTTGGTTTGGTGGGCTTGCGTTTTTTGCGCGTCGCGCCGGCCGTGCGCACCAGCTCTGCCAGTCGATTCAGGGCGTCTTCACGGTTCTTGTCCTGACTCCTAAAGCGCTGAGCCTTGATGACGATGACACCGTCATCCGTGATGCGCTGGTCACTGAGTTTTAGCAGTCCTTCCCTGTAGTTATCAGGCAGGGAGGACTCATTGATATTGAAGCGCAGGTGGACTGCGGAGGACACTTTGTTGACATTCTGCCCACCTGATCCCTGCGCACGGATCGCCTGAAACTGAATCTCCGACAGTGGAATGCTCAGTTGGCTTGTGATTTTCAGGCCCATCGCATACCTCTAAGCAAGCGTGTAGTGGCAGTCATTGCTGCGCCGCTATCGATTGCGTCCCAGCTTTTCGTGGGCATCCACCCACTCATTGGTGCGCGTGACCTTGTCAACTTTCGCCGCTGCTCCCAGTGAAATCTCTCCCGCAAGTACCAGTGACGCGGCGATTTCCGCCAGTTTCATGACTTTGCCGGGGCCATAGCAATCCATGATCTGCAGGCATTCTCTCTGGGTCGGTAGTGCTGTACCTCCGCCATACGTGGCGACGATCAAGGCTGGCAGGGTAATCGAGAAATAGTAGTCGCCATCGCGCGTCACTTTGTTATAGGTGGTGCACTGGTTGGACTCGCCGATATTGGCGATGTCCTGCCCCGTCGCCAGATACAAGGCGGCGAGGCCATTGGCGGGATGAGCGGCATTGTTGGATGAGTTGGACAGAAAGGCACTCAGCGTGCTGATGCCCTGCCCATAGTGCATCTGCTCCGGTGAGATGCGCAGATTCTTGAGCATCACCTCGCGAGGGATAGTGATTTCTGCGGTCACGCGTCTACCGCGCCCTTTGAGCATATTGACAGAGGAGGTCTTTTTCTCTGTGTCGAAATTGCCGGACAGCAGGTAGTGTGACAGCCCCTCGAACTCCTTGTTAATCCATTCGCAGGCGAAAAAGGTGGCTTTGCTGGTCATGTTCTGGCCTGCCGCGTCGCCTGTGCTGTAGTCGAAGCGGGTGAAAACCATGTTGTGCGCGTGGTAGTGTTCAATCTCGTTCAGCTTGCCCACAGAGGTGGTGGATTCCGCCACGGCCTTGATCTGCTCAAACTGCTCGTCCAGCCACAGGCTGAAATCCCTCGCCTCCCTGGCGCTGGGAAACACAAACACCGGTGCGCGCTGCATGGCATCTCCGGATACGGTTGTGATAACACCGCCGCTTTCCCGGATCACTCTCATCCCGCGGTTATAGCTGGCCAGCATGGTGCCCTCGACGGTGGCCATCGGCACGTAGAATTCACCCACGGCGTGTTCTCCGTTGATGAGCAGCGGCCCCGCGAGGCCTATGGGTACTTGTGCTACACCGAATAAATTCTCAATGTTGCCGGACATCTCTCCCGGTTCGAATGAAAACTGTTTGGTGTGATCCAGTTTGGCCGGTGTGTTTTCCTCAATGAAGGTCTGGCGTTGTCGGATAATCTCGAGGCTGTAATCATCGTCATTCGAGCGGGGAATTTTTTTACTCATGGCATATCTCGCAGATAATGAGGCGTTAAAATTACGCGCTTCTCACGCGCGGGTCAATGAAAGGGGGGAGATGATGCCTGCTACAGGTAGTCGTTGATAACGCGCAGAAACGCGCTGCCGTATTTGTCCAGCTTGCGCTCGCCCACGCCCGTGATATGGCCGAATTCCAGCGGTGTCCGGGGTAAAATGGCGCACATTTCCTTCAGGCTGCGGTCGTGAAAGATGACATACGGAGGTACACCCTGTTCCTCGGCGAGCAGCCGCCTGCACTCCCGCAGCGCCTCCCACAAACCGACATCGATATCGGCGGGAAGCACGGTTTTTGTGTGCTGTCGTGCGACTTTGCCGCCGGCGTCACGGCGCAGTTCGATACTCTGCTCGCCGCGCAGCAGCGGGCGGCATTTTTCTTCCAGCCGCAGTGCACCAAATTGGGCGAGATCCACGCTCAAATAGCCGCGCGCCACCAACTGCCTGAAGACAGAGCGCCACTGCGTATTGTCGAGTTCTTTACCGACCCCGTAAGTCGGCAGTTGCTGGTGTTCAAACTGATCGATTTTGGCGTTGTCCGCGCCGCGTAGTACATCGATCAGGTGGTTCACACCGAAGCGCTGGCCGGTGCGATAGACGACGCTCAATGCTTTGCGAGCGGCTTCTGTGCCATCCCAGGTGTCCACCGGTTCCAGGCAGGTATCACAGTTGCCACAGGGTCGGGGCAGTGTGTCCCCGAAGTAGTTCAGCAGGCTCTCACGGCGGCAGGTGGTGATCTCGCACAGGCCAAGCATGGCGTTCAGGCGGTGTTGCTCTGCGCGTTTGTGCTCCTCGCTGCCTTCGGAGGTTGCCATCATCTGGCGTAACTTGATGACGTCCTGCAAGCCGTAGATCATCCAGGCATCCGCTGGCTCCCCATCGCGCCCCGCACGTCCCGTCTCCTGATAGTAGGACTCCACTGTTTTTGGCATATCCAGGTGAGCGACAAAACGCACGTCCGGCTTGTCGATACCCATGCCGAAGGCAATAGTGGCGACCACGATGACTCCCTCCTCGCGTAAAAACCGCGCTTGATGCGTTGCTCGCAAGGCGGGCGGGAGGCCGGCGTGGTAGGGGAGAGCGTTAAAACCCTGTTGCTGTAACCACAGTGCAATCTCTTCAGTTTTTTTGCGGGACAGGCAGTAGACAATACCCGCATCACGTGCATGCTCATCCTGCAGGAACCGCAGGAGCTGCGCCCGGGGGTTGGTTTTGAGTGCGATGCGGTAGCGGATATTGGGGCGGTCAAAGCCGGCGATAAACTGCCGTGCCTCGCCCAGGTCAAGGCGCAGAATGATCTCGGTACGCGTGCGTGCGTCTGCTGTTGCGGTGAGCGCGATACGCGGGATCGAGGGAAATCGTTCATGCAGTAGACTCAGCTGCAGGTAGTCGGCGCGGAAATCGTGGCCCCACTGGGAGACGCAATGCGCTTCATCGATAGCAAACAGTGCAATATCAGCTTGTTCAAGCAGGCTCAGGCAGCGCTCCTGTGCCAGGCGCTCGGGCGCGATATAGAGAAGATCCAGTTCGCCACACAGCAGGTCCCGCTCCACTGAGCGTGCTTCAGCGGCGTCAAGTGTCGAGTTCAGGTAACTCGCACGCACACCCAACTGCCGCATCGCGCTGACCTGATCCTGCATCAGTGCGATAAGCGGTGATATGACAACGCCGCATCCGCGGCGTGCGAGGGCCGGAATCTGGTAGCACAGAGACTTCCCTCCACCGGTTGGCATCAGGACCAGGGCATCGCCACCATCGATGACGGTCTGGATAATGTCATCCTGTGGTTCTCGAAAGGATTCGTATCCGAATACGGATTGTAGGATCTGCTGGGCATCGTTCATCGCGACGCAGTATACCTCAGCCGCTCCCGTCTGCTGCCACCTTCGATCACATGTGACGGTAAAAGTATGCGACTGCCATTTCGCGCTGCAGCAGCAGGGTGCCGTCGAGCGGTCGCGAAACGGGAGCTGCGTAACAGAACTGCCAAATTCCAACCGGGCCAGAGCAGGTATTTAGTGCGCGTTGAGTTGGGCGATCTGCTCCTTGAAATAGCCCGGTGCGAGCAGGGTCTTCAGCTCATCGAAGGGCACCGGTTTGCTGAATAGATAGCCCTGGATGACGCTTGCGCCATTGTTGCGCAGAAAATGGTACTGCTCTCGGGTTTCCACTCCCTCGGCGACCAGTTTCAGTCGCATGCTTCTCGCCATGGCGATGATTGCAATCACCAGGCTGGCGTCGTTCTGGCTCTTGTCGAAATCGATCACAAAACTGCGATCTATCTTCAGTTCGTCCAGCGGGAATCGGCTGAGATAGCTCAGCGAGGAGTAACCGGTGCCGAAATCATCGATAGACAGTTGCACGCCCAGCTGTTTGAGATGGGACAGCGCGCGCACCGTGGCCTCAGTGTTGTCCATCATAATGCCTTCGGTCAGCTCCAGTTGCAGGCGCCTTGGGCGCAGTCCGGTGTTCGCCAGCACATCTGACACACGGTCGATGAAGCTCTGGTTAAACTGCAGTGCCGAGACATTGACGGACACCTTCGGCAATTCCAGGTTTAGCGCCTGCAGTTCCACCATCTGGCGGCAGGCCTGTTCCAGCCCCCACTCGCCCAGCGCACCGATCAATCCCATCTCTTCGGCCAGTGGAATGAATTTGAACGGTGGCACCATGCCCCGTTCGGGGTGAGGCCAGCGCATCAGGGCTTCCGCGCCTGTCACCGCCCCCGTCAATGTGTCTACCTGTGCCTGGTAGTGGAGTTCCAGTTGTCCGGTTTCCAGTGCTCTGCGCAGTTCGTTTTCGAGCTCAAGCCGCTCCACGCCAGCGGCGTCCATGTCGCTGCTATAGAACATGAATTTATTCTTGCCGGAGGACTTGGCATGGTACATTGCGGTGTCGGCTGCCTTCAGCAGGCCCTCCACGGTTTCGGTCTCGTCCTGCGCGATGGCGATACCGATACTCGGTGTCACGACCAGGTCATGTCCTTCTATTTTTATCGGTTGGGCGAGCACGTCCAACAGGCGTTGCGCAACCACGCCCGCTGAATCGGGGGTGTCGAGCTGATTGAGGACGACCGTAAACTCATCGCCTCCCAGTCGTGACACATCAATCTGCGAACTCGCCTCCACATAGTGGGCGATGAGATCGCTGTCCCGGACGCACCAGGCGAGTCGTTTCGCCACCTCACGCAGCAGCAGGTCGCCGGAACTGTGTCCCAGTGAGTCGTTGATGCGTTTGAAATTGTCCAAATCCAGAAACAGCAGCGCCAGCATTTCCTTATTGCGTCTTGCCAGTCGCAGTAGCAGATCGAGTTGCTCTGTGAACAGGCGGCGATTGGGCAGGCCTGTCAGGCTGTCATAATATGCCAGTTTGCGCAGGCGATCTTTGGTTTCAGTGACCTCTTTAACGGCGCGGCTCAACTCCTCGTTGCGCCTTGATAATTGTGATGTTCGCTCTTCCACTTTCATGCTCAGCAACTGGTGATCGACATCCATCCGCGTCTTGTAGGTATTGAGGCCTCCAATGATGGTATTGAGCAATACGGCTATTTCCTTGAATTCACCGCTTTTTTCGAGCCCGAGTGGCTGCACGGATGCACCAGATGAAATATCGTCGGCCATACGTTTGATGATGGAGATGGGGACGGTGATCCTGCGCGCGATCAGCCTGCTGAAGATGCTGCACAGCAGAATAAACACCATGGAAATGACCAAGATTGTCAGGATTGATGGCAGGATTTCCTGGATCACCAGCCAGCGACTTATACCCAGTTGCACATAACCGATCACGTACAGGCTTTTCGCCGAGCGCGACTTGGCGAGTGCGGCCCCCAGTTCCTCACGATCAATGTTTTCGTTGAACGGATTCACCACAGACAGCACCGGGATTGTCAGATCCCAGACAAGACCGCGCGAGGGCGAGGCGGCAGACCCTGTCCCGGAAAACTCGTTCGGATTTGACGTGAGACTTGTCTCCAGGACAGACGCGCTGCCGCGGGTCTGATCAAAGGACGCCAACTCATAGGGTGGGGCGTCGCCCGCCTGGACACGGCTTAACTCAATTCCTGTCTGGTTACGCGCAACGGCGTACACAATCGCCGCGGAGGAGGACTGCAGGTCGGTCAGTGTCGCCTGCAGTTCCTCAGAGTCCCGCAGGTAGATCGCAACCTGCAGTTGAGGTTGGCTTTGCACAAGGTTGATGGATTGTTCGATCAGCCGGTCACGCTTGGAAAAATATTCGCTGAGCGATACTGTCGCGGTGAGCACACAGCCCGCTACCACCGCGATGGAGATGACCAGGGCATTGATTTTACCGGCTATCGTCATGGGTTGTGGATCCCGCGCCGATAAGCCGCGACAGTGGCAACACTGGATGCCATAGTTGTATTCCCCGGTTTCTTTGACGCAATCATCCAGCGTCTCGTCTGTCAGTGATTCTTGTTCGCGACAGCGATGCCCACATGGAAATTTCTAGCTTAAAACAGTAACTTGCGCGAAAAATAGCATGGGAGAGTTACGCAGTGCAATCGCGGATACAGCGCAGCAATACCAACTGATTGCCGCCGTCCAATGGAAATCGGAGTCAGTTACTCATTCGCCTGTCAGGCAGGGAGCGTCGGTCATTGGCAATGAGGATGCTATTTACTGTGAGGGGAAACGTCACCGGCCTGCCACTGCGCCTGTCGATTGGGCTGCGGGTCACTCGCTCGCTCAGTTGCCCGTTGCCCGGAGGTCGACGCAGGTGCTGATGGTCCTCCGAGACATAGGTGCGAGCCGCCACGGTGAACACGTAGGTCGAGATCACGACCGCGCCCAGACCCATTAAGCCGAGGGTGATGAGTACCACATCCATTACCATTAAAGCCCCATAGCCCGCGAATACAGAAAGTGCAATTGATATGCAAATTCCGCGCCGATTTCGTTAGTACTTAGTACGATACGAGTGACTGCGGGATGGTAGCGTCAGAAGCGCGTGCCAACAACCTTGGAGTGTAAAAAATCCTGACACATTTGGGTCAGCGGGCGAAACGGGCTCGCAGGCGGTTTACCTAGCGGGCCCCTTTGCCGAACAACACGACCTCTACAGTGCTGAGTGTGATCATCAGGTCCAGGAACAGACTCTGGTTTTTCACATAATAAAGGTCGAATTGCAGTTTCTGGCGCGCGTCTTCCTCCGAGGCACCATAGGGGTAACACAGTTGAGCCCAGCCAGTAATGCCCGGTTTTACTGCATGCCGTGAGTTGTAAAAGGGAATCTGCTCGGCCAATTGTTGGACAAATTCGGGTCGCTCAGGGCGCGGACCGATGAATGCCATCTCCCCGGACAACACATTGAAGATTTGCGGCAGTTCGTCTATACGCGTGCGTCGAATAAACGCACCGACCCGTGTCACCCGGCTGTCGTTCAGTGTCGCCCAGCGCGCCTTGCCGTCACCTTCCGCATCGATGCTCATGCTGCGGAATTTGAGAACCTGGAAGGCCTTGCCATTGAGCCCTACTCGCTGCTGGCTGAAAAATATAGGCGCCTTGAAGCCGTCCTCAATCCAGATAGCCAGCGCTGTCACCAGCATAATCGGCCAGGTCGACATCAGCAGGACAAAACTCGCGCAGATATCAAAGCTGCGTTTGGTCAGGCTGCTGGGTGCATCACTGCGCAAGTCTTCAGTTAGCGTCATCCACCCCGGCGTGGCGAAATCCACCAGAATTTTACCTGCCTCGCGCTCGAAGAAGTTCACCAGGTTCATGACTTTGATACCTTGCAGACGACATTTGAACAGCTCGTCAGTTGGGGTCTGGTCACGTTTGTTGTCCAGTGCGACAACAATTTGGTCGATCTCCGTCTGTTTGGCGTACTCTGCAAGTGGCTGGCGCAGGTTGATGATTCTTTCTCCGCTCACTCTGGGGTTTTCATCGTCAACCCGGACAAAACCGACGATGGTAAAACCTTGCCTGTCGGTCTTGCGGCGCATGGAACTGGTGATCGTGGCGGCGGCGGAGCCTGAACCGTAGACCAGCACCCGGCTTTTGAACTGCTCCAAATCCGTCAGGTTGATGAAAACAATACGGCTGATGAGGTTGGTGCTGAAGGACAGCAGGACTGTGTATAGAAGTATGCTGCGCCATTGTTGGACATCGGGAAGCAGGGTGAACACGCCGGCCGTGAATAGACTGGCGGTCGCAAAACCGCCCAGGGTGCGGATCAGTACACCGGACCTGCCCTCGCGCATACGCGGTTCATACAGGCCCATGGCGAACAGGCACAGTACTGTGATGACGGCGTAAATCAGGGCGCGGTTGGGTATTTCCTGAATCATGGCCTGGAAGCTGCCGGGGTGAGCTCCCACAAGACTGTAGATGTAGGTGCCAGCGTATAGGGCCAGCACAAAAAGCGCAGCATCTACCAACGCTAGCCAATAAAACGATGTGTGTACGTGGTGGTTGAATACCCTGACCGTAGCCATTCCCCTGTCCTTTCTACTGCTTCAATTGCAGGTTCGCCGGTTGACCCCTGAGCCGTGAGGCTCTGTCGGGAGGCGAGCTGCCTGCGATTCGTGATTTAATCCCTCGCTGTCGACACCGGTGGCTGCGGATTGCCAGCGGGTACTTATGCACAGCGAGTTGCTATGCTTATCCACAAATGAATCTGCGGAATACTCAAAGTAGCACGGGTTTTTTGTGGCTGCTTATAATATTCCCAGAAATGTGAACTTAGTCCCCACCTTATTCTGGAACCGTTACACGGGCGTGACAGCTCTCGGGTGCAGTGCGTTTCGCAGTGGTGCTTAATCGCTCCGTATCACCAAAATAGTTAATAAAAACAGAAGGGTAGGGCAGGCTGGCTGCAGGCCTTGCAAGCGTGGCTCTGGTGTTGGCTCTGGTGTTGGCTCTGGTGTCAGACCAGAATTTCCCCAGGCAGCGGTTGGCTCAGGAAATTGACAGGGCTGGCACTGAGGCCGTAGGCACCAGACTGGAATAGCACAATCAGGTCTCCCGGCACCGCAGCGGGGAGGGTGACACGGTGTCCCAGTACGTCCAGCGGCGTGCACAGCGGGCCGACCACGTTGACCTCTTCGGGCGTATCGCCGGCAACGCGGTTGCCCAAGCACAGCGGGTAGTTTTTACGAATAACCTGCCCGAAGTTGCCGGAGGCGGCAAGGTGATGGTGCAAACCGCCATTGGTTACCAGGAAC
>TARA_R110002124_G_scaffold38253_8_pt1 | contig 11099 bp, 10 predicted proteins | sample TARA_R110002124 | Tara Oceans TARA_R110002124 (sample SAMEA4397445) | marine metagenome | biome: Polar Biome; feature: [SRF] surface water layer (ENVO:00010504); material: water (ENVO:00002006), including particulate matter (ENVO:01000060) such as... | depth 5 m | reverse complement strand
CCGTTTCTGGCCATTCTCGATCCCGCGCAGGAAGCCTTCGTCCGCATCCCTGGTCGGGACGGGCAGGAGGCCGTTTTCGGCAAGAAAGCCCGACGCGCGAAACACGTCGTCAGGCTGGTTGGCCTGGCCGTGGCCAACGCCTTGGGTCAGGAATGACTGTCCAAAGCCGCCGAACCCGTCCGTGCCGCCGCGCCCGGGCAGGCCGGGCTCCCTGTCATCGTGGCCAACGGTCGTCGTCTCAACCGGGGTTTGGGCATTGGGCAGGTCTTTGGGGCCACCGGTGGTTCCACCCATGGGTTAGTCTCCTGTGTGATGAGGTTGGGAAACGGTCGCGCGCAGAAACCGTGTTCAGACGCGGCGTGTTCGCCGCAGGCGGGTGGCCCAGTCGGATTCAATCCGTCGGAAGGCCCCCGTCGGTACGGTCGTCATGTCGGTGCTGGCTGATTCTAGGGCCAGGGTCTTGTGCCGCTGCTGCCAGATATCAAGGGACCAGTCGCGGGCGCTCAACCGGACGCCCCTCACCGGCAGGAAGGTCCAGGCATGGCAGGGCATGCCGTCCTCGGTCGTCACGGCCAGGCAGGCGGCGGTGTACTGCGGGCCTTCGTACTGGCTGGCCCGCGCGGCCATGGTTGGGCTGACGCCGTCCAGAAGCTGGCCGGAAACGGAGGCGCCCTTGGCGGGCGCGATGGCGGGGTAGTCCCGGCCCGCGACGGTTCGGCGGCGGTATCCGTCGAGCACGGCGGACACGCCTGCGGGCAGCCGTCCGTCAAGGACGACCGCCTGCAGGTCAGAATCCATCAGGGTTCCATAGAAGAAGAAGGACAGCATGCGCCGTTCCTTCCATCCGAGGAATTACCGGGGTGCGATTACCATTGTCATGAGGCGGCCTTCGGTCCGGGGGAACTGTTCGACCTTGGCCTGTTCGTCGACTTCGACGCGGACGCGGTCCAACACCTTCATGCCCAGATCCTGGTGCGCCATTTCGCGGCCCCGGAAGCGGATGGTCATCTTGACCTTGTCACCGTTGTCCAGGAACTTGCGCACGGCCTTCATCTTGGTCTGATAATCGTGCTCGTCGATGCCCGGGCGCATCTTGATCTCTTTGACCTCGATGACCTTCTGTTTCTTGCGGGCTTCGTTGGCTTTCTTCTGGGCCTCGTACTTGAACTTTCCGTAGTCCAGAATCTTGCACACGGGCGGATCGGCGTTGGGCGAGACCTCGACCAGGTCAAGGCCCACCTCGCCGGCCATTTCGATGGCTTCCTTGGTGGAAATGACACCGACCATTTCGCCGTCGGCGTCAACCAGCCGCACTTGAGCGACATCAATATCTTCGTTAATCCGCGGACCGTCCTTGGACGGCGGCGTCTGTTGCATGGGGCGGCGTGCTATTGCCTTGCTCCTCAATCGGTTTCGACTACTCGGGTGATTGCCGTCAATTCACCCCGTTCCGGCGGAACGTGACGCTGATCGTTGTTTATGATTTTTATGGGAGCGGCTTATCTGCCCGCCCCGGCGCCCAACGGTCCCGCCGCTTCGGCCCCTAATGTATCTATCGCCTGTTGAAGCGCAAGGATTTCTTGATCCTTGCCGCCCAGGCGGCGGATGGCGACCGTGCCGGCCTCGGCCTCCTTGGCGCCCACGACGATGATCACCGGCACCTTGGCGTGGCTGTGTTCGCGGATCTTGTAGTTGATTTTTTCGTTGCGGGTATCCGTTTCGACGCGCAATCCCGCCGCCCGGCAGGCCTTGGCGACCTGGGCGGCATAGGCATCGGACTCGTTGGTGATCGTCGCCACGGTGACCTGATGCGGCGCCAGCCACAGCGGGAAACGCCCGGCATAGTTCTCGATCAGGATGCCGATGAAGCGCTCGAACGAGCCCAGAATCGCCCGGTGCAGCATCACGGGACGGTGTTTGCCGCCGTCCTCCGCGATGTAATGGGCGTCTAGGCGCTCCGGCAGCACGAAATCGACCTGTAGGGTCCCGCATTGCCAGTCGCGGCCGATGGCGTCGCGCAGCACGAATTCCAGCTTGGGGCCGTAGAACGCCCCCTCGCCCGGATTGAGGATCGGGTCATGGCCGGCCGCCTTGGTCGCGTCCAGCAGGGCCTTTTCCGCGCGGTCCCAGGTCTCGTCGGACCCGGCACGCACGTCAGGGCGGTCGGAGAACTTGATGATGAAGTCGTCGAAGCCGAAGTCCTTGTAGACCGAGGACAACAGGTCGATGAAGATCTTGGTTTCGGTCTCAATCTGGTCCGGGCGGCAGAAGATATGGGCGTCGTCCTGGGTGAAGGCGCGCACGCGCATCAGGCCGTGCAGGGCGCCCGACGGCTCGTTGCGGTGGCAGGACCCGAATTCGGCCATGCGCAGCGGCAGATCGCGGTAGCTGGTGATGCCCTGCTTGAATATCTGCACATGGCAGGGGCAGTTCATCGGCTTGATGGCCAGCAGTTTATCTTCGGACTCGGAGATAAACATGTTCTCGCGGAATTTCTCCCAATGGCCGGACTCTTCCCACAGGGTGCGGTCGACCAGCTGGGGGGTATTGACCTCGACATAGCCTGCGTCGTCCAGGCGCGTCCGCATGTAATTCTGGCACAGGCGGTAGAGCGTCCAGCCCTTGGGATGCCAGAAGGCCGAGCCGGGAGCTTCTTCCTGCATATGGAACAGGTCCATTTCCCGGCCAAGCCGCCGGTGGTCGCGCTTTTCCGCTTCCTCCAGCATATGCAGATAGGCCTTCAGGTCCTTTTCGTTGAACCAGCAGGTGCCGTAGATCCGCTGCAGCATCTCGTTGCGGTGATCGCCCCGCCAATAGGCGCCAGCCAGTTTCATCAGCTTGAAGGCATGGCCGACCCGGCCCGTCGACGGCAGATGGGGGCCGCGGCACAGGTCCAGCCAGTCGCCCTGGCGGTAGATGCCGATGTCTTCGCCCTGGGGCAGGTCCTGGATGATCTGCGCCTTGTATTTCTCGCCGATGTTTTCGAAATGGCGGATCGCATCGTGGCGATTCCACACTTCGCGGACGAAGGGGGAATCGCGATCGACGATCTCGTGCATCTTGGCTTCCATCTTCTCCAGATCGTCGGAGGAAAAGGGCTCATCCCGCGCGAAATCGTAATAAAAGCCGTTTTCGATCGTCGGGCCGATGGTCACTTGCGTTCCGGGGTAAAGCTCCTGCACGGCTTCGGCCAGGACATGGGCGCAGTCGTGGCGCAACAGGTCCAGGGCATCCGGGTCCTTCGCCGTGACGATGGCCAGATTGGCATCGGTCTCGATGGTCGTCGCAAGGTCCTTCATCTCGCCGTCGATGCGCACGGCCAACGCGGCCTTGGCCAGGCCGGGGCCGATGTCGGCGGCGACGTCAAGACCCGTGACCGGGCCGTCGAATTGGCGGACGCTGCCGTCCGGAAGGGTAATGGCAACCATGATGATGCTCGGGCCGTTTGAAAAAAGGGATCGGATCAGGGGGGGAATGTAGGCCGTGGCCCCCGTGTGTCAAGCGTTCACGGGCCGGGATCAGGACGGGGACAGGGTCGGTAGGACCTTCAGAACATCCGCGAGCGCCAGCTGGGACAGGTGGCCCGCGCGCAGGATCGTCACCTGCACCCCCCGCTGGGCGCACAGGGCCGGGTCGCTGTCATGAGAATAGAGTGCCACCGTGGGGGCCCCTGCGATGGCGGCCACATGCATGGGGCCCGTGTCGTTGCCGACCGCCAGGGCGGTGCGACGGGCAAGCGCCACCAGGTCCAGCAAGGATGTCTCGCCGCAGAGACTGCGTGCCGCCGGCGCGGCGGCCAGGATTTCGTCGTGCAGGGCCTGTTCGTCCGCGCCGCCGATCAGTACCGGCGTGAGACCCCGCTTGTGCAGATGGTTCGCAAGGGCCGCGTAGCGGTCCGCCGGCCAGCGTTTGGCCGGCCGGTGGGCGGCGCCGCCGGGCACGATCAGGGCGAAGGGATCGGGCAGAGCGAAACGGGTGAGGTCCGTATCGGCGAACGACAGGTCAGCGGCGGGCACCGACGGAATGCCCGCCATGGCGAGCTGGTCCGCCTGGCGTTCCACCGTGTGCAGACGGTCGCGGTTCGGATTGGCGTGGGGGTGGGAGCAGCCGCGGACGATGCCCGACCATTCCGGTTTGCCCTTGGCCGGGAACAGGCGGAAATAGAACGACGAGCGATCGGAGGTCTGCAAATCGTAGACCCGCGCATATTCGCCCTGGATCAGGTCGCGGCGCAGGGCGCGAATGGCGCCGATCTGGTGCCACTTCATGCGCGGCCGCGCAATGACGCGGTCGAACAGGCCTGAGGCCGTGGCCAGGTCTTCAAAGGGGGGAGTGGTCAAAAGGTCGACACGGACGTCCGGATGATGGGCGCGGATCGCCTGCATGGGGCCCAGGGCCTGAACGAAATCGCCCAAAGCGCCCAGCTTGATGACCAGAATATTGCGGCGGGGGGAAAGGGGCGCGGACATGGCGTCAGACGGGCGGGCGGACGCCCAGGACCTCGTCATAAACGTCCAGCGTCTTGGCGCACATGGTGGCTTTGGAGAAGTTGTCGCGGACGTTGGCGATGGCCTTGCCGGCCAAGGTGCTGCGTTGGGCGCTGTCGAGCGAGAGCACCTTTTCGATGGCGGCGGCGAGCGCATCGGCGTCGCCCGGCGGCACCAGCCAGCCGGTCACGCCCGGAATCACGGTTTCCTTGGCGCCGCCGTGGTCGGTCGCGATCACCGGGCGGCCCAGGGCCTGGGCCTCGGCAATCACGCGGCCGAAGGCTTCCGGGTCGGTCGAGGCGGAAATCACAACGTCCGTCAGCATGTAGGCGGCGGGCATGTCGTCGCAATGATCGACCAGGCGCACGACCTCGTTTAGGCCTCGGGCCGCGATCATGGATTCCAGTTCGGCGCGGTAGCCCTCACGCCCCTGGTCGCCGCCGACAAGCAGGCAGCGGATGTCGCGGCGGTTCAATTTGCCCAGCGCGTCGATCACCACCGGCTGGCCTTTCCATCGTGTCAGACGCCCGGGCAGCATGATCACCGGCATGCCGTCGGGCAGCATCCAATCGGTGGCCAGGTTGACCACCCGCTGGGCCGTGACCTTGGCCGGGTCGAAGCGATCGAGATCGACGCCCCGGTGAATGACGCGGATCTTGTTGGACGGTACGCCGTAAAGCTGACGGATGTGGCCCGCGATGAAGTGGCTGATGGCGATCACCCGCTCGCCCCGGGTCATGATGCCGTTGTAGACCCGCTTCAGGTGATTGCCGGCCCCGTAGGTGCCGTGAAACGTGGTCACGAAATGGGCCCCCGTCCGCTTGGCCGCGGCCCGGGCACTCCATGCGGGGGCGCGGGATCGGGCGTGGACAATATCGACCTTTTCGTCGCGGATGACCTGGGCCAGCCGATCGATATTGCGCCACATGGTCACCGGGTTCTTGGAATCCAAAGGCAGGTCGACATGCTCCGCGCCGACGCGCGCCAGGTCATGGACCAGGGGACCCCCGGCCGAGGCGACCAGGGCGCGGCCGCCAGCCTGAACCACCGCACCCGCGATTTCGACCGTGCCGCGCTCGACCCCGCCGGCGGCACCCAGCGCCGGCAGAACCTGCAGCACGGTCGCCAGGCGGCCCTCGCCCGTCATCCCTTGGGCGGCCGTTCCCTGGGCAGATTGAGCGCGTTCGCTTTCACTGCCGCCGGTGGTATGTTCCGGCATCTTGTTCATGGATGGAAACCGATCATGTCTTCAGGCCCAGACGTTGCACCCGACACTCCGCCGCAATTCATGGAATGTGGTGACGGCAGGACTATTGCCTACCATCAAATGGCTGGCAAGTCTCCCGGCGTTGTCTTCCTGACCGGGTTCAAATCCGACATGACGGGGGGCAAGGCGCTGGCACTGGAGGCCTATTGCCGCGCCCAGGGCCGCGCTTTTCTGCGCTTTGACTACACCGGACACGGGCAGTCTTCCGGGGTTTTCGAGGACGGCTCCATCGGCCAGTGGGCCGACGATGCGGTCACCGCGCTCGATAAATTGACCACGGGCGACCAGGTTCTGGTCGGCTCGTCCATGGGCGGCTGGATCATGCTGTTGACGGCGTTGGCGCGGAAATCGCGAATCCGGGGCCTTCTGGGTCTTGCCGCCGCACCCGACTTTACCCGCGATCTGCTGTGGGACGCTTTCACCGACGAACAGAAGGCGCAGATGGAACGGGACGGCTACGTGGACTTGCCGAATTGCTATGATGACCAGCAGCCCTACCGCATCTGCAAGCCCTTGATCGACGACGGCTGGAAGTGGCTGCTGTTGGACAGTCCCATCGACTTGGATATTCCCGTGCGCTTGATCCACGGGCTGATGGACGACGACGTGCCCTGGCGGACCAGCCTGCGGATTCAGGAACGGCTCACGTCTGATGACGTCGAGGTGCAATTGGTCAAGAACGGTGGCCACCGCCTGTCCGAAGATCACGACCTGGACCGCATGACGCGGACGCTGGAGGCGCTGCTGAACGGCCTGCGTTAGAACGGACGCCCCGGCCTCCCGCGCTGCCGGCCACCTTGAACTGGCCAGAATTCCGGCGACACATCAAGAATGCGTTTTCGGTTTCTGATACCGCTCGCCGCCCTTGCCGCCGTTCAAGGTGCTGGATATTCCCGCCGCCGAGTAATCCGTCGCACAATGCGCCAAGCGGGATAAAGAAGAAGGATCGCCGGAGGAAGGATATAAGATGCAAATTGCGTCCAGTTCAAATCGCATGAGTATTGCACCGTGCCGCCGGAGTTCGGATTGAGTGCCAGAAGCCCATTCGAGCCCGTGACAAACTCGCACAGACCTCGAGGTTCGGTGCCATCAGACCCTGCGAGAATTAAGAAGACAGGAATGGCCGCAATCGCCATGGAACAAACCAGTGCCAGGATGATACTGCCCGCTTCCCGGCTGATCCTCAACGCGGTCGTCCTTTCCCTACTTAATCCCTATTTAGCCCACGGTTTTTCCCGATAAACCCGACCAACGTAGGCGCCAAAGTCGTTGACATTCTCTCGACCTGCGAAGTTCCAAACGGACGCAATTTTCGCAGGTGTCGGATCGACGATCCGATCACTTATCCGCTTGATCAAGGTTACGCCGACCCGGATGTTGGTGGCAGGATCATGCGTAGATATTGCGTCAATTCCAAGGCCGGTCCAGATGCGCGGGTTGATGTTCATCGGCAAGATCGTCTTTGCGGCGCCGAGTCCTTCGGCAGTCTTAGCTAACCCGAAATAGTGACCTCTTGCATTTTCCGCGAAAATGATCGCCTTCGCAAGATCGGGATCAACGCCCTGTTTTCTAGCCTCTTTGTTTAAGAGTTCCTCGTAATTCAGCACAGATGTCTTCCCAACACTTGGAGATGCATACCAGGGGTCGCTGCCATCGGCCTTAGGATTGTCACGAACTTCAAAAATTGCGGGTTTGTTGGTGATAATCACGTCAATCCGTTCGTTCGCCATGTTTACAATTGGTCGTGCTGTGGCTTCCCGTTTCGATGCAGGATTGTTGGTGTGAAGTGGACGATCCGACACCAACGTCCCTTTGTTTTTCTGAGATGTTCCCCGTGCCAGCATCTTCTGCGACGTGTCTGCGCTATGGTCAATTCGGGCGCCGATACTTGGTTCGGACGGACGGTTGCCGGAGCCGATCGTCGCCTGAATCGTGCGGGCCGTCTCCGCCTGTTGCGCCGGCGAGCGGTCCAACGTGCCGGCGGCAGTCACGGGATTGGACGTGGGATCGGGCCCTGAGGCGGGCATCTTCATCCTGCCCGAGGTCACGGCCCGCTGGCTGAGCATTTCTGTGGGGCCCCAGGGTTTGGCGATGCCGTCGACGAACAGACCGCCGTCGGCCAGGCCGCTGAGGCGTACCTGCCCCTGCTCGATCCCGCGCAGAAAGCTCTCGTCGGCGTCCCGCGTGGGCGCGGGCAGGAGGTTGTTGGCGGCGAGGAAGCTGGATGCTTGGAACACGTCTTCCGGTCGGTTGGTCTGACCGCGGCCGATGGCATCGGTCAGGAACGAGCGGCCGAAGCCGCCGAATCCGTCCGTGCCGCCGACCCCGGGCAGGCCGTCCGGTCCGGCGAGGGAATCGCCGTGCCCGGCGTCGTTGCCGCCCGATGTTTCGGCGTCGCCGCCGCGCGGGGGCGGCGGCAGGGAGACACGTTCGAATTCGCCCATGATGGGTTTCCTTCTTGCCATAAACACAAAAAAAGCCGGGGCGCCGGCGCCTGAAGGGAGCACAGGCAGCCGGCGCCCCGTCCCGAGAATGAGGGGGAGCGGCGGAAGGAGACGCGCTCACCCCTCGTCGGGATACAGGTCCTCGAAGCCGCGGCGGACCTCGGCGGCGAAGGACGTGTCGTGATCACGCCAGTAGCGCGGGTCCTGCATCATGCGGCGCAGCTGCGATTCCGAGCGGCCCGCCGGCGCGGGCGCCGCACCGGAAACCAGTTGCGGTTCACCGTCCTGCATCATCCGGTGCAGGGTCAGCACGCCGTCGTAGGAATTACACAGCGCCTCGAACACCGGTGCCGGCAGGTTGGCCTGACCCCAGGCATCGATCTGCGCCGCGGCCGTCTGCCAGCGGTCGGCGCCGCCGAAATGCTCGGTCAGGTGACGACGCTGTTCGCCCTGCACCGTTTCCGCGGCCAGGTCGCGGACCAAGGGGGCAAGCTTCTCCGCCGCCAGGTCATAGACCAATTGCGCTTGGGCCTGGGTGAAGCCGGCCTCCATCAGCCGGGCGTTGATTTCCGGGTCAGCGGTCAACCCTTCCATGGCCGGCTCGATCCGGTAGCCGGCCGGGTCTTCGGGCACGGTGTCGCCGCCGGCCGCACCCAGGCGGCGTTCCAACGCGGCATAGGACCGGGCCAAATCCTCGACGCGGATTTGGCCTGCTTCCGCATCCCAGAACTTGGGCGGCAGGTAATCGGGCGCCGCCGCGTCCACTGGTGGCGCGGGGATCTCGGGGGCGGCGGCGCCCACCGGCGCCGGCATGTCTTCGGGCGCGTCCGGCATCGCGGGCAGGGCTTGGGGATCGGTCATGCGTCGTCTCCTTTCGGGCCGGCGCGGCCCAGGTCGATGAGATGGATGAGGTGGCGGACCAGATGGCGTTGGCCTTCGAGATGGCGAAGTGCCGCGTCGTTTGCGTCTGGGCCGAGGGCGCGGTCCAGGGTCAGCGCCTTTAGGTAGGCCATCAACGCCGCGCCGTCGGCGCCGCGAAAACAGCGGGCAGCGAGCCGCGCGGCACGGTCGCCGTCGGTCGTCCCGGCATCAGCGGTGGCGGACTGGGAAAAATCCTCGGGCCGCCAGGGCCATTCGGTTTCCGGGCCGGTCATCAAGCGGCTCCCGCTGGCGGGGTGGGCGGCAGGGCCGCCCCCAGGGCCGAGGCAAGCGCCGCGAGCCCGCCGCCGCTGTCACCGGTTGCTGTCGGCGGTATATCGTCGGCTGGGAGTGGGGTTGCCGGTTCAATCCTTCTGTCGAGATCTTTCAGTATTTTGGACGGCACGCCGAAGGCGGCGGCGAGGGCCTGCGCCGCCTGCGGGATGTCGACGATAGTCAATGCCTGCGGCCCCAGGCGCGCCAGGCCGTCGAGGAACGCCAGGGTCGCCTGCACGTCCTGCTGGGCCTGATGGCGGGCGAGCGGCGATTTGTATTCCAGGTCGATGAGCTGGCCATCGATGCGCAGCGCCGGCACTTCGCCCCGGCGGATCAGGATCGACAGTCCCCGTGTCACCAGCGGCGTCAGCAGCTCCGACTGCAGCCGCCCATAGGTCGCACCCAGCAGGCGGGAAATTTCGGCGACCCGCTCCAGGACCTCCGTCGCGGTCATGCGCGGGCCTTCGATCTGACCCAGACGGTCGGCGAGGAGGGCGCGGCGGATGCTCGTCCGCAAATCCTGCAACACGACCTGGGACAGATCGAACCGGCCGGGGGCCTCCAAGGGTTTCAGGCCAGCGGAGCCCACGGCCTTGGGGATGATGGTGCCCGGCGTCAGGCGGATGTTGGCGGGGTTCAGGACGCCGTCGTCGTCCGCCTGCCAGATGCCGGTGACGGCGATCGACGCGTTCTTCAGAACCAGTTCGACCACCTTGTTGGCGGTCTTGATGTCGGGCAGGGTCTTCATCACCGGCGAGCGGCCGTAGATTTCGCCGGGCGCCTTGAGCCAGCGGAAATTGATGAAGGGCGAGCGGTCGAACCGCCCGGTCTTGAGCACCGTCACCGACTGGTCGCCCGTCGTGCCGTCGCCGGGATCGATCAGCGCCATGTACTCGAAACCGCCCTTGGCGGGGATCAATGCTTCGAGAATGTCCGCCGACGGTTCTTCTCCGTCTCCCGGCTTGCGGGCCTTCAGGGTGTCGGGCAGTTTGGCCTTGGGGAACCGTTCGATGATCTGCGCGCGGCTCAGGCGGCTGGTGCGGAATGTGGTGTCCAGGCGGCCGGAGGCGTCTTCCTCGAACGCGACCTGGCTCAGCGGCACGGCGGTAAAGCGGAACGCCGCGGGCTCGCCCGGCGGGGCGGCTTCGAACATCAGGCTCGCCGTGCCCGCGGTGACCAGATCCAGATAGCACTGATGCATTTCGACCGCGAAGTTGGAGCGGTCGAAATGGGATTGCAGGGTTTGCGCCGCCGTTTCCAGTTCCTGGGACAGGCCGGCGCGCCGCGCGTCGTCGACCTTCGTGCCCGGCATCAGGCCGAACCACCGCGCCCAGGGTGGCGTGAGCTGCGCCAGAAGGCTGGCGGCCAGTTGATCGACGGCGTCGGGGGCGGTCCCGTCGAACAGCCGGTCGGTCTTGCGGCTGGCGCCCTGGCTGCGGCCCAAGGCCGTTTCACGTTGCGGCAGGGCGTAGTCGAAACATTCCTGCCACAGGGGCTCCCAGGTCGCGCGCCGATCGCGGGCCCGCCGGTACCGCGCCATCACGGCGTCGGTCGTGAGTTCCGTCATGGTCATTCTCCCAACTTGGTCTTGGCGCCGACTTGGTCGGCCCCGGCGTTGTTCGGGCGCACGTCCAACAGGCCGCGGCGCGACGTGGTGATCAGGCCGGCGCGGCCGCGGCGCTGACGCTCCAGGCGTTCCAGACGGCG
>TARA_R110002124_G_scaffold11974_5_pt1 | contig 11120 bp, 10 predicted proteins | sample TARA_R110002124 | Tara Oceans TARA_R110002124 (sample SAMEA4397445) | marine metagenome | biome: Polar Biome; feature: [SRF] surface water layer (ENVO:00010504); material: water (ENVO:00002006), including particulate matter (ENVO:01000060) such as... | depth 5 m | reverse complement strand
CGCCCGCCGGCGGCGAGGTCATCCTGCGCGCGGAGAAGTTGGAGCGCCGCTTTGGCGGACTGACCGCCGTCAGCGACTTCTCCTTCGAACTGCGCGAAGGTGAGATCCTCGGACTTATCGGGCCCAACGGCGCTGGTAAGAGCACAACCTTCAACCTCATTAGTGGGTTCATTCGTCCAAGTAGCGGCCGCCTCTTTTTGAAGGGACGCGATATCACCGGCGCGAGCGCCAAGAAGATCAGTCGCCTCGGCCTTGTCCGCACCTTTCAGCACGACAGCCTTCTCAGTGAGATGAGCGTCGCCGACAACATCCTCATCGGGACCTATCACCAAAGGCTTGCGCACGATAAGCGCATGGAAAAGGTCCGCGAGGTGGCGTCCATGACCGGCCTTGCCGATCATCTGGAGACAATCGCCGGCAACCTGCCGCATGGTCTTCAGCGGATGTTGAGCATCGCGATCGCGCTGGCCGCCGAGCCGCAAATCCTCTGCCTCGACGAACCGTTGACCGGGCTTCAAGGCGCCGAGGTCGGCGCGGCGCTGGACCTTTTCGAGAGACTCCGCACGAAACACGGTCTGACCATCTTGCTCGTCGAGCACAACATGCGGGCCGTGATGCGCGCCTGCGACCGAGTCATCGTGCTCAACTACGGCCGCCTGCTCGCCGAGGGTCCGCCGGAAGCGGTCAGCCGCGACGAGACGGTGATCGAGGCATATCTGGGGCGTGGAAGATGACTGAAGATTCAAAAATTCTCTCCGTCGACGGGCTGAGTGTCAGCTACCATGGGGTGCCGGCCTTGCAGGACGTCTCGCTCAGCATTGAGCGCGGAGCTATCACCACCATCGTCGGCTCCAACGGCGCAGGAAAAACCACCCTGATGAAGGCCATTGCAGGTCTGCTTGTGCCCGACAGTGGTGACGTGCGGCTCTATGGCAAAGATATCAACGGGCAAACCCCGGCCGAGATGGTGCAGGCCGGTGTGACACTGGTCCCTGAAGGGCGGCGTCTTTTCGGGCAGTTGAGTGTGCGTGAAAACCTCATGACGGGGGCCTATATTCGCAACGACCGCGCGGCAATCGCTGCGGATTTCGAAACCGTTCTGGGATATTTCCCTGCCCTGCGTGATCGGCTAAGCGCGCCCGCAAGCGCGCTTAGCGGTGGTCAGCAACAGATGCTGGCCGTTGGTCGTGCGCTGATGACCTCGCCAAAGCTTGTGATGCTGGACGAGCCGACAATCGGTCTCGCCCCAGCCGTCGTCGATACCATTTGCGACATCGTCGAGACAATCTCGCGCAACGGAGTCGAGGTCTTGCTGGTGGAACAAAACGCGCATATCGCGCTGGAGCTCGCAGCGCAGGCCTATGTTATGGAAAACGGTCGAATCGTCCTCGAAGGGAGTGGTAAAGACCTGTTGCACAACGATCTGGTCCGCGAGGCCTACCTCGGCCTTTGAGGCTGTCGCCGCCCATTGCGGCGGCGCTCACGCCTCCATCGTAGTGAAAAAAGCAGCGGAGCTGACTTTGTTGGTGACCCCGGCAGGATTCGAACCTGCAACCTGCCCCTTAGGAGTAGGACAACCCGCGCCCGGCGCAACCCGCAACTGCCCTTTATACAGTAGCGTTATCAGGCATTTGGCGCTACCTTCCCCCTAGAGTTCCCGCGCCATCCCGATCCCCACCCGGTTCGGAAACGGTTCGGAGAGCTGCCATAACACGGTTCGGATAGGAGATGCGGAATGCCAGAAAAGTTGACAGAAGGTTACATCAAGGGCCTCAAGTTTGAGGGCAAGGCTGCGACAGTCCGCGACGCCAAGGTGACTGGCCTCTTGGTCGCAGTGAACAAAACGGGAAAATCCTACAAGGTGCAACGGGACCTCTGGCAGGGGCAACGCGGGCGGCGGACACTGGTGAAGACCGTTCGTCACACCTTGGGCACCACCGAGGAGTTGACCTTGGAGGAGGCCCGGACCCGGGCGGTGGCGGTCATCGAACAGATCAAGCGAGGCATCGACCCCAACGCCCCGGCGGCTGACCCTGCGGCTGACGCAGGCGCTTGGACCGTTCGCCGCCTCTATGACGAGTACATCACCGACATGCGGACCCGCGACTGTTCGGAGCGGACGGTGGCGAACATGGAGGACAGGCTCAGTCGCTACCTGTCCGACTGGGCGGACCTGCCCATTGCCGAGGTCCGGCGCAGCACGGCCCGGGAGGCGCACCGCCGGATCACGCGTGACCATGGCGGGCCATCTGCGAACAAGTCGCTGCGAGACTTCCGCGCCGCCTACAACTTCGCCCTCAAGGTGGTGGACGACCCGGACGCCCTGCCGGGCAACCCGGTGGCAGCGGTCACGTTCAACAAGGAGCGGGCCAGCAATCGCGTCATAATGCCAGAGGACCTGCCAGACTGGTGGGCAAAGGTGCAGGCGCTGCCCAACCCGCTCCGGCGCGACATGCACAAGCTCGGGCTCCTGTCCGCACTGCGTCCGGGGACCCTCGTGGGCATCCGCCGGGATTGGGTGCGGCTGGACGATGCGGCAATATCCATCCCCCGGATGAAGTCGGGCCGTGCCTTCGACCTGCCCCTGTCTGGGCACATGGTGGAGTTGGTGCGCCGGGCGATGGCGGCGGGTGACGTGCTGTTCCCCGGCTCCCCGTGGCTGTTCCCGTCCCGGTCCAGCAAGACGGGCGAGGTGATCGCAACGCAGGTCTGGAAGGAGAAGGCGCTGCCCAGCGAGACAGGCCACATCCTACGCCATACCTACCGCACGGTTGCCCAGCGCACGGGCATCGACCGGGTAAACGCCCGGCTCCTGCTGGACCACACAGTGCCGGGGATTGACGGGGTGTACATCCATGAGCGGGCGCTGTTCGACACCCTTCTGGCCGAGCAGGAGCGCATGACGGCTGCCATCCTCGCGCTGCTTGAGCCTTCCACAACAACGGTTTGCGGGCTGGAGGGGGCGAATTAGGGTTTCCCAAGGCGGGCCGCCAAGGGTAAGCTAGGGACAGACTACCCTGAAACAGGGGACGCCGGTGAACCCCGGCGTTGGGAACCGTGTCGGCCTTCCGGGGATGCCGCGCACGGGGAGCGCCCCATGCGGGGGGCGCGGGCCAACCGGAATGTCAGGCCTGTCACCTAACCGACCGCTGCCACAGCAGGCGGTCTGGAATGGTGACCATCCGTGGACCAGAATACAATTGATGCCATTGCGGAGGCCGTTGCTGAGCGGCTCCTGCGTGAGCTGCCCCGTGGGCGGCTGCCCATGACGCCCGAGTACCTGACCGCCGAACAGGTGGCCCAGATGACCGGCTTCTCCACCAAGTCGCTTGAGGCATACCGTGCCAAGCGGCAGGGTCCCCCCTTCCTCAAGATCGGACACAGCGTCCGCTACCGCGCCGATGATGTGCGCGCTTGGGTGGAGGCTGGACAATGAGTGGGGGCAAGGAAAACGCCCCCAGCCGGGGAGCTGGGGGCGCAGGGGAGAACAAGACAGTTCACCAGAACATCACCGGGGGCAGTATAGCCCGGGATGCCGCCGGGGCCGACCAAAAAGACTTGTTGTCCTCTGGCGACACCGATGCCGCCGTGGACTTCCTCGGCCACTGGTGCCCGGGCGGACCTTGGGTCCTGACCTCCATCGTCCCCGACGGGCGGACCACAACTGCGACCTTCCGTGGCACCAACACTGGGGTCGCCGCGATGCGCGACTGGATCGACCGGCGGCAGGCACGTGAGAACATCTATTTCACAGTGAACACAGTCTATGGCGAGGTGGAGAGCAAGCCCAACAAGGGAGCAATTGCCGCCATCCACGCTGCCCATGTCGATCTGGACCCGAGGCCGGGGGAACCTCTGGACGCAGAGCGTGAACGGGCGGAGCGGCTCCTGCGCAGCTACGACCCCGCGCCGACCGTGGTCTTGGACAGTGGCGGCGGGTTTCAAGCCTTCTGGGTGTCGGAGGAGGATGTCCCCGTTGGCGGCTCTGCCGACCTCGCCCGGCTGGTCTGGCGGACTGCTGACTCGGCCAAGCGCGGGCGTCTGGCGGATGCTGAACAGGCGGCGGTTGCGGCGCACGAGGCCCGGCTGTTCGACACGGTTGAGGGCCGCAACTTGCACATTGAGGGGGCGCTTCAGGCGGACGCCTGCCACAATGCCGACCGCATCATGCGGCTTCCCGGGACGGTGAACGTGCCCAACAAGAAGAAGCGCGCAAAGGGCCGCGTCCCCGCTCTGGCGCATGTCGTGGATGCCGACTGGCAGCGCCGGTACCAGCTTGACAGCCTCCCCGCCGCCCCAAGGGCGAACGCCGCGCCTCCCACGGGGCTGAACGCCGGGCCTCCCCGTTGCCTTGAGGCGGCGCAGGACGTGGACGTTTCGGCGCTTGGGCTGCCAGACCGGGTGAAGGCGCTGATCGTGAACGGTGAGGACCCTGACGACCCGGGCCGCTGGGCGGACAGGTCCGACCTTGTGTTCCACGTCCTCTGCGAGATGGTCCGGGCGGACGTGCCCGAGGGGGTAATGAAGGCGCTCATCCTTGACCGCTCCTATGGCATCAGCGCGCATGTCCGCGAACAGAAGAACGAGGAGAGCTACGCAGACCGCCAGATTGCCCGCGCCCTTGAGGCCCAGCCCCGGCCCGGGCCGGTCCTGAACGGCGGCGCGATGGACTGGGCACGGGCGATGCGTGACGCCCGCCGCCCGCGCCTGTTGAACCACCACGAGGAGTTCCTTGACTGGGACGGCGCGGCCTATGTCGGCTTGGCAGAGGCGACCATGCGGGCGGAGGCGTGGACCTTCCTTGAGTCGTGCCGGGTGCGCGACAAGGAGGGCGAGTTGCGCCCGTTTGTGCCGAACCCGGGCGCGGTGTCCGCCGCACTGGACGCGCTGAAGGCGGTGACGCACCTCCCGCCCTCGCGCGAGGAGCCGCCGCTGTGGCTGGACGGGCGTGCCGGGCCGAACCCGCTGGACCTGCTTCCGACCCGCTCGGGCCTGCTGCACCTGCCAACGGGGGACCTGCTGCCTGCCACGCCCGAGCTGTTCACCCGCAACGCGCTGGACTTTTCGCACGACCCCGCCGCGCCAGAGCCGGAGCGCTGGCTTAGGTTCCTGCGCGAGGTCTGGCCGGGCGAGGATGAGGCAGACTGCATCACTGCCTTGCAGGAGTTCATGGGCTATCTGCTGACGCCCAACACCAGCCTGCAAAAGGCCCTGCTGATCCCCGGCCCAAAGCGCTCGGGCAAGGGAACCATCGGGCGGATCATGGGCAAGCTGGTTGGCGAGGCGAACACGGTGGCCCCGTCGCTCAACAGCTTCGGCAAGAGTGACTTCGGCCTTGAACCCCTCCTCGCAAAGCAACTCGCCATCGTGTCGGACATGCGCCTGAGCGGGCGTACTGACGAGGCAGCGGTGGCGGAGAACCTGCTGCGCATCACGGGCGAGGACCGCGTGAGCGTGAACCGCAAGTACCGGCAGGCCGTGGAGGTGACGCTGCGCGCAAGGTTCGTGGTGATGACCAACGAGGTGCCGAGGTTCGCGGACAGGTCCGGGGCGCTGGTGTCGCGCTTCATCGTCCTGCCGATGCGGCAGAGCTTCTTCGGGTGCGAGGACACGGGCCTGACGGCGGCGCTGATGGCGGAGCTGCCGGGCATCCTCAACTGGGCAGTGGAGGGCTGGCGGCGCGTCCGGGCAACCGGGAGGATCACGCAGCCCCAGACCGGGGGCGAGGTTGCCTTGCAGATGGGGGACCTGTCATCCCCGATCCCGGCCTTTGTCCGCGAATGGTGCGAGGTCGGTGCCGACCACTGGGTTGCGAAGGAGCGGCTGTTTGCTGCCTTCCGCGAGTGGCACCGCGACCGCATGGGGCAGGACTATGTCGGCTCTGCCAACATCTTCGCCCGGGACCTGTACAGTGCCATGGACGGGCAGGTGCGGGACTACAAGCCCCGGGACGGTGGGGTGCGGGTGCTTGCCTTTGGCGGCGTGTCGCTGCGGCCCGGCTTCGGGACCGGGCGGCGGGACGACGACATGCCGTTCTAGGGCGGTCTGGGGTCCGGTCTGGGTTGTGGCCGGACCCCGTGCCCAAGAAAACAAACACTTAGCGGGGGCGGTCTGGGCGGTCTGGGATACCCCTTATTGTGCTTCTCTTTTGCCTCTTTTATCCCCCTCCTCTGTTCTGTTCTTCGCGCGTAGGGTGAAAGATAACCCAGACCGCCCAGACCGGGCGAGGGAAGGCGTGGAAGAACAAGGGCTTATGCGCGGGGTATCCCAGACCGGACCCCAGACCGACCCCAGACCGACCCCAGACCGGGGCTGCGCGTGCCTTCGGGCAGGGGCTCGGGTGGCAGGAAACACCGAAACACGCGTTGCCCGGCCTTCCTAAAAGGCACCCAAGACCCGGCCTGCCGCTGCGCTGCGCTCTGCCGCGCCTCTCCTTGGGCATCGGTCCACCCCGAAAGGGTCCCGGGACATGTCTCCCGAAAACCCCACCGCTCTGGGCACCGGCCTGCACTCCCAAGCCCACCCCCAGAACGAACGGCAGGGGGTGCTTTCCAATAGACGGCTCCAGCGTGTTCACGCTATGTTCTACCCATGGTTGAACGCAGAAATGGAGCAACAACAATGGACTGCCAGAAGGCACACCCGCGCCGGGCTGCGATCTATGCCCGGGTATCGACCGGCGAACAGACACCCGAGAACCAGCTTATCCGCCTGCGGGAGGTGGCGGAGCGCGCAGGCTGGGAGGTAGTGCAGGAGTACGTGGAAACGGCATCCGGTGCCAGCCGCTCGCGGCCCCTGCTGGACGCGATGATGAAGGACGCCGCGCGCCGCCGCTTCGACATTGTGCTGGCGTGGGACGTGTCGCGCCTTGGGCGCAGCCTGCACCAGCTTGTCGCCCTGTTCGAGACACTCCGCACCCTCGGGGTGGACTTGGTTCTGGACAAGCAGGGCTTCGACACTTCGACCCCAGCGGGCCGGATGATGATGCAGATGTGCGCCGTCTTTGCCGAGTTTGAGCGTGAGATGATCGTGGACCGCACCAAGGCTGGCCTTGCCCGGGCGAGAGCGCGCGGCAAGCAGATCGGGCGCGCACCGGCATCGGAGGCAATCAAGGAGGCAATCCGCGCCCTGCGGGCGGACGGGATGGGAATGGACCGCATCGCGCGGAAACTGAAATGCGGCAAGGGCCTGAGCCAGACGGTCTGCCAACAGTTCGACAAGGAGATGGAAAATGGATGAAGACAGGTTTGACGCGGTGGCCCGCCGCGTGTCGGACGGCACCCCCGGTGGCCCCACATACCAAGTCGGGAAGAAGGGGTTGAAGATCGTGGAGGAGTTGGCCGCGCGGGGTGTGGCCGAGGCGACAATGGCCAAGGCCCTGCGGATGGGCAGGGACGCCTTCCGCGCCGCCAAGCGTCGCGACCCTGCGGTGCAAGAGGCAATCGACCGGGGCCGCGCAGTGGAGCACGACAAGCTCGTGGGCGTCCTGCATGACCTTGCGATGGGTGGGCAGTATGTCCCCGCAATGTTCCTCCTGAAGACCCGCCACGGATACCGCGAGGGCGAACAGGTCGGGGTGAACGTGAACATCGACACCGGTGGCGTTCTGGTGGTGCCGAACAAGATGACGATGGAGGAGTTCCTTGAGGCGCAGCGCGAGGCGGGACTGCATGACGGCCCGCAGCGCCCCGGCGACGGTGGCCGGGCTTTGCTGGACCCGAAGACCCGGCGAGGGGACTGAGGATGCCCGAGGACCGCGCGACCGTTTACGCCAATGCGGCCGGGCTGCTCTCCCGCTTGGGCTACGCTGCACGCTCTGAAGTGGGATGGACTCCCCCTGTCCAATTCCCAAACCGCCGCCCCGTCACGGCCCTGATCACTGACGCACCACCCATCGTGGTGGGCTACGCGGTCACGTCTGTTGCCGAGGAGCCAGAGGCTCACCTTCCCGCACTGTCCGCGAAGGCGGGCCGTGTCCCGAAGGGCAAGACAGGTGACCCGCCATGGGCGTTCTGGACTTAAACAACAAGTAAAAACAGTATCTTGCGCACAGCGAGCGGGGTATCCTCTCCCTCAGGATTGGCCGCCCAGCGGAGGGCGCAAAGCACACTGGCGGCCCCGAGCATAGGAGCCTTGCCAAGTGAACCAGCCCGCCCCCGAAAACACGTCCCCCCTCCCGCCGCCCGGGAACCTCATCCCCACGGCTGAGGTCATCAGCCTTGCAGAACATGCCGCCAAGCGCGCGGAGAAGCTCGGCACCGTGATCGCAGGCCTTGAGGCTGGCATCGCACGGCGTGGCGAGGAGGCAGCCGCCTCTGCCGCCGCCGCTGGCTTTCCGCCGATGGACCAGAAGGCGGCAGCCGCCAAGCTCGCAGCCAAGGCCCGTGCCGAAGTGGTCGCCAACTCCGATGAGGCCCGGTGGGGCTACATCCGCGAGGTGAACGCCGCCGCTGAGTCCGTGGCGCTGACCGCCGCCCTGTTCGCATCGCCGCAGGCCGTGCTGGCCCGCGCCGGTCTGGGCACACCTGAGCGCACCCACTTCCAGACCCAGCTTGAGGGCTCCGGCATTGTGGAGCTCAAGAACATGGCCGCTCTGGCCGTCGCAACAAACAACAAGGTCCTCGGCGCTGCCATCATGTCGGTGGTTGATCGGATGCCCCGGCGCGAGCGCCCCCTGTCCACGGCAGAGCTGGCCGACCGCCTCGTGGGCGAGGAGACCCGGCAGGTGCAGGACGCCATCACCCGGATCAAGCTGGCGGCCCAGTCAGCCATCAACCTCAACCGCGAGTTCACCGCTGGGAAGGTCCGTGCGCTGGACCGGATCAAGCTCGCACTCAACAAGAAGGAGGCCTGACATGGCCCTGTTCCTCGTGACCCGCCCCCACAAGGCTGAACACCTCAAGAACCCCTCCGCCATCCACGCCGCCCTCGTGGACGCGGCCAACGGCCCGGCTGCAATCACCGCCGCCAACGCCCTCGCGCCGCACCTGAATGCGCCCTTCGCTGGGTACGACACCACTCAGGTCGCGGCGACGGCGGCGGGCGGCTTCTCCCCCTGCGTCTTTCAGGGCGATGCCCTCGGCGCGTCCTACACCAGCATGGGGCGCGGCAAGTGACCCCGGGGGAGGCCCGCGACCGCGCCATCATCGCGGGCATGGCCACCGTGTTCCCGCCCGCGCTCCTGCTCGCCCGCGATGCTCTCCTGCTCTGGGCAAAGGACCACGAGCCGGAAGGCTGGCCCACTGTCACCGCCGTCATCCGGTTCGCCGCCGCGCACGAGGTCAGCGCGCAGGAGCTGGGCGCGCTGGTGGGCATCATCTCTTTCCGCCTCACCCCGCGCGGCAAGGTGGTCTGGGCAGACAGCTGGCGCCGCCCCGAGATAGTCACGCGCACTCCGCCGGGAAGGCTGACCAGCCGCGTCCTCCGGGCCTACGGCTGCTATGTCGCCACCGCCGCCCGGGCCGTTGCGGCTCGACAGGTCCACTGATCGGAAGCATGGCATGGCAACTGAGCGCTTGGAGATTGTTGTCCCGGAGGGCAATTCCCGGGTGGTCAGGCGCAGCCTTGCCGACATTGGCGGCTCTGCCCATTCCGCCGGGCGGGGCATTGGCTTCCTGCGCCGTGTCCTAGGCGCGGCTGGGCTGGGCCTGACAGCCGGGGAGCTGCTCCGGCAGGCCGACACCTACACCCTCCTGACCAACCGGCTCCGCCTCGTGACAGACAGCGCGGATGAGCTTGCGGCGGTCAACGCCGAGCTGTTCCAGTCCTCGCAGCGGACGCGGCAGAGCTACGCCGCCACCGTGGACCTATATGCGCGGCTCGCACGCAGCGCACGCGCGCTCGGGCTTGGCCAGCGGGAGCTTTTGGACCTCACCGAGGCAACTACGCAGGCCGTCGCAATCTCCGGCGCTGACGCGCGCTCCTCCGCCGCCGGGTTGATGCAGTTCGGACAGGCTCTGGCTTCCGGCACGCTCAGGGGCGACGAATTCAACAGCGTCATGGAGAACCTCCCAAGGCTCGCGCAGGCAATTGCGGACGGTCTGGGCGTCCCCGTCTCTGCCCTCCGGGATTTGGCACAGGACGGTGCCCTGACCTCTGAGGCGGTCACCGGGGCGCTGGGCAGGGCTGCCTCGGGGCTGGCGGAGGAGTTCGCCCAGCTCTCCCCCACAGTCGCGGACGCCTCCACCGTCCTATCCAACGCCCTGATGCGCCTCGTGGGCGAGATCAACCAGACCACCGGCCTGAGTGAGGCGGTGGCCGGTGGGCTGATGGCCGTTGCCCTCAGCCTTGACGCGGTGGCGAAGGCAGCCGCCATCGCGTCTTTGGCCCTTTTCGCAGGCGTGTTCGCCGGGCGGTTCGTGCAGCTCATTGCGCTCGAAAGGGCACTGGGAGCCTCATCCTTCGCAACCGCGTCGCTGGGCGTGGCCCTCAAGGTCGTGCAGGGCGGGCTCCGCGCCGCTTGGGCCATCTTCGCGGCGGCTGGCGCCCCGATCACCCTCGCTGCTGCGGCGCTGGCCGGTCTGGTCATGTTCCGGGACAGCATCACGGTAACGGCAGACGGGGTGGTCAGCCTCGGGGACGTGTTCCGGGCGGTGTTCGCGTCCGTTGGCGACCTCGCCAGTGGAGCGGTGCAGGGGTTCGGGGAGGCTTGGCGGTCAGGCCTTGAATTCGTCTCGGATGCTCTGGGCAGCACTGTTCGCGAGGCAGTGGATGCCCTCACGGCGGTCGCGGCCTTCGCCCGTGACGCCGCCAACACCTCCATCGGAGTTTGGGTTGCGGCGTACCGTGCCACCGCTGCCGCCTTTGGTTTGTTCGCCCCAGCCATGCGCGACCTCGGGGCGGTCGCGGTAAATGCGCTAGTGTCAGCCGTGGAGGCGTTCATTGAACGGATGCGCTCCGGGGTTGAGGGCCTCGGTGAGCTTGTCGAGGGCTTCACTGGCTGGAACCCGTTTGCGTCAATTGCGGAGCGCTTCCGGCTGGACCTCAGCGGCCTCAAGCTCCCGGTGTCCGGTGCTGCGCGCGACCTCGGAGCCGTGGTGGCCTCGGAGGTCGCCGCCGCCCTCGGCACAGACTATGTCGGGGGCGCGTTCGGTGGCGTGATGGAGCGCGCCCGGGAGATT
>TARA_R110002124_G_scaffold282214_1_pt1 | contig 11122 bp, 4 predicted proteins | sample TARA_R110002124 | Tara Oceans TARA_R110002124 (sample SAMEA4397445) | marine metagenome | biome: Polar Biome; feature: [SRF] surface water layer (ENVO:00010504); material: water (ENVO:00002006), including particulate matter (ENVO:01000060) such as... | depth 5 m | reverse complement strand
CCATTCATAGATATTTTCGCCAATGTTCTTATTTAATCTATTATTCCCATCAAGTATATATTGAGACTCCAAAGCATATCTCTGATAAAACGCTAACATTTTTGTATCTATTGTAACTACTTCGCCCTTGTTCCCTTTATATAAGATAGCAGGCCCATCATATTCACCATTTTCTTCGTTTAATTTAATTTCATCAACCCATTCTTTTCTTCTATCTGAGTCTATTAGGTGATTGTTGCTAGCTAAGTTTTGAACATAGTTTATTTTCCTAGATGTTTTTGCTACTATACCTATACCTTGCTTATAAGCAATCCCACTTCCAATCTTAGATAACATATGCTTTCTTGAATCAGAAGCACTCAATTGAAATGTAAAACTTGAAGGATTCTGCAACTCGCCTGGGTCAATCCCCTGTACAAAATAAGCCTGATTTCTTTTTATATAATCAAACATATAATCACTATGAGCAAAGAAATAATCTACTTTATCAGCATCATAATCACCTTCATACACATTAACAATATCAAACGAATTAATCTCTACTGCTAATCCACTTTTGGGAGGTAAAAAACCTTTAAGACCAAGAAGGGTAATATCATTAGGCCTTGTTCTCGGATTCCTTCTAGATATAATACCTATTTCGTATCTATCACCAACTTCATTAGCAATTTCTTGAACAAGTCTATGTAATCCATCTAATGTCCCATCCTGCTTTAACATTTCTTCAAAATTTTCTATAGCAGATTTGCTCTCACCTGATAATGATTTAGATAAAAGAACTTCGTCTATAAATTCTTTAGAAGTTAATATCTTAGTGTTTTTAACAATTCTAATATTTTTACCAGCTTTTATTAATTCAGATATTTTAGATTTTCTCTCAGCGTCTGGCAATACTATTTGACCACGAAGAACTTGCTTATTGTCATTATTATAAAGAGTCGGAAGTAACCTAGTTTTCTTGTTTTCTCCTTGATGTTTAATCGCTGATTGAATTAAATAAGCCTGTCCTCCATATCTATCGGATGTTGTTTCAACATCGGAGTATATCCTATTTGTTATTGCCCTTCTTTTGCTAAATACATTATCTATATATTCTTTTGCTAAATACTTCTGGACTTGATTTACGCTATAATCATTAGGGTCAGCTGAATCATTTAATTTTAAATAATAGAGCATGCTACTTAGATTTCCTAAAGAACCTTCTTGAGCATCGTCTGGAATATTACCATCATACATTGCTTTTTTCATAAAATTATTTATTTTATACGGGTCAAGCATTGTGCTTTCCATAGCATCTAGATTAGCAGTCAACTCATCTACTATTTCATCAAATGCTTTCTTATGCTCTCTTGCATCCATGTAATTATAATCTTGGTCGGACTCACTAGCTGATAATAAATCAGAGTCTTTTTCGGGTCTAAGACCCACACCATCAAGAGGGATGCTCCTTATTAATTCATTTGGATTAGTTATCTTATATTGTCCTAAATCATCAAACCTTGTATTTTGAATTGTAGTCTCATCACCACCATCATATGCCTTAGCTCCAGATTTTGTTATAAGAATATCGACTCTTGGATTATTTTTAAAAAACCCTTCAAGAGCGGGAGAATAAATAAATAGAGTTTTGCCATATAGCAAAGTTACTCCTTCTCCTTGAGATGAAATAACAGGCTTAATAGGATTCATTGAATAGGGGTCATGTCCTAATTCTGTATGAAATTCCATCATAGCTTCTTCAGATATATAAGCCTGACTATCAAATGCAGATACATCAGAATGAGCTTCCCCTATAACAGAATCATAAGACATTTTACCTTCTGGATTTAATTCATCACCACCAAGGTCTTTTAATATTTGAGACATAGTCTCTGAAGCATCGTTCCAAATAACAGTATTATATGATTTCTTTCTTAATCTCTTTTTTAATAATTCAGAAGGTTTATCAACCCCACCTTCAACTGTCAGCATTGTTCTAGCTTGCACTAAAGACCTTAAATATTTTACATCTGTTCTTATAAAATTCTTTGTAGTAAACAACTTTACACGCTTAATATAATCATCAACAAATTTTGGCTCTGTAGAATTTAAAATCTCATAAAATAATTCATTTTTCTTGCTTTTATACCCGACTTCTAATACTAAATATCGCATAGCTAGCTCTATTTTTTCTTCATCATATTTCCAATCTTCATTTGTTTTATCAAAATCTTTTTTAATTATATCCATAGCCCTTTTTGTATTAGGGTCTACTTTATCAGAATGTTCTTCATGGAACCTATTAAACTCATCTACTATCTTTCCCATATCACTAGACGGTATGAGAATACTTTCCATTCCATCATAAATATCTAATTTCTTTACTCCAATATCATTTGCTACCGTACCAAAAATATCTGTAGGAGGAACCGTACTTTCACTAAATTCAGAAAATAGATTAACCTCTTTTGATGCTAGTGTTTTTGATACTTCATCCCTTATTTCCATGATTTTAGTTCTTGCTTTATTTGGAATATCTTCAGTAGACAATATATTATAAGTTCTCTCTACGAAATTTCCACTTCTATCTATTTCAGTCCGAACAATGTTATTATCAAAAATAGTAAAATCTAAACCAATGCCCCTCAAATATCTAAACACTGGATTATTTTGCATTACTTGTTGGTCTTTTTCAATCTGAACTGTACCATTTACAATGCTAGCTTTCCTAATACTGATTCTATCTTTTGACCCAAATACAATCTGACTTATATCCTGTATTATTTTATCTTTTTGGGATATATCTAAATCTTCAAATTTCCCTTTTCCAGAAACAAGTCTACTAGCAAATCTTTTAATAGAAGTTTGAGTAACATCTCCCTGATTATCAAATATTTCTCCTTCAAATCTTTTTCTTTGAATATTAGATTCTTCTCCACTATAGTCTGAATATTCAACATTCCCATCTGTATCTGTATGAGTTAATTTATATTTAGAAAAGAAACCATCTAAACTCAATGATGGATTTTTAATAACATCACTTGCGTCATTAATATATTTTCTAGTTATCTCTTTTCTTTTATCTATTTGATGTGCTACGAATTCTGGAGTAAATCCCCTTTTTTGTATAGTTTTATCTATCTCATCAAATTTTTCTATTAATAATTTTTCTTCAACTATTTCAAGTTTATTATCGGTATTCCTTTTTATAACTCCTTGTTGCTTTAACATGCTCAATACTTGAATATGAGCTTCATCACCATAAGCTCTAAGATACTCTAACATTCTTGATTTTGCCCCATCAAGATTTGTATTGCTCATGGCATTAAATAATCCTTTAAGAGTTATGTTTTCTTCTGATTTATCTCTTAGTTTATACATGTCATCTAATCTAGATTCTAATATAGCGGCAGACGATTCTTTTACTATGTTAATTCCGTCATCGAGAATCTGGACTATCCCACCTGTATCTTCTTTAATCCTTTTTAAAATGTCATTATATCTTACTTCTAATGGGGTGTTACTGGGAATATGTACTTCTCTTAAAAAGAACCCTTGTATATTTTTGTCTTTTATTAAACCAGACTTACCAAAAGCAGCTAATGACGATTGCTGTATAATAAAATCTACATCAGATGGACTAATGGCTGAGTTATTTAATCTTATCTTATTAATATCTTTTAATACCATTGGATATATAAATTCGAGATTTGGTTGATTTAAGTCATCAACCCATTTCCCAAGATAGCCTTTCAATGAGTTTATTTGCATATCAGTTACTTCGACTGGGCTGACTTCTTCAGTAATCTCATATTTGCCCATAGTTTTTAATATACCATGTATTCTTCCAAGGTCGGTAGCTTTCTGCTCAGATTGAGAATTTATTTTACCATAGTCATCGACTATTAATAATTTATTATCTATTTTTTGTAAAATACCCGCATCAAGGAGTTTATTCTCCAAAGCCTCACTAACCTTAGGGTTGTCTGGATTAAGAGTCATAAGGATTTGTTTTGTCACGTTATTACCCTTATTCTGCATCATAGGTAATATATAAGACTCTACATCAGTGTATCTAAATTCTTTTCTATCATCAAAGGAATCTGTGGATTCATTTATTGCTTTTTCTGAATCTCTAACAATATTGTATATTTCTTTTAAAGTATCTTCAGATTCTATATTGTTTACATCTTTTTTGTGAGGCTTAGCTTTATTTAATCCCTTACTAACTTCAACAACCATCTCAAGACTTCTAAACATATCTAGCAAAGCTTCTTCAGCTTCTATGCCAGATTTACCATCTAACCATTTTTCAAAATCACCGTCTCTTGCTTTCTTCAATAGTTCATCAGTTGCTTTAAACATGGACGGAGTCGTTATCCCATCTTTATTAGATATGATATTTACATCATCAAAACTTTTTGAAACAATGTCTTTTAATATTCCTTCAAGATTCTGCTCCATTCCTTTTGTAGAGTTAATAACTCTTTCTTCAAATGCTCTGTGGAAATCTTCTGGTTTCTTGAATCCCTGAGTATCTAATATTTTTATAATTTCATTAGCTTGCTTATCAGATATTTGGTCTAGTGTTTTAGAGTGCCTAAAGTCTTCTGACATTATTTGATGTAAAATATTCATCTTCCCATCATGGGGGTCTACTGCAATACCACTTGATGTATCGAGAAATGTTTTTTCATCAGCACCTAATTCTTCTGAAGTAATTGTAGCGTCATCATCGCTAACAATTCTCTGCTCTTTAAGATAATTTGATAATTCTACATTCTCTCTTGCTAATCCGACTCCAAATCTTTCATTGGGTTCTGACATTGAAGAAGAATAAAACGTATTCTCTACCCTAATCCCAAGTGATTCTAAAGATTGTCTTATTTGATTAATCTCAGTCCCGAAATCTACTCTTGTTGATTGTTGGCCAGCACCTCTTCTCATAGTCCAAGCACCTATAAGCATACTACTTATAAGGTCTTCATATTGTATCTCACCACCTTGGACACTAGTCATAATCGACTGAGTCCCACCCATAGCGGCACCAGCAACTAGCATTCTTGGAAAGAGTTTTTTATAATTTTCAAATCCTTCCTTAGTCGCATATTTTATTAAATCTTTTCCATACTGTCTTTTTGTAGACATCAACCATTTAATAGATTCTGCTTCAGCATCGTCTCCAAAAGAAGCTCTTAATCGTCTCTCAATTGCTCTTTGTGACAAATCTCGATTACCAGACCCAAATGGATTCAAATCAATATATTCTTTTTTACCATCTTTCATAAAATCTATCTTTGTAGGTCTTGAGTTCTTTTTATTAGTTCTAGCAAATTCTACCATTTGTCCAGATAAATAAGTTAAATCCTTCCCTTTATAATTATTAGTTCCTAAATAAGACTTAATGCCCCTTTTAAAGTCTGTCCTAGATAAATTCATTTTACCTAAATCTTTAAATCCAGCTGTAGCCGCATTAACAGCAGTCCCCATTAGGAATCCAGTCCCCATAGCCCATCCAAGTCTGCCTACATCAAATTTATCTAAATCTCCTTCTAGCATTTCTTCGCCCATAAGGACAGACTCCATAACTCCATCAGCTATAGAGAAAATAAAAGCATCATGCAAACCTTCACTCATAAATCTTCCCATAGCTGTATTGCCATATTTTGTCATAGACAAAGCATGGAGCGTTTGAACTGGGACTCCTTTAGAACGAACAGCAGCAGCCATATTTCTTATGACAATTTCTTGTTGTTTATTTAAAGTTCCAGACCTTATACCTCTTGCTATAAATTGATTTATTTCATTATTAAATGAAGATTCAAATAATTTATCTGCTAATTTAGCCTTGCCGACAGAAGCTCTAGATGTATTTTTTAATGTTGTATTAAATTGTGTTACTATTTTCTTATCTAATCCACTTTGTTTTGCAATCTTAGATGCTTGATTAGTAGCTGTTTTTAAACTCTTCTTACCAAGTAAATAAGCTGCCGGTCTAACAACTGCTTGCCCAAGAATCTTAGAAGTTAGTTTTACAGGGAGACCTTGCATAAATCCTACAGCTCCACCTACTCCACCTAATACTTTAGCTAAAGCATTGTCTTCCTGACCCTTCCTCATATAATCTTGGAATCCTATTTCAGTATCGAAGGCTTTCTCAAGTCCAGCCTCTACTAAACCAGGTGTTCCAAATAATCCTTGCTGCCCGTACTCATATACACCAGAGAAAACACCTTCTCCAACATATTCAAGTAAACTCTTTTCTCTAGATGAGCTAGCAGATGTTTGTGTAGGTGAAGAGGTCTGTGTAGATGCTTGAATTTGAATCTGCTCAAGTAACTTACCTACTACATTATTAGGTTTGTCTAGGTTATAGTCTTTTGGGGGGGATATATTAGAAGAAACTTGTCTTTCTTTCCTTAACTCTTCTAATGCCTGTAGAGCGGTTTGATTAGTCATTTTTAAAATCTGAACGACTTAAATGAGGATTTATTTCGAGTAGAGTATCTATTTCTTCATCAGTGGCTGGTGCAGTATATGAACCACCATACTCTTTGGCTATCATCCCTACTAATTCTTCCATTTCTTTTTCGACTTCAACTTTTGCCATTTTGTCTAAAGAAATTTGAAATTCACCGCTTATTTTTGCGTTTTCAATTGATTTTTTAGATTTTTGACTTATTTGGTTAGCATATAGAACTTTATTAAATGAATCAGATAATCCAGCATCGCTAGCTGTTTTTTGAAAATCCACATTCTGATTAGTTACTATAGAATTATAAAAAGAGTCTAAAGACTCTAATAAATCACTGCCATCTGCTTCTCCTATTTTTTTACTTCTCTCATAAGAGATAATTCCACCAATAATTTTATTTCCGTAATCTGGGTTATTTATTAATTTCTTTATATATTTTGATTTTGTCCTGTCCTTTTTACCAAGAAATCCAGATTTATCACTTTCTATTTTTCTAGCTTTATCATTTATCAACCCTACTATGCTATTCATATCTTGAGCGGAATACTCACCGTCTCTTACTAAATCTTCTGCTATAGAAAATACATATGAAGGAATAACTCCTGTTTTCTGAATTGCACTAATTATTGCTGTGTTTTGTTTATACTGCATCCCACCTAAAGCAGCGTCCAATTTTTCTTTCTTTTCAACAACTCTCGCTTTTTTTATTTCATCTATTTCATAATCTGTAATTTCTGCTTTTTTCTTTATTCCAGAAAGTTGTTGCTCAGCACCGGCTTTTGCAAGTGCTTTCATTTCTTCTTTATATACAATATTTGTAGGAGACTCTTCTCTTCTTTTTTTCGCTAATTCTGCTTCAAAAGATTGTATTTGCAAATCTAAAGCTCTATTATCTTTATCGCTTTTTGAAACATCCCTTTTTTCTCGAGCATTTCTTAATTTAATAGTTTGAATTTGAAATTCTCTATCATATTTCTGTTGTTGTAACCTAGTTCCTACCTCCATCATAGATAAAGATTCATTAATCTTCTGGCTTTCTCTTTCCTGCCTATATTTTAATATATTATTTAAACTTTGTAAAGCCTGTGACATTATCAGAATACTCCAAAGTATTTAGTTTCAGATTGCCTCTCTGCGAGTTTTCTTTGATTCTTTAATTGTTGTTGCTGGGCATCCATATCAAATTTTTGCTTTTCCCAATCGGAAAGTATTCCACCTATATTTTCAGTAAGTTGTATATCCACATTTTCTAATTTCTCTTCTGCTTTTTTTCTAAATGATTTTATATCGTCATCGTTTCCAGGCCCTTTTGCAAATCCCATTTTTTCTTTAACTTTATCTTTAGAACCTCTAATATTTTTAATATTTTCACCAAAGGCTTCTGATGCAGAGCCATACACTCTTTTAGCTTTCTCTGTATCTAATGTAATGCTAGGAGATAAAGCAGATTGTAAGGAATCGCCAGCTTTCTCAAGGGCAGATAACGATTTATCATAAAAGCTCATTTGGTCTTTACCTTGTTGTCTAGCAGCTTTTGTATCTCCATATTGTTGGACTAATCCAGCCGCAAACATAGCAGCCGCTGCCGCCCACTTTTCTTCTTTCCCAGTTTTGGGATTAATAGTTGATGGAGATATGTAATCAAGAAATTGCTCACCTGCTTCTCCATGTTCTTCTATAAGTTTCTTTTCGAGTTTATTAACATGCCAGAGACTACCACTAGATGTTTTAACCATCTCGGTATCTCCAAATCTTCCATGTTTTGATAAGTTTTTATACATTTAATCGGGGTCTGGTATATTCATTCCCATTGCTTCCATTTCTTCATCTAATAATTGATATGATTCTGGTTTATATGGACTTGTTTCAATAGATTGGTTATTTTGATTATGTAATTTAGAATAATCAAAGTTTAATTCAGGGTTAAAATCCCCTAATGTTATTTTTGCATCAGAAGAAAATGCTTCACCCGGCATGCCACTAAGTAAATCTTTTACTGAATCTAATGATTTAATTTGTTTTCCACGAGCAGCGACATCATACATACTCCCATAGCTTTTATCTCCTACAAAATATTCATCTTGCCCATATAGATAATCACCAATTTTCCCCTTTTTTTGGAATACATCCATTAAAGATGTTTTCTTTTCAATTCGCATTGGAGAAATCCCTTCTGGCAAAGATGTCTCAAAAGTAGCTATATCACTTTTTAATTTTGCTTTTTCTTCCCATCCTTGAGATAGGGTATCTGCAACCTCTAATCCAGAATATAAAGTATTAAAAAATTCATCAGATTCTTTTATATCTAAATCAAACTCTTTTGATGATAGTTCAGAATCCAATAAACTGCTCGTTACATCAGCATAGTCAGAAGTTAATTGCCTCTCAGCACTTCCCTTAGCTGATATTGCAGATTTTATTTTTTTATACGAAGATGAAGCCATATTAATTATATATTTTTACTATTTAATTTAATGAGCATAGTGTTTCTATACAACAACATTATGCTTTTCGCACATCTGGCATTTTGCCTGTAGAAGATATAGCTATCCAATCATTATTTTCTTTTAAGTACTGTACTGTACCAGAGCCTTCAACTTTTCTAAAAGATATATCTCCATCACTTCCCTCTCTAGAATCTGGCTTACCAGAACCAAAGGTAGGTTGTTGAGACTTCTGATGAAGTAATTTGCGTTCTTCTCTAGTTAATGCCATTATCTTATATTTTTCATTTTATAAATAATACTAATATCATTAATTTCAAATCCAGCTGGGACAGTTCCATCTGTTGCAAATCTTAATTGAAAAGACCTTATATTGTTAGCCTCTGACGATACATCTGGTTTTAATTCAGCCACTTGCCATCCATTAGCAGCCGCTAATTCTGTAGATGAAAAATTAGTACCATCATCAAAATCATATGGGAAAGTAGTTCCTCCATTTACATCATAATCGACTTGAACATTAGAAGATACACTTCCACTAGCTGCGGTTTTATAAGTGACATATACTCTATAAATCTTTTTTCTTACAGATGGTTCTCCAAAATCAATATCTTTTGTTTGATATAAAAATCCAGTACTTGTAGCGGCATCTGGATTCCAAGTCATAACATCAGCATCAGTATTGCTTAAATATATTAAATCTTGATTTCCGTCTAATGCGAAATTAGTCATATTAGTAGCAATAGTTATTTTAGACGAACCTTTCATCCAAGCTCTTAATACAAAATCATATATAAATATGTCAGCCGCACTAGCATGAAAAGTTTTAATCAATAATTGTCTTTTCTTTGGTATATATCCAATATGAGCTTCACTCATATCAGCATCTCCAGTAGTAATAAATGTTTCCCAATCAGATTCACTTATTAATCTCATGCCATTCTTTTCTAAAAGATTTGTTACTTGTTTCCCATCAAAGAAATAAACACCAAATGAATTAAACCATGCAATACCAAAATCTGTTTTAGCAACATGATAAGGGAATGCGCATCCTTTATTCTCATATGTATCTTCAAGAAAATCTACATTTTCAGATACATTTATGACATATATTGTTTTTTCTTTAAATTGCAAAACCCTATCTGCAAATGCTTCCAGTTTAACTATACTTTCGCCATCATTTATTGTCACATCTACGCTTCCCATTTTATCTGGAAAAACATCAAATTTATTAACTTGGCTTTTTAACATTCTATCTGGAAAATTTTTACCAGTCGAACCAGACGGTTGTCTGATATTCCCAATATATGTTCTACGACCATGCACAACAGCTGTTTTAAATTTAGCATCAATGAATTTAGTGTTTCCTCCAAACCCATTTATATTTTTAAAAGTATCTATTGTATTAGCAGATTCAGGTGTAATACTCTTTACAATTACAGCAGTTTTATAAAAAGTTTCTCCAGCGGGACTACCATCTCCAGTTACATTTGCCATAGAATAAGACATCGTATCGCCTTCTGGGAACCATTTAAATCCATTATCAACAAAATCTAATTCACCTATTAAATAAAAATTGTCATTCTCTTCTTTTTTATAATATAATCTTGAACCATTAATTCTTTTACTAAGTGTATAAGCAGGAGTCCCAGCGGAATTAAAAGGATTAATATAGCTATCAAAATTTAAATCAACCGCATCTCCTACAATATTTAATTTATTTACATTCCCAGAACCAGTATCTGTAAATAAAAATGGCAAAGACTCCTGTTTTTCTTCATCATATAAATAAGTGTGGTAAAAAGAATACACACCCGGTTGGTAACCAGTTACAGATACGTTTTTAACAACAACTGGCCCACTCAACCAAAAAGTAGGAGATGCATCCGCTGTATTATATGGTCTAACCATCCACTTAACCAACGTATCACCTAAAGTATAGGTACCTGAGCGAATATTATTAGAAGAGCAAACTAATAAATTCCAACAATCTGGCTTTATTTCTTCTTTCATATGCTTGTAATTAACTTGGTTACCAGAGCCATCGTCAGCTTTGTTATGGGTCATTATAACGTAACTTAAAGTCGCATATTCAGCGGCTGTTATATAAAATCCAAAAACAACACTACTGTCTTCATCTATAGTATAAGATTGACCGACTTCCACGACATAACTGTTTGTGGCGTCCCCACTCGAGGTTGCTTTAACATTGTTATTTGCAATC
>TARA_R110002124_G_scaffold21502_2_pt1 | contig 11145 bp, 13 predicted proteins | sample TARA_R110002124 | Tara Oceans TARA_R110002124 (sample SAMEA4397445) | marine metagenome | biome: Polar Biome; feature: [SRF] surface water layer (ENVO:00010504); material: water (ENVO:00002006), including particulate matter (ENVO:01000060) such as... | depth 5 m | reverse complement strand
GAACACCGACCACACCCTGGAAGAGGTCGGCCAGCAGTTCTCGGTTACCCGCGAACGCATCCGCCAGATTGAGGCCAAGGCCCTGCGCAAGCTGAAGCATCCGTCGCGGTCGCGGAAGCTGCGGTCGTTCCTGGATAGCTAGGGCTTAGGGAGTAGGGCTTAGGGCTTAGGGCAGGTCACCGCTGCCCTCCCTTCCCCCTTGATGGGGGAAGGGCCGGGGATGGGGGTGACAGTCTGTCCGTTTGAAGCACCGTCGGTGCCGTCTGCTCCGACCGGTTTCACCCCCACCCAACCCTCCCCCATCCAGGGGGAGGGCTCTTTGTGTTGTCCCCCCTCGCCCTGTACCGCCTGAGTCCCGGATCGTACCGGTCCTTGCGTGACAAACCGGGCCAGACCGGGACAGGTGCGACCGTTGTCGACGTGGGCGGATGGCAGACTGCGCGCATGACCCAGGACACGGTTCGCACCCGCAGAAACTTCCCCGCCGAGACCTGGGCGGTCGTGCGCGACGCCTATCTGGGCGGGGAGACGGCCGAGTCGATCGGCCGGCGCCTGAATATGTCGGTCAATACGATCCGCAAACGCGCCGGCCGCTGCGGCTGGACCCACGCCGCCCACGCCCGGGCCATCCAGCGCGCCTGTGAAGACGGTCCGGCGGCCCCGATCGACCTGGCCCGGGCCCGGGACGCCGCCGTCACCCATGCTGCGGCCCTGCTGGCCGAGGGCCGGGCCCTGGAGGCCAGTGCGATCCTGAGAGCCGCCGAGGCCCTGGGGCGGGCCGGCGGCGGCGAGGCCGGCGGGCTCACGCCCGGGCCCGACACGCCGGAATCGGACGAGGACGCGGCGGTGGACGAGACGCTGCGGCAGATATCCGACCACATCGACCGGATCGCCGCCGAACGCGCCGGCCAGCTGGCGCTGGACCTGCTGACCGACGAGGGCCCGCCCCGGGCCGTCTATGGTGCCTTCGCCTTTCAATGGCGGGCCAGGGTGCTGGGACCGGCGGTCGCCCTGGCTGACTATGCCCGGGGTCTCCAGGGCGGCTGGGCCAGCCGCTACTGGGACGCCGAGGGCCGGCTGATCCCGCAGGACCCCGTCCCGCCGGCCCCCGACCCGGGGATGGTCCGCCAGCATCTGCGCCTGTGCCGGGGGGCGGCGGGGGAAGAGGCGGGGGACGGGGGCTGGGTCTGGCCGCCGAGGGACTGGCGGGCGGAGGGGGAGGAGGAGGAGGAGTCACCGGGCTGACCCGGGGGCGGAATGGGCCGGGGTGCGCTGAAGCCGAAGGCGCGGGGGCGGGCGCAGGGGGTGCCATGCGCCGGCAGCGGTCATCGGCATGGCTGCCGATGTCAGACATTCGGCCTGCCGTTTCCATTGCGGATAGAGGGTCCGGCGGGCGACGGCCGCTTGACCCGCCGGGGAGTCCGGGGCGAAGAAGCATTCGGCACGGGGCATCGGGCGAACGCTTGTCGCTGACCACACCGCCCGTGGGAGGTTGCCCGGTGAAACAGGTTTTACTGATCGTCGCGGCGGTGCTGGCCGTAACGGCTTGCGCGTCCGTCCCGGCCCCGGCGCCGGCACCCGGGCCGGAGGCCCGCCCCTATAACGTGAGCGACACCGCCTCGGCCGAGGTGGACGCGGCGCTGGCGCGCGCCCGACAGTCGGGCAAACGGGTTCTGCTGGTGATGGGGGCGAACTGGTGCGGCGACAGCCGCGTTCTCGCCGGTTGGCTGGCCACCGACCGGTTCGTTGACCTGATCGAACGCCAATACGAACTGGTCTATGTGGACATCGGGATGCCGGGCCCGGACAGACCCAATGTGGAGATCGCGCGTCGCTTCGGGGTTGCTGAGTTGCCGGGCTCGCCGAACGTGCTGGTGCTCACGCGTGACGGCGCTCTGGTGAACCCGACGACCGCAACGACGTGGCGAAACGCCGGGAGCCGCACGGCCGACGCGATCTACGATGAACTGGCGACCCTGGCCGATCTGCCGGTGGCAACCGGCAATACCGACTGACCCGGCGACGGCGACTGACGTCGCGACGTGCCCTTTGGCGACAGGGAAGGCGGGCCCGCATCCAGGGAAGGGGTGGCTGCGCGTAAGGCGATCGGCCTTTGCCCCGGTTCCCGGGCACCAGCAGCCGGTAGGCAGCGGGCAGGCTGGGCCGTGTCCGTTCCGCGCCGGAAACGGTCATTCACTGAGCGCCGGAAACACGACATTCAGCCATGCCGTCTGAGCCTGGGAAGGTCTGCTTTTCGGTTCGTTGCCTTTGGCCGCTTTCGACCCATAGCGGACATTCAGTGAGACCGCTTAAGGCCTGCGTAACGGGCCCAACGCCGACCACCGCGGGTTCCCTCTCACCAGCGCAGCGCCGCCTCGCCCCTGAGGACGGCCTCGGCCTCGGGGGTGTGTTTGGCCCCGCCGCTGTCGTGCAGGACGAGGGCGCGCAGCAGGCGCAGGGGGGAGGGCTGGTCGCGATCCGCAGGCGCTGTCCGGGATGACAAGGCGTTCGCGCGCCCCTTTTAATCCGTCATCCTCGGGCTTGTCCCGAGGATGACGAGTGGGGTCTTGCTCACCGTTCTCCCCCTGCCGGCACCGGCACGGAGCATGTCGGCTTATCACCCTGCTGCGGCCCCAGTTCCGCCCTGACCGTCGCCGAAGCTTGGCCTCGGGTGGCGTGAAAGACCGGGAATTTCTGCATGATCAAACCTCTTGGCGTGAGCGTCCTTTGTCTGGCGCTTGGCGCGGCCGGCATGGCCCTGGCCGACAACGATCCCAACCGGCCGACCGACAGGATCAGCCGTGACCTTGGCGTGACCCAGGCGCAGTTCATCGCCTGTTTCGACCCCATTCAGCCGGCAGTGGGCGAGCGGCCTACAAGCGAGCGCACGCATGCCAACAAGCGGCTGCTGCTCGGCTGCCTGCAGGCGGCCAATCCGGCCATTACCAACGAGAGCCTCGATACGGTGATGGACCGCTACCGCCCCGGCGGCCGCGAGGCCCAGATGCCCGGCCCGCCTCTGCCGGGACAGACTCCGCCACCGCCACCGCCGCGTTGAGTCCATCCGCTTGAGGGGCTGTCCCTGCTGACAGAAGCGCACCGCGCGGCAGGGCGTGCGTCGACAACGCATTTTCGACGGAGATCTATGCCGAGCCGCGTTCAAGGCGCAGGGTTCAGACGTCGAATTCTGTGATCAGGAGCGAAAAATGGCCTTGGCGAACAGCAGAGTCCCCTGGCGGATTGCGGCGCAATGTCTGGTCCTGGCGGCGGTCGCCGGATGCGTCCCGGCGATGACCCAGGCCCATGAGCCTGGCCATGTTCAGGCCGCGCCGGTGGCGGCGCTCGAAGGCCACTGCGCGGCGGTCACCCGATCGATTGTCGATGCCGGGTTCGGCGACGTCGTCTCGGTCATCTGCACGGACGGACAGGCGCTGATCGCGTCGACGACCTATCCGGACCATCCGATGATGACGGGGATCGTTGGCACCAATGAACAGGTGCCGGTGCCGGCGGAGAACTATGTCTCGCCGATCCCGCTGGAGCCGGTGCTGGGGCATGAACCGCATACGCGCGACGCGGCGTTGGGCGTGGCTGTGAACGGCGTCCCGATCTATGACTATACGGGCGGCGGCGAGATGACAGTCGCGGACCTGTCGGTGCATCAGGCGCGCAACGATACGGTCCTGACCCAGCAGCTGGATATCTGTGGCGGCCATGCCGGGCGCGGCGACGACTACCATTATCACGCCACGCCGACCTGTATGATCGCCCAGATGCCGAACGCGGGACCGGACGCCATCCTCGGCTGGGCCTTTGACGGGTTTCCGATCTACGGCGATACCAATCCCGACGGCTCGGCCATCGCGCCGGGGGATCTGGACGTCTGCAACGGCCAGCCGGATCCGGTCTATGGCTTCCGCTATCACACGTCCAAGGGCGCGCCCTATATCATCCAGTGCCTGAGAGGGCAGACTGCGGCCATGGCGGACCTGCCCCGCGTGCCGCCGCTGAGGCCGTCGGGCCGGGACGGGGGCAGCGGGCTGTCGTCCGGGACGCCGCCGCGCGGCGGCGTCGAAAACCTGGTCTTCACCCAGTATGAGTCCGGCCTGCGCAGCATGACCTACAGCTATCAGGGGGCGGCCTATTTCATCAACTACACGCCCTCGGCCACGGCCGGCTGCTATGATTTCGAAACCCGCCGGGTGACGGACGGCGGGGCGGTGTTCACCGGAGAACTGTGCCGGTGACGGGGGTTTCCAGCCGGGATCAAGGTCGTGTCAGGCAGAAGGAGTTGACCATGCGCACTATCGTTGTCGCCGCCCTGGTTCTGGGGGCCTGCGCGCCCGCGGCGGAAACCCGCACCCAGACGGCGGATGTCGCCGGAGCATCGCGCACCCTGAAGGCCGAAGTATGGGTCGACAACTGGTTCGCCCTGTATGCCAACGGCCGGCGGGTGCTCGAGGATTCCGTGCCCATCACCACCGAACGGTCGTTCAATGCCGAAACAGGGACCTTCACGGCGACCCTGCCGATGACGATCGCCTTCGAGGTCAAGGACTTCAAAGAGAACGACACGGGGCTGGAATACATCGGGACCAACCGTCAGCAGGTCGGCGACGGCGGCATGATCGCGCAGTTTACCGACCCGGCGACGGGCGAGACCGTGGCTGTGACAGATGCGGCCGTGCGCTGTCTGGTGGTGCACCGCGCGCCGGTGGATCTGGCCTGTGCCAATGAGCAGAATCCAGTCGCGGGTCAGGGCGTCTGCGGGTTTGAGGTCACCGCAACGCCCGCGGACTGGACCTCGCCCGGTTTTGACGACAGCGGCTGGCCCACCGCCACGGAACACTCCGCCCAGGAGGTCAGTCCGAAAGACGGATACGACACCATCCGCTGGGACCGGTCGGCCCGACTCATCTGGGGTGCAGACCTCAAGCAGGACAACACGCTTCTGTGCCGCATGACGATCACAGGATAGATCACCTATCAGACCACGATGAAGCTGATCGACCCGCTGTCCGCTGAACCGTCGTCCAATCACGCCCCAGCATTTGGCTGATCTCGGTTGGCCTCGAACCAGGCACACCGTAAGCAGGTCCGCTTTCTGACGGACCCAGCGTCGTCGGGGGGCTATCTGCTTCGAACAATGGAGCTTCATCGACCTGAGCCTTGTCCCGACTTCCTCATGACATGCTGAATGTCGCGTTTCTGGTCGGGGCGGCGAGTCCGCTTATGGCGCGTAGCAGACCTTAATCAACGGCGGCGGCAACGTCCGCTTTCCCCCCCTTAGCGGACTCCAGGCGTGTCTGCTTTCGGACGACCGGGTGTGCCCGCCCCCTCCATGCCGAAAAACGGACTCTCCCAAGGTAAGCCTTGAGTCAGGAGCCGAACGCGCGCTGCCCTCCGGTCATGCCGGTGCGCACCGGGTGAGCGCGCCAGGGCCTTCCCCTCCACCGCTGCGCGGTCCCCCTCCCCATCGGGGATGGGGAGGAGACGGGGACATTCTTTTTGGGCCGCGGTCGTCGGCCCCCCGGTCGAGCCGGGGGGACCTCCCGACCCGACGCGGGCATTTTTCTTTTGGGCCGCGGTCACAAGGCTTCGCCTTGTCGACCCGACGCGGCCCGGACGACGCGGTCCTAGCCGTCGATCAGCACCTCGAAGCCGCCGTAGATCATGCGTTTGCCGTCGAACGGCATCTCGGTGGAGGACAGGCGGGCGTCGGTCATCAGCTTTTCCCAGCCGGCGTCGCGGGTGGCCTTGTCGGGCCAGGTGATCCAGCCGACGGCGACGGTTTCGCCGGGCTGGAGCTGGACCGCCTTGTTGAAGTCGGTGCGCTTGCCCTCGGGGATGTCCTCGCCCCAGGTCTCGGTGACCCGGGTCGCGCCATGGTCCTTGAAGACGATCGTCGAGGCGCGGGAATGCGCCAGATACGCCTCCCGGTTGGCGGTGGGCACGGGGATGACGGTGATGTCGAGGAAGGGCATTTCTGGTCTCTCCTTGGGGCGCTAACGCTCGCCTCGCGGAGGCTCGCTGCTTGAGCGCCGGGGGGCGGCGGAGTATCTCAGACCCCGCCCCGCCCGGGCGTCAAGATCGGCGGCATTCCTGTTGGGCCGCGGTCACAGGGCTTCGCCCTGTCGACCCGACGCGGGGATTCTTGTTGGGCCGCGGTCACAAGGCTACGCCTTGTCGACCCGACGCGGCCTGGATCAGGCCAGCATGTCGAGGAGGGTGCCCGTCATGTCATCGGCGGTCTTGAGCACGGCGACATTGGCCTTGAGGGCGACCTCGGACTCGAGGCGGTCGACGATCTCCGTCTCGAGGTTGTCGAGCGGCGCGGCGGCCGTGCGCCGGGCGCTGGCGTCGAAACGGGCGGTGGCGGCGGCGATCCCGCCGGCGGCGATGGCAAAGGCCTGCATGGTGCGGCTCCCGGTGGCGTGGCGGCCAGTGTGGCCGACGCGGGCTGAACAGGGTGCCAACAGGAATGGTGAATGGGCGAGCGGTGTTCGGCGAATGGACTCGCGCGGCCGGGCGCGGCATCCTGCCGACACCGTCGTCGGGGAGTGCCGCCATGATCAGTCTGGCCCATCTGAAACGTCGTCTCGGTCAGTACGCGGCCCTGTGGGTCGGCGGGTTTGTGTTGACCGGCGTTGCCGTGCTGGCCGGACTGGCGGTCACCGACCTGATGGTGGCGGTCGACACCGTTCTGCCGGTGACCCTGGCGGCGGTGCTGCTGGCCATGGGCGGGGGTCTGGTCCTGAGCCTGATGTCGGGCGAGACGCCGGGGACCAAACTGGTCCTGGTGCTGCTGGCCCTGTTGCTGGTCCTGCCGCTGCTGTGGGGGCCGATGTCGGCGGCGGGCGGGCTCGCCCTGGTGCTCGACCGGTCGATCGAATATTCCCGGGTCTATGCGGCGGTCCAGATCGGCATCTCGCGGGTGTTGATGCCCCTGACCGGCCTGGTGCTGGGCGGGGCGCTGGTCGACACCGTCTGGGCCTTCTTCCAGGGGGTGGCCTCGGTGGTCGGGGTGGTCTCGGCCTGGGTGAAGCTGTGGCCGCTGCTGCGCCGCCTGCTGGGGCCGGAGCCGGCCCGGGAGACCTGAGGCCGCGACCGGCACCGCCGGGCTTCTGTCCCGGAACCGGGGGACGCCATCGTCCGCCGCAAACATGTGATGCGGGCGCAGGACCTTTGTTGTATCGGTCATCTACGGCGCAGCTTGGACGCTTTGCATGCCGTCATGTCCGGGGGGACCCATGCCAGACCAATTCACCACGACCAGCAGCACCTCGTGGTTTTCACGCGTGGGCAGCGCTTTCGGCGGGATCATCTTCGGCCTCATCCTGATCCTGGGCAGTATCGGTGCCCTGTCCTGGAACGAGGGCCGGGCCATCAAGACCATCAAGGGTTTGAAGGAGGGCGCGCGGCTGGTCGTCGAGGCCCCGATCCGTCCCATTGATGCGGCCAGTGACCAGAAGCTGGTCCACGTCAGCGGACCGGTGGTCGTCACCACGCCCCTGACCGACGAGGCTTTTGGCGTGTCGGCGACGGGTGTCCGTCTGGTCCGCAATGTCGAGATGTACCAGTGGCAGGAAACGTCCACGAGCGAGACCCGCACCAAGCTGGGCGGCGGCGAAGAGACGGTCACCACCTATAGCTATTCCAAGGACTGGTCGGGGGGCGGCAACGATTCCAGCGCCTTTGCCCAACAGGCCGGCCACGAGAATCCTCCGTTCGACATTGAGGGCGCGACGGTTACGGCCCGGGACGCGACCCTGGGGGACTTCAGGTTGAGCGAGAGGGTCATCGACGGCATCGGCGGGGCCACGACCCTGCCGATAACCCCGGCCCAGCGCGAGTCCATCCTCCTGGCTTTGGGCGATGATCGTCCGGTCCGGATTTCGCAGAACCACATCTATCTGGGGCAACCGGGGGCACCGGCACCGGCCCCGGCCCCGGCCCTGGCCCCGGTCGCCAATGACACGGCCACGGCCGGCGGCCCCGTTACCGCGCCGGCCACGCCCGCAAGCCAGTCGGCGCTTACGCCACAGGTCGGCGACGTCCGTATCGCCTTCGAACTGACGCCCGCCGCCGAGATCAGCGTGGTCGCCCGCCAGAGTGGTGACGGCTTCCTGCCCTATCGCGCGACCAACGGGGAGGAGATGCTGCTGGTCGACGACGGCAATGTGCCGGCCGCCGACATGTTCGCCGGAGCCCAGACCGCCAACCAGATCATCACCTGGCTGATCCGCGTCGGGGGCATCGCTGTCATGATGGGCGGCTTCAGCATGCTGTTCGCGCCGCTCGGGGTGCTGGGCGACGTCTTGCCGTTGTTCGGGACCATCATCCGCATGGGCACGGGTCTGGTCGGGTTTGTCCTGGCCATGGTCATCGGCTCGATCACCATCGCCCTGTCGTGGATGGTGTTCCGTCCGCTGGTCGGGATCGGGATTCTGGTCGTCGGCGCGCTGATCGCCTATCTTGTCTTCCGCCTCGGCCACAGGAAGGCCAGGGTCCAGGAGGTCGCATCGACATGAGCCAGCCCGCGCCCGGTGAGCGCTACACCTCGTTCACCGCCTTCTATCCCTACTATGTGCACCAGCATTCGAACCGGACCTGCCGGCGGATTCACGTGGTGGGCACGGCCCTGGTCATTGCTGTGTTCGTCACGGCCATCGTTACGGCCAATGCCTGGTGGTTGCTGGCCATGCCGCTGGTCGGTTACGGCTTCGCCTGGGTCGGCCATTTCTTCTTCGAGAAGAACCGCCCGGCCACCTTCCAGTATCCGCTGTGGAGCCTGATGGGCGACTGGCGACTGTTCTTCGAAACCGTCAGCGGCCGCCGCAAATTCTAGTCGCCGACCCGGGTCAGCCGGGTCTGGTTGCGAAAGCGCCACGCCGTCTCGTCCCCGCCCACCGGTCGGACGGTCTTGACGGACATCAGGCTGTCGCCGTCGCGGGTTTCGGTGACGCGGATTTCGGCAGGCTGGTCATCATCCTCGGCCGTTGAATCGTAGACGAGCGTCCAGTGGGTGTCGTCGCTCCAGTCGGTGAGGCGAACCGTCTCAACGCCCAGCTCGACCGGCCGACCGGCGCGGTAGCTGGCCGAGGACACGGTGCCGGCCGCCTCGTCCTGCAGGCTGGTTGTGGTGATCCAGACCGGCCTGGCCGGGCCGTCGTCAAACAGGGAGATGCGGACCTGGGTGACCCCGTCGGCCACCTGAACCACGGTGGTGGAGACCGGGATTTCGAACAATTCGTCGGTCTGGTAGTCGCGATAGCCGAGTGCACCCGTCCAGCGACCCGCAAGGCCTGATTGAAGGGCGGCGGGAGGGGGGGCGGCAATTCCGACGACGGCCGGGGCCGTTTCCGCGGTTTTGCAGACGCCGACGGAGGCGGGGACGAGGCCGACAAGAAGGCTGCAGGCCAAGACGGCAATGGGGCGCATGATCGACACTCCTGCGACCGCCGCGCTGCGATCCTGCGCAGATACGGTGGCAGCTGTCCGCTGGACGCAGCCGCAAATTCTAGTTTGAAGCGTTGTTCCAGGCGGGCGGGCAGCCGTCGAAGCGACCGGCTTCGGCGATCGACAGGGTGCGCATGTTCAGTCCCATGGCCGGCTGCATCGAGCCGCGTCCGGTACCGGTGAACAGGTCGACCTTGGCCCCCTTGATCGCGCCGCCGGTGTCGGAGGCATACCAGTAGCCGTCGTGCAGGGTACCGTCGGCCAGGCGCAGGCCCACGGTCTCGCGGATGAACAGGCGGGTGCGGCGCGGGATGACGCGCGGATCAACGGCCACGGTGCGCATCGGGATCGGGCGGCAGCCGAGGGAATCGTTGCCCGTCGCTCCGCCACCACCGGCATGATAGAGGCGCGCCGAGGCGCGCCAGTCAGGATCACCGGCCATCAGCTCGGTCTGTTCGGCGTCGAGTTCGACGGTGACGTCGTCTGCCGTGGCGGCGCTGGCCGTAGTGGCCACCGACTCATAGGCGACGGGCTCTCCCGCAAGGGGAAAGACCAGCATCCAGATCAGGGCCAGGGCAGCGGCGGCGTCCGGCATTCCGGCGACTCACAGAGGCTTCGGCGACCGGCACCGACGCGGTGCTTTTCGTCGTGAATTGTGGCAAATCCCGGACATCGTCGGCGGGCGCGTCAGTCTGTCCACAGCGAGGCCGGATCAGTCCCCTGACGGCAGAGCAAAGGGCGTTAACGCGACCCCGTGTGATTGGGGCGTGGATACACTATTCGACCCGTCATCATTCTTGAGTGAGGTCCTATGCTGACAGTCTACGGTGATAATCGTTCGGGTAACTGCTTGAAGGTCAAGTGGATGCTCGATGCCCTGGGACGTGACTACCGTTGGGTCGAAACCGATGTCCTGACCGGGGCGACCCGGACGCCGGAATTCCTGGCCCGCAACCCGGCTGGACAGGTCCCGGCGCTGGTGTTGGCAGACGGACGGGTTCTGGCCCAGTCGAATGCGATCCTGGTGTATCTGGCCGAGGGCACGGACTGGATCCCGGCCGATCCCTTCACCCGGGCGCGGATGTTCGAATGGCTGTTCTGGGAACAGTACAGTCACGAGCCCTATATCGCCGTGGCGCGGTTCCAGCGGCTGCTGGCGGGCAAGGGGCCCGACGAGATCGAGCCGCGGCTGATGCAGCGGGGCTATGCGGCGCTGGACCGGATGGAGACGGCCCTGGCCGGGCGGGACTGGCTGGCCGGCCAGGCCGTGAGCCTGGCCGATGTCGCCCTGGTCGCCTACACCCGCGTGGCCGGGGAGGGCGGCTTCGACCTGATGTCCTTTCCGGCGGTCCAGGGCTGGATCGCCCGGGTGGAGGCGGCGCTCGGCATCGGCTAGACCGGCGCACGAACCCGACCGGAGCCTGACCGATGCGTGACCATCCCTGTGTCCCCCTGAGCGGCTATGTGGCGATGGACGACGCCACCAGCCTTGCGCGGGTCTCGGCCTTTCGCAGCCTGATGGCGGCGCGGCGCACCGTGCGCGATTTTTCGGACCGGCCGGTGCCGCGGGCGGTGGTCGAACAGGCCCTGCTGACCGCCGGCTCGGCCCCGTCGGGGGCCAACCACCAGCCGTGGTTTTTCAGTGTCATCGACAGTCCCGAGGCCCGGGCCCGTATCCGGGCCGCT
>TARA_R110002124_G_scaffold114535_26_pt1 | contig 11154 bp, 9 predicted proteins | sample TARA_R110002124 | Tara Oceans TARA_R110002124 (sample SAMEA4397445) | marine metagenome | biome: Polar Biome; feature: [SRF] surface water layer (ENVO:00010504); material: water (ENVO:00002006), including particulate matter (ENVO:01000060) such as... | depth 5 m | reverse complement strand
CCGGCCACCGCCGCCGCCCGCTGCCGCAGGCGCGCGCGTTCTGCCGGTGGCGCTCGAAACCACCAGCTCGCCCTCGTTCAGCCCGCTCCTGATTTCCGCCAGCACATTGTTGTTCAGCCCCACTTCCACCCGGCGCGGCGCGATCGTCTTGCTGGCCGGGTCATAGACCATCACCACGCTGTTGCCCTGGGCGTCCTTGCGCGCCACCAGCGCCGAACTCAGCGTGAGCACATCCCTGGCCTCCTCGAGCACGATGGTCACCTGCGCGGTCATCGAAATGCGCAGCCTGTGATCGGGATTGGGCACGTCGAACAGCCCGTTATAGTAGATCGCCGTATCGCTGGAAGTCGCGTCAGAATTGATCGAGGTCGGCGCCGGCTCCACCTCGCGCAGCTTGGCGTCGATCTGCTCGTCCGGCTCGCCCAGAATGCTGAAATATACCCGCTGCCCAGGCTTCACCCGCACCACGTCGGCTTCCGAGATTTCCGCCTTGATCACCATGGTGTCCAGATCGGCGATCTTGACGATGGTGGGCGTGGTGGAGCTGGCATTGACCGTCTGGCCCTGCTCCACCAGCAGCGCCACCACGGTGCCCGCACTGGGCGCCACGATCTTGGTCCGCGCCACGTTGAGCTGGGCCGATTCCACACTGAGCTCGGCCTGCGCCAGCTGCGCGTCGAGCTGGTCGATCTGCGCCAGCGTCGAATCCACGGCCGCCTGCGCGGTTTCCAGGTCGGTCTGGGACACCAGGCTATTGGCGTTGAGCTGTGCATTGCGTCGCAGGGTGGCGTTCGCCTTGACCAGGCTGGCCTCCTGGCTGCGCTTTTGCGCCTTGATTCCGGCCAGTGCTGCCTGCGCCGTCTTGACCGCATTTTCCTGGTTGAGGCTGTCGATCTCGGCGATCAGGTCGCCCTTCTTGACCGCCTGCCCCAGCGTCACATGCAGCGCCTCGATCCGGCCGGACACTTCCGCGCCGACACTGACCAGCGAATTGGCCTGCAGCACGCCCGAGGCCAGCACCGACTGTTCGATGTCACCCCGGCCCACGCTGACGGTCGTGGGCACCTCCGGCGCCTGCGGCCTGGCCATGAAATACCACCAGGCCGCGCCCCCGGCGATACCCAGTACCAGCACCACCAGCAGCCACTTCGCCAAGGTCTTCAAACCGCACCACCCAAAATCCTGATTGTTCCGATCAATATACCAAAGCGATCAACGATCACGTGAGAACTTGGTAATCACGTTACATTTTGGAAAGGTTCGCCCAGGCGGCCGGGCAGTTGACGCCGCCTGCCTTGGGGGTCCACCTTGCCCGCCTCGATTTTTTCTTCCAGGATTCTGCCATGTACCAGCTGCTTGATCCCAGCCGCTTCGTCGTCTTCATCACCGGCGCCACGTCCGGTTTTGGCGAAGCTGCTGCGCGCCGTTATGTCGCCGCTGGCGGCAAGGTCATCGCCACCGGTCGCCGCTGGGACCGGCTGGTCGATCTGCAGATCGATCTGGGCAGCGAAAACTGCCATATCGTCGCCCTGGACGTGCAGGATCGGGCCGCCATCGACGCGGCCATCGCCGATCTGCCGCCGCCCTTTGCCGGCATCAATATCGTGCTGGCCAATGCCGGCCTGGCGCTCGGCCTGCAGCCGGCGGCCGAAGCCGACATCACCGATTGGGAGACCATGATCGCCACCAATGTCACCGGGCTGGCCTATACTGTGCGCGCCCTGTTGCCCGGCCTGATCAGGCGCGGCGGCGGCCACATCGTCACGCTCGGCTCGGTTGCCGGCGACTACCCCTATCCGGGCGGCTCGGTCTATGGCGCGACCAAGGCCTTCGTGAAGCAGCTCGCCCTCAACCTGCGCGCGGACCTGCAGGGCAAGAATGTCCGCGTCACCAATATCGAGCCCGGCCTGACCGAGACCGAGTTCTCGCTGGTCCGCTTCAAGGGCGATGAGGACAAGGCCGCCAGGCCCTATGCGGGCACCAAGGCGATGAATGCCCAGGACATTGCCGAGACCATCTTCTGGAGCACCACGCTCCCCGCCCATGTCAACGTCAACCGCCTGCAGGTCATGGCCACCACCCAGGCCTTTGGCCCCTTCGACATTTATCGCGAAGACTGACCCGCGCCATCAATTCCGGAGCTTGCCCATGTTCTACGTCTCTACCGCCAGACCAGCTCTGAGCGCCCTGGTCACCTGCCTGCTGCTGACGACCACCGTTCAGGCGGAGGACCCGATCAGCGTCAAGGAGATAGGCTCCACCTGCCTGCTGGCCAGCCTGGACGACTGCAAGGTGCTGTCCGCAGGCTTTCTCAACGTGAACAATTATGGCGACAGTGACGGCGCCCCGTGGCTGGCGTGGCAGATCCAGACGGGCTCCAGCCAGGACTTCGGCGCCATTGGCGGTTTCGTGCTGCTGCAATACGCCGATGGCTGGACCGTCCGGGATTCCGGCTTTGATGGCTATTTCCAGCTGCCTCGCCTCAACAATGATGGCGTGCTGCACATCCCCGGCTATGGCCAGGGCACGGCAGTCATGAATGCCGATCGGCTCTATCAGATCGATCAGGACGGCCTGGCACTGACGGCCGTCGACATGGACCACTGGCGCGACACCATAGCCGACAGACTGCCCGCCGGCCTGGGCATCTGGAAGGGCGTCAACTACGACTTCTCCGACCCATGGTCGGGCTATGTCGCCCGCACCGCGCTCTGGAACGACGATGATGCCAATTGCTGCCCCTCGGGCGGCAGTGCCGTTATCTCGCTTGCCATCGAGGACCACGCCCTGGTCGCCACGGACCTCGTCGTCAGCCCGCCCGAGGCCGAGGCGGCAACACAGTAAGCCGTCTATTCTTGCAGATCCGCCTCACCTCGATAGGGCGGAGTGTGCTCGATTGAGTGCGGTCGATATGGAGACCATCAGGTCAGGGTCAACCGCAACCTGACTCCTCCCCCTTCGGGGGGAGGCCGGTGGGGGGGGCCGGCCGCGTGAGGGCAGTCCTGATGGGGATGCCGCCCCCCAAAAAACACCCGGCGTCCTAAAGCCCCAGAAACCGTGCCGTGTCGGGATCGACCGGCACGCCCTCGGCCTGGCGTTGCGCCACCGTCTCCCATTCCCGGTCGCCCGGCGCCATCACCCGTTCGGCCCCCGGGCGCACCGGTGCCGATCGCAGGCCGGCCAGGTAACGCGTCATCAGCGTTCCGAACAGCGCGCGCCCGACGAACTTGTCCGGATCGATGACCAGCACGAAGTGTCCCATATTGCGCGGCGTCGATATATCGTCGCCGCCATACATCGGGATGAAATCGCTATCGAGCGTGGTTCCCGTCAGCAGGGCCGAAAACAGCGTCGCCACGCCTGCCAGCGCCGCGCCCTTGTAGCCAAAATCGGCGCCCCCCAGCGGCAGCAGCATTTCTGCCGCTGCCGGATCGGTCGTGGCCGATCCGTGCCTGTCCGCCGCCACGCCCTCGGCCAGCTCAAGCCCCAGCGAACGGTGCAGCAGCACCCGGTTCATCGGGATCGATGAGGTTGCCATATCGACCAGCCACGGCCGGCTGTCGGGCACCGGCGCGGCAAAGGCCAGCGGATTGGTGCCATGGAACCGCGCGGCGCCGTCGAACAGGGCCACCATGGAATCGGTATTGGTGGTGGCGAATGTGACAAAGCCCGCTTCGGCTCCGGCCAGCGCATAGGCCCCGGCCGCACCCAGATGGGAGGAATGCTTGATCCCCACCGCGCCCACACCGGCTTCGCGCGCCAGCCCGATCCCCACCTCGACCGCCTTGTAGGCCGCGTAGTGCCCCAGCCCGTCATCGCCATGCACCATGGCGCTGCCCGCTGCCCGAACCTCAACCGCGAGCTGGGGTGCCTTGTTCAGCCGTCCGCCGGCCAGCATCTGGCAATAATGCTCGGTCAGCCGCACGCCGTGGCTGTCCACGCCCACCAGCGACGCATGCAGCATCGCCCGTGTCGCGGCCGCCAGCGAGGCTTCGCTGGCGCCGGCCGCGCGCAACCGTGCCGCGACCCTGGTTTCAAGCACGTCTGTACGATAGGTCGGCGCGTCGCTGTTCTGCATGTCTGGGGTCGTCCTCATGGTCGGCCTGCCGGCCACGTCCTGGCTGGCGCTCCGGGCCACCGCAAGCTCTCCCGTAAACCGGGCCCAGCGTCAACATTGCCCCCGCCTCTGGCGCAGACGAGATTCCCGCTTTCGTGGAATGACATATTCTCCTCGCCTGATTATGCTGGCGTCCATGCTGAACACTCTCACCTCCGCCATCGATCCCACAACGCACGACCTCTGGCAGGTGATTGCCGCCACCGATGAAGTGCCCATCGGCCAGGTCCAGACCACCCTGCTGCTGGATACCCCCATCGCCCTTACCCGCGATCGCGACGGTCTGCCCGTCGTCTGGCGCCGCAGCAATGAGCAGCAGGGCGATGAGATCGACGCCGAGACCATTCTCGACCGCCTCCCCGTCATCACCGGCTATGGCTATGTCTGGACCAGCTTCGGCCACCCCCCTGCCGCGCTTTTTCCCATTCCCGAATATGCCGAGGCCGACCGCAAGAACATGAGCTGCGGCTCCATCGGCCTGCATGTCTCGGCCCCGCGTGCCGTGGAGAATTTTCTCGACATGGGCCACTTCCCCTATGTCCACACCGACATTCTGGGTGCCGAGCCGCATACCGAGGTCAAGGAATACGACGTGGAGGTCTCCGAGGAACGCGATGAGGTGCTGGCCACCCGCTGCAAGTTCTTCCAGCCGCGCGCGGCGCTCTCGGCCACCGAGGGCATGGAGGTCGAATATGTCTATCGCGTGCCGCACCCCTTCTGCTCGGTGCTCTACAAATCCTCGCCCGAGGCCCCCGACCGGCGCGATGTCATCGCCATATTCCTTCAGCCCATGACCCAGGAGCGCTGCCGCGCCCATCTGCTGCAGTCCATGATCGACAGCACCTCCACCATCACCGAGCTGCGCCGTTTCCAGCAGACCATTTTCGGCCAGGACAAGCCGATCCTGGAAAACCAGTATCCCAAGCGGCTGCCGCTTGACCCGCGGGCCGAGACGCCGATCCGCGCCGACAAGTCGGCCATCGCCTATCGCCGCTGGCTCAGCCAGAAGGGCATTACCTATGGCACCATTCCCGTGGCGTCATAGGATGGTATCAGTAGACCTCATGGTGAGCCCGTCGAACCGCGAGGTCGCGGCACGGCACCGCCAGTCGGCACGCCATGGACGCGACACCCGCAGGCCACCCCTGAGCCCATCACCGGCTCTGAAGTCTGCGCCTGCCTCCCCCTTGTGGGGAGGAAATGCGGGTGGCGGTGCGTCACGCATATTGCGCTCGCGGCTCCACCCCACCCCCGCCCTCCCCATCGAGGAGAGGGAGTCAGATCGCGCCACCCCGTACGCCAGGGTGACCGCGCCAATCCACAAGACGATCGTGGCGCGATCCCAGTCCATCGTGGATCACTGCCCATGACGCTCTCGCTGTCCGACCCAAGCTGGTATCCCATCGCCTCCAGCGAAGACCTGCCCTTCCGCCACGTCTATCATGGACAGTTGCTCGGCCGTGAACTGGCCGTCTGGCGCGCCGATGATGGCAATGTAAACGTCTGGGAAAACCGCTGCCTGCACCGCGGCGTGCGCCTGTCCATCGGCGTCAATGAAGGCGCCGAGCTCAAATGCCAGTACCATGGCTGGCGCTATGCCAATCGCTCGGCCGGCTGCACCTATATTCCCGCCCACCCCGCCGATGCCCCGGCCCGCCGCATCGAAAACCGGACCTATCCGGTGCGCGAGGCCTTCGGCCTGATCTGGTCGGCCGCCAATGCCGATCGGCCGTTCACCGCCTTTCCCGGCGCCGAAGCGGGCGACTGGTTTGTCCTGCGGCCCATGCCGGTCAATGCAGCGCCCGAGGATGTGCTGGCCGCCCTGGCCCGCCTGGCGCCGGATGACCAGCCCGCCGAAACCCTGCCCGGCCTTGCCGTGCGGCTGGGCACCACGCTCTATTTTGTCCAGCCGGTCGATGCCGGCCGCGCCGTCATTCGCGGCCTGCTGTCCGGCCAGCCCGCCGACGCGATCGCCACCTGGCGCCACTTCAACGAAACCCTGAGCCGGCTGCGCGACCGCCTCGAGCGCGCCGCCGCCCGCCTGCCCGCGCCCGAGCCGCTGCAGCCTGCCTTCGACAAGGTCTCGGCGGACCTGGCCACCATGCCCGACATTCCCATTCCGCGCGGCAACACCCTGCCCGTCGTGGTCAGGCGCAAATGGACCAGCGCCGATGGCGTGGTCGGCTTCGAGCTGGCGGCCCGCGAGGGTCACCTGCCCACCTTCCAGCCCGGCGCCCATATCGATGTGCACCTGCCCAATGGGCTGATCCGGCAATATTCCATCACCAATGGCCCGGGCGACCTGCTCAGCTACGTCATCGGCGTCAAGCAGGAGAGCGCCAGCAAGGGCGGCAGCAAGGTCCTGGTCGAAACCGTGCGCGAGGGCGATGTGCTGGCCATTTCCGAGCCGCGCAACAATTTCCCGCTGCGCCGCGACGCCACCCGCACCGTGCTCATCGCCGGCGGCATCGGCATCACGCCCCTGCTCTCGATGGCCCGCTTCCTCGACAAGTCCAGCCTGCCCTACGAGCTGCACTATTTCACGCGCGCCGGCGAACAGATCGCCTTCCGCGGCGACCTCGAAGCCCTGCACGGCAAGGTCCTGCTGCATACCGGCCTGCCCCGCGCCGAGATCGGCGCCACCATCGCCTCGGCTCTGGGGGCCTGGTCCTTTGCCCAGCATGTCTATGTCTGCGGCCCCACCGCCATGCTCGAAACCGTCCGTGCCACCGCCGCCGCCCAGGGCTGGCCCGATGACGCCATCCACTTTGAATATTTCCGGAACGACAAGCCCATCGATGACAGCTCGTCCTTCGATATCGAACTGGCCCGCTCGGCCATGACGCTGCACGTTCCGGCCGGCAAGACCATTCTCGAAGTCATGCGCGAGGCGGGCCTCACCGTCCCCAGCTCCTGCGAACAGGGCGCCTGCGGCACCTGCCTGACCACGGTGATCGAGGGCGAGGTCGACCACCAGGACGTCTATCTCAACGCCAGCGAGAAGGCCGCCAACAGCGCCATGATGACCTGCGTCAGCCGCGCAAAGGGGCCCCGCTTGGTGCTCGATATTTGATCATGAGCGCCCAGACCTTGCAGTCGTCTCCCTCGCCCTTGTGGGGAGGGATCAAGGGTGGGGGTAAGTTACAACCTCAGTGCCCTTCGGACACCCCCACCCCAACCCTCCCCACAAGGGGGAGGGAGTTCGCTCATAGCGAGGCCACATCATGATCACCCTTTACGACTTCGAGCTCTCGGGCAATTGCTACAAGCTGCGCCTGATGATGAGCATCCTCAAGCTGTCCTATGACATCGTGCCGGTTGATTTCTATCCCGGCCGCGAGCACAAATCCGAAGCCTTCCTGCGGCTCAACCCCTTCGGCCAGCTGCCGGTGCTGCAGGATGGGGCACTGACCCTGGCCGATTCCGGCGCCATCCTGGCCTATCTCGCCCGCAAATATGATCCCAGCGGCCTGTGGTTCCCCGATGATCCGGCGATCACCGCCCAGGTGCTGCGCTGGCACGCCATCGCCGACGACATCACCGCCACCAGTTCGGCCGCCCGCCTGGTGCTGGGCATGTTCTACGACTTCGATCTCGACAAGGCCCAGCAGGGCGCCCATGCCATCTTCCGGCGCATGGACGAGCATCTCTGGTTCGGCGAACGCGAAGGCCGCGACTGGCTCTGCACCCCCGCCCATCCGACCACCGCCGACATCGCCTGCTTCCCCTATGTCATGCTCAGCGAGGAAGGCGGCATTTCCCGCCAGGACTATCCCGCCCTGCGCCGGTGGACCGACCGCGTCCGCCGCATTCCCGGCTTTGTGGTGATGTCGGGCATCTTTCCCGCCGGCCGGGCACGCGAAGAGGGCTGAGCCTGCCCGCCATGGCTGCCCGGTCCGGACAGGGCAGCCATGACGCAACGCGGGTCTTCCTGCGCTGTTGATCGTGCAACGATCAGCCAAAAGGAAGCGCCATGTCCGATCTGCTCGCCTCGGCCAATCTAGCCTTGCATTGGCTGCCACCCTGGCTGCTCAGCCTGGCGCTGTTTGCCCTGGTGATTGCGGCCGCCGCCGTCACCAGCACCTTTCTGCATCGCCTGCTGACCCGGCTGGTTGCCGGTCGCGACATGTTCTGGCGCTCGCTGGTCAAGCGGCTCGAACTGCCCTTGCGTCTCAGCCTGATCATCATCGCCTGCTGGCTGATCGCCTTTGTTGCGCCGCTTGATGGCACCCAGTCCGGATTTGTCCGCCACATGCTGCTGATCGGCCAGATCATCCTGGCCGTACTGGCCACCCGCACGGCCATTCACATCTGGCTCACGCTCTATTTGCGCCGCTTCAAACTCGATTCCGAAGACAATCTGCTGGCCCGCAAGCACGTCACCCAGTCGCGCATTCTCGAGCGCGTTGCCACCACTCTGCTGCTGATCGTTGGGATAGCGGCCATACTGATGACCTTTGATGGCGTTGCCCAGCTCGGCTTCAGCATCCTGGCTTCCGCCGGTGCCGCCGGCATCGTGGTGGGTCTGGCGCTGCAGCCGCTGCTCAAGAACATCTTTGCCGGCATCCAGCTGGCCATCACCCAGCCCATCCGCATTGACGATGCCCTGCTGATCGAGGGCGAATGGGGCACGGTCGAAGAAATCACCTCCACCTATGTGGTGATCAAGATCTGGGACTGGCGGCGCATGATCGTGCCGCTGAGCTATTTCATGGAAAAGCCGTTCCAGAACTGGACCCGCGACGGCGCCTCGCTGATCGGCTCGGTCATGCTCTATCTCGATTATTCGGTGCCGCTCGACATCATCCGCGCCGAACTGCAGAAGATCGTCCAGGCCTCCCCGCTATGGGACCACAACATCGCCCATGTCCAGCTCACCGAACTGCGCGAAACCAATATCGAGGTCCGCATTCTCGTCACGGCGCGCGATGCGCCGCGCGCCTTTGACCTGCGCTGCGAGGTCCGCGAAAAGCTGATCACCTTCCTGCAGGCGCAGTATCCGCAGGCCCTGCCGCGTATCCGCATGCAGGGCAATCCCGCCAACGACTCCGCTGACCAGCAGATGGGCGCCGCCACCGCCGGCGCCGGGGCCCGGATGGGCATGCCCTGAGCGTCGCGCGCGGTGGCACACCATCCGCCCGCATGCCCCCTGCGCGCTCAATGACACTTGGCAGGGGCGCCGGAGCCATGCCAACCTTTTGCCGAACGGGGGACTGAGGCATGCCGCAAATGCTGATCTGGGTGCAGCTTTTCATGGTCGCCATGCCCACGCTATGGCTGGTCCTGGGAGCGGTGGAGAACATCCGCGCCCCCGCCGCCAATGGCAATATGGTGGCCGATGTGCTGGCCATGCGCGGCATGCGCGACGAATTCCCCCATCTCTACGCCGCGCTGGGCCGCAACCGCATCGAATCCGCCACTTTCCATCGCCTGGTCTTTGTCGCCATCGTTGCCTGCGAAACCCTGGTCGCCCTGGTGATGCTGGCCGGCACCATGGCCTTGCTGCTGGCGGCATTGAATGCGCTCGATCCCGAATTCGCCCGGATCCTGGCCACCATCGGCATGCTCGGCTTCACCCTGATCTGGTCGGCCTTTCTGGTTGGCGGCCAATGGGTGCATTACTGGGCCGGCGCCGAAGGCGCCCAGCACACCCATTTCCTGCTCACCGTCTGGGGCAGCGCCGTGCTCTGCCTGCTCGTGCTCTGAACAGCCCTAGTAGCGCACGCCGCGCCTCGCCTTGATCTGGGCGATCCGCTCGACATCCTCGGCCTGCAGGAACCGCCCGCGTTCGAGCAGTTCCAGGCTGTATTCCGTGTAGGTCAGCCCCAGCTTTTCCGCCCGCCGCGCCCGCATCATGGCGATTTCATGGGGCACGTCCTCAACCGCCGCGCGCCGCGCCGCCTTCCATTCGAAGTAATTGCCGACCGGGCCATGGCCCCATTCCCGCTCGGAATCCTCCAGCGGTGGCCCGCCATTGTCACCTGGTCTGCGCGAACTCACTCTTCACCCTCTTGGCTGGCGGGGGGATACACATGCGCCACGCCCTGCCAGTCCTGCACGCTATACTGTCCATCGCTGCCCGCAATACGCGCCGCGCCGATATCTGCCTTGCCGTGCCCGCCGGGAATATCGAGCACATAGGTCGGCTGCGCCAGACCCGAAATCCGCCCGCGCAGCGCGCTCACCAGCGCCTGCCCCTGGGCAATGCTGACGCGGAAATGGCTGGTGCCCGGCGCCAGGTCGGGATGGTGCAGGTAATAGGGCTGCACCCGGTTTTCGACGAAAGCCCGCATCAGCGCCGCCAGTGTCTCGACATTGTCATTGACCCCCTTGAGCAGGACCGACTGGCTGATCAGCGCAATGCCGGCATCGGCCATCCGCGCCATCGCCGCCCGGGCCGCGTCGGTGAATTCGCGTGGATGGTTGGCATGCACCGCCAGATAGGTGGTCTTGCCGCTCGCCTTGAGCGCCGCGATCAGCGCACCATCGACACGCTCGGGCTCCACCACCGGCACCCGCGTATGAAACCGTACGATTTTGACGTGCTCGATGCCGGCCAGCCGCGCCATCATCTCGCTCAGCCGCCGCGGCGACAGCACCAGCGGATCGCCCCCGGTCAGGATCACTTCCCAGATCTCGTTATGCGTCGCGATATAGTCCACCGCCGCATCCAGCTGGTCCGGCGTCAGCGTCCCCAGCCCGGCCGGCCCCACCATTTCACGCCGAAAGCAGAACCGGCAATAGACCGGGCACACATGCACGGCCTTGAGCAGCACCCGATCGGGATAGCGATGCACAATCCCCTCGATCGGCGAATGGCTGAGATCGCCGATCGGGTCGGCCCGCTCGTCCGGCGTCGTCACCAGCTCGGCCGCGCTCGGCACGAACTGCCGCGCCATCGGGTCATCGGGATCGGTCCTGTCGATCAGCGCCAGCACGTCAGGGGTAATTCCCACCGCATATTTTTCCGCCACCGGCCGCAGGGCACCACCATCCTGCACCAGCCCGGCCGCCACCAGCCCGTCCACGGTCTTTAT
>TARA_R110002124_G_scaffold206581_2_pt1 | contig 11158 bp, 7 predicted proteins | sample TARA_R110002124 | Tara Oceans TARA_R110002124 (sample SAMEA4397445) | marine metagenome | biome: Polar Biome; feature: [SRF] surface water layer (ENVO:00010504); material: water (ENVO:00002006), including particulate matter (ENVO:01000060) such as... | depth 5 m | reverse complement strand
CGAAGTGGCTGATTTTAAAGCGATTTCAGCACGTAATAGATTGTCCATTGCATATTTCGGGTTTAATATTCTAACTCACCTTGACATTCACCATCTTTCAATTGAGCTATAGTGGGCGTATACCCATTTTCACTTATTACTGTTACCGGCAATGTTTCTGCATTGAATAGCTTTGATAAAGCACAATAATTTGTGAGGTAGGTATTTGATTGAATTTGCATTTTGCCAGCAACAGCCGTCAAGTTATCAAGCCCTTCCAAAGAATTAAGGCTCATATTGTCCTGAATATAAAGATCTTTTTTAATTCTTTTTAAATTGCTTAATCCTTTGAGGTTCCTTAATGAGCAATCCTTAATATTTACACTAAACATTTCCTCAGCAACATTAAGGCCCTCCAATGTATTGATGCGATTACTCATAAAATCTATGGTGGAAGTCACCTTTCCAGTAAATCCAGTTAAATCTTTGAGTTCATACATGTAGTACAAAGTTAGTGAAGCTATTGTTTCAACGCTCTGAAAATCATTAAAGTCAATAATGTCTATGCCTTTAATTTCAAGTGAACCTATATGGCGAACATTGTTGAGTCCCTCGAATGAAGTTTGTGCATCATTGGAAGAAACTACCAAGTTAGAAATCTCATGAACCTGATCCATCCCCTTGAAATTGATTATTTTAGGATTAGAATTAATGAAAACATAGCCCAACGTTTTTATTTGTTCCAATCCATGCAGATTTAACAAGTTAGGGTTGTCACTTATGGTTAAATATAAATTGCTAGTTTCAGACAGCGATAAACCTTCAAGGGTTTCCAAATTACTATTGCCTTTAATCGTTACGAATCCCTCTACGAGGGTCAGGTTTTCCAAACCATGAAGGTTTTTTAAATTTGTTGTGTTTTCAATTTTTAAATCGTTGTAAACACGGGTCACTAATTCCAAAGCAGACAGGTCTAGGATAGGGTCTTGTTCATCACCTCCTAGGATGAAAAGGTCCCCTTGGATTCCGGTATGACAGCGTAATGCCCAATCGTTTAATTCAGTTTGTGTTGTCAATACCAAATCTCCCGGATGTTCCCCTCCTAAACATTTAATTTCAGACTCTACCATTTCTACTACCAAAGGCTGTTCAACATAGGACTTCAGTTGATCTAAGGTTAGCGTATCCGTGAAATCATCAAAATTGAAGCTTTTAAATAGTAGAGCATAACTATCAGCTAAGGGAAGTGTTACAGATTCATTAATTCCGGCAATTAGTTCTTGGGTAATGACTTCTCCGTCTGCAGTTATTTCAATTGATCCAGGCAGAAAGTCCATTATTCGCTGGTCAGTAACCATTGCCATGTAGATTTTATTAGAAGTAGCAGTTACAATATCCAAACCAAAGGACTGAAAACCAAAGTCGGAGGGGCTATGTCCTTCTGCAGCTACCACTTGCATGGATATTTGTATCTCTGCTTCCTCTTTATTGTCTGTTTCTATGGTCTCTAATTCAAAAGCCAAAGGCAATGACAAATTTTGGTCCTCACTTAGGGATGAGTTTTTCTTAGGAGTGGCCTCTACAATGTTATTGTTATCATCCAGCACATAAAATGCAACTACCTGATAAGATCCTTCCGGAAGAATGATTTTTTCTGTCAGGTAATGATCTCCCATGTCCTGAACCTGAATTTTCTTGCTACTGTAAGCGGTAGAATCTCCATCTACTGTTTGAATAGTAATAATTGCTTTATTATAAGCGGTTACCCTAAGTTGCCTTGAAGATGTGTTTGAAGTTTTGGCAATTTTAATTACAACTGTGGGTAATTTCTCATGATTTTCAGGGTTTTCCTCTTCTTCTCCAGGGTTTGTAATCGGATCAGGGATTACAGTTGGTTTTTCAGCCTCTTCACAAGAAACCAATCCTGCACCAAAAGAAATAAAAAGAATAAGTAAGACTAAACGGAATTTTAATATCATTTCTCTCATGGTTTACATTCCCCCCTTCGAATATTGTCGAAACTTGGATTAAAGGCATTTCCTTTAATCTCGGTGGCAAATGGAAGGTTATTTGCGAGTGTAACCTTGATGTCTTTAAGCGCACAAAAATCGACAAGTGAAGTATTGTCTTTGATGGTAATTTTTACAGGAGGAGACCATACGTATCCTGGGTAAGGATCAGTCCCTTTATAAACAAAATAATAAAGTTCTTTTCCACCTTCAAAGCCATTCAGACTTTTTAGTTGAGGATTATTAATTATAGTAATATCGCTGAAAATTATCTTTGCAGAGGAAAAAGCCGTTATATCTTCCAAAGAAGCATTGTTCTCTAAATGTATTTCACCAACTTGTTCAGCTAAAAATAAAGGAGATAGTGTAATAAGTTTTGGAGTGTTTAAGACAATCAAATCTTCTATTCCCTCACCATTAGGCTGAAGAAGTCCTTCCAAGTTTTCCAAACTCTTGTTATTATTTAGCTCAAGGATCCATAAATATCTAAACCCACCATCACCACCACCGAAAGAGATCAGTGCCGGATTGTTAGTTACATAAAGTTTAGAATTGAGGTTTTCAGTTTGTGTAGGAAAACTTAGATGTATAAGGTTAGGGTTCTCAAGAATAATTACATCTTTCAGTTTTATTGCGTTTTCAAATCCTTCCCCTTTTAACCCGATAAAATGCTCCATATTTTCAATATGTAAAGATTCTATTGTAGATGCCACATGGTTAAATCCATTAAAGTCTCGGATACTAGGATTATTCGTCAAGTTCAGTCCTCGCAATTTCTCCAAAGAAGTCAATCCATAAAATGACTCTAGAAGGGAGTTGTTTTTTACTATTAATTCTTGAGAAATGTATCGGAGGTAATTCAGTCCCTCCAATGATCGTAATTCCGGATTATTTATGATGTTTAAATTATTTTTTACTTGGTCTATTGTAGCCAATGGTGATAGGTCTAAAATAGGGTCTTCTGAGTCATCAGGAGTATTCCCAATTGTTAAATTTCCTTCGATAATATCATAGCCCTTCAAACCAAAAGAATCAAGGGCTGCTTGGGTGGACAATGTTATATTCCCTTTGAACGTCCCACCGATATAAAACGCATCAGCTCGTTTTTTTGTCATTTCAAAAATTAGTGGCTGATGCTCGAATGTTTGAAGACTATCGTAAGTTATTTCCTTTTCGATGGGTTGAAAAGGTCCATAAGTAAGTGTAAAGTCATACTTTTCACTTGTCTTTGGAAGTACAATTTTATTCAACTTTCCATTAAGTTGCTGGGTCAATATATGGTCACCCTGACTAACAGTTAATTCTGCGGGTATAAAATCCATAAAGTCATCAAACTTTTCACGTACAGCAGAAATGAAAAAGTAAAAGGTCTCCCTAAAGCCAGCTATTCCGGATTCAAAACCGAAAGGCTCTGGATTCTTTCCGGCAGTAGAAATGATCTCAAGGCTTAGGCTTTGGGATTCACTTGCTGCCACTTTAAAAGGGATTGGAAGTGGTTGTGTCAGAAACTCTCCAAACTCAGAGCCTTCCATTGGAGTAGCATATAAGATGTTCCCACTGCTATCAGTCAAATAAAATGCACTAATTTGATAGCTGCCTTGTGATAGGTTTATTTCTTCTATGAGAAGTTCGTCACCTAAACCCAAAATAGGTAAGGTTTTACGGTCGAAGATGGTTTGAGAACCATCTTCATTTTCTATAGTAAGGACAACGCTGTTTACACCTTGGACAGGGAGCTCTAGAATTCTATTTCTTTCATTTCCTACAAAGCTTTCCTTAACCTGAAAACTTATGCTTCCATTAGTAGGTGAATGATGCTCATATTCAGTTGTGCATGCTCCCAAAACAATCAAACTAAAAAGTTGAAAGTAGTGGATCAATTTCCATCTGTTCATATTTTTAAAAATGTTTTTGTAAAACTAAACATTATTTTACAATTCATACCTTTGTATTTTAAAATATTATTAATGTATTTTAAATAATAAATTATGTTGTTTGATTACGAATCGCATAATTTGTACAATTTTAATTTATTTGTTTTTCAAAATGGATTTAGAGATTTTCCTTTGATGAAATTGTCGAATTTGTAATGGCTTAAATGCCAGTGATTTTCGTGTTAATTTTAACTATGTAGTAAGCTGCTTTTATAATGATGTTCATAAATTGATTAAATTTAAAGCAATGGAAGATATTTGGATAAAAAAATGGAATGAAAGGTATGGCAATGAAGCCTATGCCTATGGAGAAGCACCTAACTTATTTTTCGAAGAAAAAATAAAGGAATTAAAGGTTGGAAAAATGCTATTGCCCGCAGAAGGGGAGGGTAGAAATGCGGTATTTGCTGCAAAATTGGGTTGGGCTGTTTTTGCTTTTGACCAAAGTAAAGAAGGTAAGAAGAAGGCCTTGAAATTGGCTGAAAAGAACGGAGTAAGTATAGATTATCAGGTTAACGACCTGGCAATGGTGAATTACTCTAAAGAAGAGTTTGATGTTATTGGCCTTATTTACGCTCATTTTCCAGCAAAACTAAAATCCCAATACCACAAAATACTGGACGGATATTTAAAAATAGGAGGAACAGTTATCATTGAGGCTTTTAGCAAAAATAATTTGGCTTATAGAGCTAAAAATGAAAAGATAGGAGGGCCTAGAGATTTAGATTCACTTTTTTCTGTGGAAGAGATCAAAGCTGACTTCAGTAATTATACCATTATACAATTAGAAGAAAAAGAGGTTGAACTAGGGGAAGGGGTGTATCATAATGGAAAAGGATCTGTCATTAGGTTTGTAGGACAGAAAAAATAATACCGTGCTTCAGATTACTAATATAGGCTAGGGTAAAATAGCTGTAACATAAAAAAAGGCTGCTTAAATTTAAGCAGCCTTTTTAAATTACATGTTTTTAACTTCTCCAACGAGTTCGTTGAGCACCTTCTTGGCATCTCCGAATAACATTCTGGTTTTAGGATCGAAAAAGAGTGCGTTTTGAATTCCGGCGTAACCTGAACTCATACTTCTTTTTATCACAATGACATTCGTGGCCTTGTTTACTTCTAATATAGGCATTCCATATATAGGACTGGAAGGATCATCATTTGCAGCTGGATTCACTACATCATTTGCACCTATCACCATTACGACATCGGTATTGGGTAGCTTCTCATTCATGTCATCCATTTCGATAAGCTTGTCATAAGAAACATCTGATTCAGCTAGCAACACGTTCATATGCCCTGGCATCCTACCGGCTACAGGGTGAATACCATACAGTACTTCAACACCTTTTTCTTCAAGGATCTTTTCTAAATCATGCACAGCATGCTGAGCCTGTGCAACAGCCAAACCATATCCCGGTACAATTACTACACGTTTTGCGTAAGCCAAAAGGATAGAAGAGTCATAAGAATTGATTTCTTTAGCAACTTGATCTCCATCTTGACCCGCAGCCGCAGCTCCTGATCCACCCCCAAAGGAGGTAAATAGGATATTTGAAACTGATCTGTTCATGGCTTTGGCCATTAGTAAAGTAAGTAGAATACCTGCTGAACCAACCAAAATACCACCCATAAGCATTACCTTATTGTCATAAAGCAAACCTGTCGTAGCAGCGGTAACCCCTGTCAGTGAATTGAGTAGTGAGATCACTACAGGCATATCTGCACCACCAATTGGGTAAACAAACATTAATCCATAGATGAGAGAAAGTACCACCAATACATAAATTAGGGTTGGTTGTGGGGCACCAGAGGCAAGTATGTAAGCCGCTAATGCTATTGCTATCCCTAGTACTGCAAAGCCAAGCATTTTATTGATACGAATATCTTTCAAAACACCCTGAAGTTTACCCATGGCTACCAATGACCCGGAAAACGAAACCGATCCAATGACTAAGCTGGACATAAGTACAGCTCCTTTGCCTATGTCATCCACTGGTAGGTCACCATATTCTACGAGACCTATAAGAGCTGCTGCAGCACCACCCATACCATTGAAGAAGGATACAAGCTGAGGCATGGCAGTCATCTGTACGGTTTTGGCAGAATAAATCCCTCCAATCGTTCCTAGGGCCATTGCAATTAGTATAAGTACAAGGTTGTCTAAACCTGGAGTCAGGAAAGAAGCTAAAATAGCCAAAATCATTCCTGAAAGGGCAATGCTATTACCTTTACGCGCAGAATCCGGATGACTCATCATCTTGATACCAACGATAAAAAGTACTACTGCTATCAGGTAGCAAATATCTATTATCTGTAAAATCATGATTCTTATTTTTTACCTGGTTTTTTCTTAAACATCTCTAACATTCTGTTGGTAACAGCGAATCCACCTACCACATTAAGTGTAGCAAGTAATACTGCCAAAAAACCTAGTGACAAGGCCAGATAGTTTGCAGGGTCTGTTTTTCCCAGAACTATTATGGATCCCACGATCACAACGCCTGAAAGGGCATTTGAACCTGACATAAGTGGAGTATGAAGTACAGTAGGTACTTTCGAAATTACCTCAACCCCTACGAATATCGCCAGAATGAAAATATAAAGTTCTTGTTGGTTAGTTGATATATATTCAATAATCGCTTCCATATTACTTTAATAACGGTTCATAAACTATTGCCCCATCATGAGTGATGCAGGTTCCTTTAATAATCTCATCCTCAAAATTGAGGTTTAGTTTGTCTTCTTTTAACAAGAGTTTAAGAAGATTTTGTACGTTTTTACTGTACATCTTACTGGCATCCTGCGGCATGGTGGATGGCAAGGCAGAGTTACCGATTACGGTTATCCCATCAATTGATACCGTTTCGTTGTTTTGTGTGCCTTCGCAATTCCCTCCATTAGCTGCAGCTAAATCAACCACAACAGCTCCGGATTTCATTTTCTCCAGCATGGCTTTGGTAATCAAGATAGGTGCTTTCCTTCCAGGTATCAAGGCCGTAGTAATTACCACGTCTGATTTAATGATGGATTTTTCGAGCATTTCAGATTGCTTCTTCTTGTATTCTTCAGATTGTTCTACAGCATACCCTCCAGCTCCTTTGTCTTCTACAGCACCAGGAACTTCCACAAATTTACCTCCTAAACTTTCAACTTGTTCTTTTACGGAAGGTCTTGTGTCAAATGCCTCTACCACAGCTCCAAGCCTTTTGGCAGTAGCTATGGCCTGTAATCCTGCTACTCCAGCTCCTATTACCAAAACTTTAGCGGGTGCAATTGTACCTGCAGCAGTCATTAGCATTGGGAAAAATCTTGGCAAATTAGCAGCAGCCAATAAAACGGCTTTATAACCTGAAACCGTACTCATGGAGGACAATACATCCATACTTTGCGCACGTGTAATTCTTGGGATGGAGTCCATACTAAACAAAGAGACTCCTGTATCCGCAAGGGTTTTCATGAGCTCTTTGGCAAATAAAGGTTGGTATACACCAAATAAATATTTGCCCTTACTTAATAAGGAATGGTCTGCAGCATCTAATGGAGTGATCTGAAAAATCATTTCTGCCTCTTTCAAAACATCCTTGCGGTCTTTGACTTCAGCACCAGCTTCCAAAAATGTGTCATCAGAAAGGAAAGAGGATTCCCCAGCCCCTTTTTCGATCAGGATTTTATTTCCCGATGCAGTTAGGACCTTTACAGCTTCCGGATGTAAGGAAACCCTGGTTTCCGGAGAAGGTTCTTTTAAAATTCCTAAAATCATAATGGTGGTTTATAAATGTAATCCAAACATTGAGTATACAAAATCAATTTCTCTCATCTTAGCAGCCAACCTTAGAGCTTCAAATGATTTTGGCAGTGCAAAAAAAGCACTTTTTTACGGATTTTACCGTAATGTTGGCCAAAACTTTCGCTTTTTAGTTAGTTGAAGTATTTTTTCACCTATTAAACTTAACATATTGAAAAATTTCAATTTAATCAAGCGATTTTATTGTCAAAATTGGACTTTGCTCTATTTGTATTTCTCTAAGCTAAGTTAAAAATGCTTAGGTTTCAGGGATTTCCTTCCTTTTTCATACGGCTATCTTATTAAAATGATCGATTTACTTTTTACCCTATGGGAGAAATGTACTAATGATTGGTAGATTAGAAGAAATAGTAATAAGTGATTGTACGACACTTATAATATTGATCTTATAATTGGTTAAACCTCCTTGACGCGACCTGAATAGGGATATAATCCATTTTTTAGCTTAATTTAGGGAAAAACTCCTTCAAATGATCTCAACTTTCGCTAGAATGACTCGCTTTTTACTTTTCACCAGTTTAGTACTATTGTTTTTTTCCTGTGCTGAATCTAAGGAAAAGGCCACTCCAAATATTGTAATTATTTATGCTGATGATATGGGCTATGGAGACCTGGGAATCCAAAACTCAGAATCTAAAATTCCTACACCTTATCTTGACCAACTGGCCTCAGAAGGAATGCGCTTTACTGACGCACACAGTTCTTCCGGTATTTGCTCTCCAAGTAGGTATGCACTATTAACAGGGAGTTACCATTGGAGACGGCAACATGGGATTATAGACGCTTTTGGTAAACCCTTTTTCAATGATACTGACATAACGCTTCCTCAGGTATTAAAGACCAAAGGTTATGAGACGGCTTGTATTGGGAAATGGCACCTGGGTTGGGATTGGCCATTCAAAAATGAGCCCTCTGGAGAAGTCATGCAATGGGGTAAAATGCGAAAAGTTTATTTGCCGCAAGATATAGATTGGAGTCAACCAATTTCCGGGGGACCTTTAGATCGAGGTTTCGACTACTATTATGGTGATGGCACCATCAATTTCCCACCTTATGCATGGGTAGAAAATGACCGACTACCAATTAAACCCAATGCATCAATGGATATTCAAAATATAGGATTCTCCACCAAAGAAGGAGATTGGGAATTTAGGCCTGGGCCTAAGGTAGAAGGTTGGAATCCCTATGAAGTATTGCCTAGCTTGACTGATAATGCGGTAGAATACATAAATACTAGAGATCCTAAAGAACCGTTTTTCCTTTATTTGGCTTTGCCCTCACCGCATGCGCCCATTATTCCAAATGATGAATTTGATGGGAAATCAAAGGCTGGAGCGTATGGAGATTTTATGGTGCAAACAGATTGGGTAGCAGGTCAGGTAATTCAAGCCATCAAAGACAAGGGCTTAGAGGAAAATACCATCGTGATATTCAGTGCGGACAATGGACCTGAAGGTTATGCTTGGAAGAGGGCAGAGGACTATGGGCATTTTAGCATGGGCGACTTTCGTGGTCTCAAACGTGATGTTTGGGAAGGAGGACATCATGTGCCGTTTATTATTAAATGGCCAGGAAAAATAAAGGAAGGGTCAGTTTCTCAGGAAACCATCTCACAAATTGATTTAATGGCCACTTTAGCTGAAATAGCAGGAGCAAGCCTTCCTGAAAATGCTGCCCCTGACAGTTATAATCTTTTGCCGGTATTGAAATCAGAACCTTACCCAACACCATTGAGGGAAGCAACCGTCCACAATACGTATGCAACGAAATGGGGAATAAGGAAAGGTAAATGGTTGTACATAGATGATTCAACAGGTGGACATAGGACCTTGCCTCCATCCTTCAAAGCATTGAAAGGATATTCTGATTTCAAGACAGCGGGTCTCCTTTTTAATATGGAAGAAGATCCGGAGCAAAGAGTGAATTTGTACCTAGAACATCAGGAGAAGGTTAAAGAATTGGAAGCGCTTCTTCAAAAATACCGTGAATCAGCTAGGTCTGTTCCATTAAAAACAAAAAACTAATACCACACTTGAAAGCTAAACTGTAGACATTGTATCTTTTAATGTACCTTCAGTATTCCAAATTAAGTCTAGTGCCTATTAATAGTTTAATGGATAAATGCTGCAATTAATTTCTAACTTTAGGTTAATCTAATCACTAAAAAAGTATAAAAATGAAAACATTACTTGCCCTATTATGTATGGTAGGCATTCTTATTCCCGTTTATGGTCAGAAATTTGAGCCAAATTACGATGAGGATAAGGTGCCTGAGTACCAGTTACCCAGCTTGCTAAATATGGAAAATGGTAAACCCGTCACCAACAAAAGGCAATGGGGGAAAAGGAGGGCGGAATTAGTGGAAATATTTGAAAATGAAATATATGGTAAATCTCCTGAATGGGATGGCCAAATTACTAGTCGACTAATTTTCGAAAATAAGGATTATTTGAATGGAAAGGCCACTCGTAAGGTTATAAGACTCACTTTAGCAAGAGCTGGGGAAACCGTTGATCTTGATTTGTTGGTGTTTTATCCCAATTTAGGTAAGAAGGTACCCGCATTTTTAGGACTCAATTTTTATGGCAACCATACTATTTCTTCTGACGATCAAGTTGCTGTTCCAGACACATGGGTAAGAAACAATGAAGCCATGGGAAGTGCAAACAATAAGCCGTCTGAAAAAGGTAGGGGCCTAAGAATTGACAATTGGCCATACGAGGATATTTTGTCCAGAGGATATGGCTTGGTTACCCTTTATTATGGTCAAATAGATCCTGATTATGCCGATGGTTTTAAGAATGGAGTTCATGCTTTGTATCCTGAAGAAAAAAGAAAGCCCAATTCCTGGGCAAGTATTGCTGCTTGGGGTTGGGGCCTTTCTCGAGTGATGGATTACCTGGAAGAGGAAGATTGGGTTGACGATAAGAAAGTTGCCGTATTGGGTCATAGCAGATTGGGTAAAGCAGCTTTATGGGCTGGAGCAACAGACGAAAGATTTGGTATGGTTATCTCCAATAATTCAGGTTGTGGGGGAGCAGCATTGTCTCGAAGAGCCTATGGAGAAACCATAGGGCAGATGATCAATGTTATTCCTTATTGGTTCTCAGATAGCTTTACTGTCTACGATAAAAAAGAAAATGAATTACCTGTAGATCAACACCAACTATTGGCTTTGATGGCACCTAGGCCTTTGTATGTTGCCAGTGGGGTAGAAGATCAGTGGGCAGATCCTAAGGGTGAGTTTTTATCCTGTGTAGCAGCTTCTCCAGCCTATGAGTTATTTGGAAAAGAAGGTGTGCCAGCAGAAGTGCTACCCCCTTTAGACCAACCTGTAATGGGGTCGATAGGTTATCATATTCGTTCAGGTGGCCATGGCTTGTTGCCTTACGACTGGAAACAATACCTTGATTTTGCGGACAAGCATT
>TARA_R110002124_G_scaffold133497_2_pt1 | contig 11164 bp, 9 predicted proteins | sample TARA_R110002124 | Tara Oceans TARA_R110002124 (sample SAMEA4397445) | marine metagenome | biome: Polar Biome; feature: [SRF] surface water layer (ENVO:00010504); material: water (ENVO:00002006), including particulate matter (ENVO:01000060) such as... | depth 5 m | reverse complement strand
TTCCGGCAGCTGGTGATAGGCCTGCGGCCCGACCACCAGGTCGACGGCTGGCTGACGGCGCATGATCTCCTCGCCCTCGGCCTGGGCGACGCAGCCGGCGACGGCGATGGTCATGGCCCCCTGCCCGGCGGCGGCGCGGCCCTGCTTGATCTCCTTCAGCTTGCCGAGCTCGGAATAGACCTTCTCGGCGGCCCGTTCGCGGATGTGGCAGGTGTTGAGGATGACGAAGTCCGCGCCCTCGGCATTGTCGGTCGTCTCATAGCCGAGCGGACGCAGCACATCGGCCATCCGTTCGGAATCGTAGACGTTCATCTGGCAACCGTAGGTCTTGATGAACAGGCGCCGCGCACCCGGCACGGGGCGCAGGGCGTCGTCACCGTCGACAGCGGGCAAAGCGAGGGTCTCGGTCATGTGCGGCTTATGATCTTCCAACCCGGCCTTCACAAGGCAACCGGCCCCGTCAGCTGTCCTGACGGTGCGCCTGCCGGTTGAAGATAAGGCCCTCGCGCTTGGACGGTTCGGCCCCCTCGATCGGCGTGCCGTACAGTTCCAGCTTGTGGCCGATCAGCTTGAACCCGAGCCGTTCGGCGATCTCGGTCTTCAGTCGCTCGATCTCGGCGTCGAAGAATTCGATGACCTCACCCGTCTTGGCGTCGATCAGATGATCGTGGTGATCGTCGCCGGCTTCCTCATAGCGAGAGCGGCCGTCGCCGAAATCGTGCTTTTCAACGACCCCGGCCTCTTCGAACAAACGGACCGTGCGATAGACGGTGGCGATCGATATGTGCGGATCGATCGCCGAGGCGCGCCGGTACAGTTCTTCCACGTCGGGGTGATCATCGGCATTTGACAGCACCCGCGCGATAACACGCCGTTGCTCGGTCATGCGCATGCCGCGGTCGGCGCAGAGTTTCTCGATCCGGTCCATGGGGGGAGAGGATAGGCAGCCGATCACCCTATGGGAAGCGGTGCCGGCAAGTTCAGGCTCAGAAGCAGGGCATCGACCGGGGCGGCCCCGGCCCGGGCATAGTAGCGCGGCCGTCTGCCGACCGACTCAAACCCGGTCCGCCGGTACAGGGCCCGGGCCGCCGTATTGTCCTCGGCCACCTCCAGGAACAGACGCCGGGCTCCGGCCGCGGCGGCGGCGGCGGCGGCCTGGCGCGTCAGCCGGGCCCCCTGCCCCCGCCCGCGCGCCTGCGGATGAACCGCCAGGGTCAGGATCTCGGCCTCATCGGCCACGACCCGGATCAGGATGAAGCCGTCCGGCGCGGTCATCACCATCACCCCCGGCTGATCCAGCAGATCCGCCAGGGCCGCCGCGCTCCAGCCCCGCTCGAAACCGGTCGCGTGCAGGGCCGCCAGCGCCGCAGGATCGACGGTCGTTTCGCTCACGACAGGACCGGAACCCGGGGCTGGCCGGGCATACGGGTCGGGGGCGTGGCGTCCGGGGCACGCAGATACTGCGGTTCCGGCGGGGCCAGACGCGGATCGGCGGCGGCCACCAACCGGGCCAGGGCCGCGGGTCCCGGGCCCGTCAGATCGACGATCCGGGCGGTGGAACAGGCCTGCGCCAGCAGGGCCGCGCCCGACCCGACCAGGGTGGGTTCCGGTCCGAGGGCCGCGACCCGGACCGCGGCGGCATCCAGCGACAGGGCCTCGGCCGGTCCTTCGGCGATACCGTCGCGCCAGAACCGGGCATAGACCTGGCCGCGGCGGGCATCGATCAGGGCCGCAACGGACCCCGACGACGGCAGCCCCCCGACAAGCGAGGCCGCCAGGGCGTCGAGGGTCGAGACACCGACCACCGGCCGATCGAGGGCCGCGCCGAACCCCTGGGCAAAGGCCAGGCCCACGCGCAGGCCGGTAAACGACCCCGGCCCGGTGGTGACGCCGATCCGGTCGAGAGCATCAAAGCCGATACCCGCCTCGGCCATCGCCTCCCGGACAAAGCCGGCCAGGCGCTCCTGGTGGCCCTTGACCATGGTCTCCGACCGGACGGCCAGGGCTGCCCCGTTCTCGAACACGGCCGCGGTGCACAGCGACAAGGCTGTATCGATGACCAGCAATTTCATGGCCGTATCCCGTAACCGGCGATCAGCCGCGACGCGCCAGCGCCGCCACCACCCGGGCAACCGCCCGTCGCACCCGAACATCCTCGATCCGCGGAAAGGCGGTGACCAGCACCCGGCCCTCGCTTGAAGCCTGAAGCTGCTGCGCCCGGTCCAGCCAGTCGGGCATGTCCGGGGCCTCGTCCCGGCCGTCGACGGGCGGAAACAGGGCCCCGACCGAGGTGCCGAGAACGCTGGCGATCCGGTGCAGGCGCGAGGCCGATATCCGGTTGGCCCCGGTCTCGTATTTCTGAACCTGCTGGAAGCTGATGCCCAGTTCGCCGGCCAGGGCCGTTTGCGACAGGCCCAGCGCCGAACGTCTCAGACTGATGCGCGCCCCGACATAGGCATCCACACTGTTTCCGGACCTGACGCCCATCCGCCGATTCCCCTGGCTGAACCGGACGAAACTGTTTCATGAAACCGGGCGGCGTGCAACATTTATGTTTCATTCAACGTTCCAGCCGGGCCACAACCGCCGCGACCTCGCGGATCGCCGACCGGGGGATCCGCTCCTCGACCGCAAGACCGGCCGGGCCGCCGTGCACGACAAGGGCCTCGGCGTCGGCCCGGTCATAGAGCCGGATCCGGGCCTCGCCGTTGTCCATGTGAATGACACAGCCCTGATCACGGCGCGGCCAGCGGCCCGGCTCATACACCAGCACCACGCCAGAGGCTGCCCAGGGCCTGAGATCGTCATTGGACAGCTGCAACCGGGGCAGGGCGACGGTCTCGTCGTCAACCAGACCGCGGAACGCCCGGGTCCGGGACTCAAGTCCGGCGGGGGTCAGGTCCGGCTCCGGCTGGATCAGGTTCTGCCGTTCAAGATCCTCAACCGTGGCGTCGAGGGCCGACGTCAGCCGGCGCTGGACATCCGGGCGGAACAGCCCGGGCCGGCGGCCGGCCTCATAGAGACCCCAGCCCTGGCTGGTCATGCCCAGACGGGCCCCGGCCTCGGCCTGGCTCAGGCCGCGGTCGCGCCGAAGGGTGGCGAGGGCTTCGCCCAGACGGCGAACGGCGGGATCAGGTTCGAAACGCGGCATGACACAAACATGGCATCGTCTCCGCGGCGTGGCGAGGACGAAAACGTTTCATCGCCGCGTGAATATCGGTCGCTAGAGAACCTGTTCGACCCGGGTCACTTCCGGAACATAGTGTTTCATCATCTGCTCGACCCCCGCCTTGAGCGTGGCCGAGGACGACGGACAACCGGCGCAGGCCCCGCGCATCCGCAGGGACAGGACGCCACTTTCCGGGTCGAAGGCATCAAACAGGATGTCGCCCCCGTCCTGGGCGACGGCCGGCCGCACCCGGCTGTCCAGCAGGGCCTTGATCTCGGCCACGACTTCGCTGTCATCCTCGGCGTGCCCGTCGGCATCCGGGGTCTCGCCTCGCATCAGCGGCGCGCCGGAAACGAAATGATCCATGATCGCGGCCAGAACGGGGGCCTTCAGGCCGGTCCAGTCGACATCCGGGCTCCGCGTCACCGAGACATGGTCCGATGCAAAGAAGACGCCCGTCACTCCCTCGAGCCGGAACAGGGCTTCGGCCAGGGGGGAATCGGCCGCCGCATCGGCGGACAGAAACTCGCGCGACCCCGCCGTCGCGACATCGCGACCGGGCAGGAATTTCAGGACATTGGGGTTCGGCGTCGGTTCGGTCTGGATGAACATGGACCTCAGATGCGCCCGCCCCGCGCCGGTTTCAAGCCCGGCAGGTGTCAGGCCAGGTCTTCGAGGTCCGTCTCGGACAGTTCACCGGGAACGATGGTCACGGGCAGTTTGCGTCCGCCGTAGGCACCGCCCTGTTTCAGCACGGCCGTGACCAGCGGGCCGGGTCCGCGGGCCCCCGATCCGGCCGCGAGGACCAGAATCTTGATCTCGGGATCGTCCCGAACGACCTTGTGGATGGCGTCCTGGGCCTCACCCTCCTCGATCAGGAACAGGGGCTGGGCCCCGGAGCGTTCCGCGGCCTCCTCGCCCAGACGATTGAGCAGGGCCTCGGCCTCGGCCCGGAGTTCCCGCTGGATCTCATCGCGCACACCCGACCAGTGGGCGTCCGAGCCCGACGGCAGGACGCGCAGCAGGGCGACCCGCCCGCCGGTCGAACGGGCCCGGCGCGCCGCATAGCGCAGGGCGGCGTCGAACTCCGGACTGTCGTCGACGACGACCAGAAATTTACGAGGCACGGGCACTCCTTTCGGACACGGTCGGGAGTCTGGCCGCTGCGGCCGAAGATCCGACATGGACCGGACCCGGCAGGTGCCGGGGCCGGTCCGGTTTCAGGTCGCCGAGGCTGCGACCTCGCGAATGGCCCCGTTGGCGATGGTCAATTTGGCGAAGGTCCAGCCCGATCCCGAGGCCTCGATCTCGTCGACCGAGGCGCGAACCCCCTCGACGATCCTGAGGCGGGGTCCGATCCAGGCGTCGACCGCCCGCTCGGCCGTGGCCTCGCTCTCGCCCACCGACTGGTCGGCCGATCGGGCCACCGCGCGGGTCAGGACCATCTGTTCGGACATCAGGTCCTCGATCAGACGGCGGACCGCGAGACGGTCGAAATGGTCAGCTGACGGCACGGCACCGGCGGCAGCGCGCAACCGGTCGAAATCGAAGGCCGCCCCGACCTGGTGATACAACCGCGCCATTTCCGGCTCGGGCCAGCCGGCCTCGCGCGCCAGGTCGCCGATGTCGGAGGTGGCCACGAGCGGACGCAGAAGCGCGACGGCCTTGGCCATCTTGACCGGGGCCCCGAGGGCAATGAAGGTCTGCACCCGCTTGTCCAGCCGGTCCTGTTCGAAATGCGACAGAACCGCCCCGCCCCGCGCCCTGAGCGCATCGGCCGCCGGACGATAGGCCGCGATCAGGCCGTCGACCGTCGCCCCGGCCCGGGCCGCACGGCGCGCCAGCCAGAAGGTCTGGCGACGCAGCACAGTCGAGATTTCGCGATAGAGGACCGTCTGGGCCTCGGCGGGAATCTTCAGGTCCAGCCCCGAAACCGCGTCCCAGGCCTCATCGAGGCGGAATACCCGCCGGGCCGCCTCAAAGGCGATGACGAGGGCGGTGGTGTCGCATTCGGCGCTGAGTCTGAGCCGTTCCGGGAAGGAGGGTCCGGCCATGTTGACGATCTCGTTCGACAACACGGTGGCCACGATCTCGCGATGCAGGCGGTGGCGCTTCATCTCGGCTTCGAATTTCGCCAGCGGCCCGGGGAAATAGCGGACGAGGGTCTCTTCGAAGAAGGGGTCCTCAGGGGCCGCGGAGGCGACGATATCGTCGAACAGCTCGATCTTGGAATAGGCGGTCAGCACCGCCAGCTCCGGCCGGGTCAGGGCCTGGCCCGAGGCCTTCATCTCGGACAGGCGCAGGTCGTCGGGCAGGCCCTCGACCGCGCGATCCAGCTTGCCCGCCGCCCCCAGGCCGATCATGAACCGCTGCTGGGCGTCGAGCGCGCCGCTGCCCTCGGCCTGCTGCAGGGTGATGGCCAGGGTCTGGTCGTAGTTGTGCGCCAGCACCTTGAGCCCGACCTCATCCGTCATCGAGGCCAGCAGGGCGTTGCGATCCCCGGCCTGCAGGGTTCCCGAGGCGATCGCGGCCCCGGTCAGGATCTTGATATTGACCTCATGGTCGGAGGAGTCGACGCCGGCCGAGTTGTCGATCGCGTCGGTGTTGATCCGTCCACCGTCGCGGGCGAAGGCGATCCGCCCCGCCTGGGTCAGGCCGAGATTGGCCCCCTCGCCGACCACCTTGACCCGAAGGTCGCCGGCGTCGACGCGGATGGCGTCATTGGCCTTGTCGCCGACCTGGACGTCGGTCTCGTTCGGGGCCTTCACATAGGTGCCGATGCCGCCGAGATAGAGCAGTTCGGCCGGGGCCCGGAGGATGGCCTTCATCAGCGAGGCCGGATCCATCACCGTCTCCTCGATATCGAGGGCGGCCCGGATTTCCGGCGACAGGTCGATCGATTTGGCCGCGCGCGAGAAAACGCCGCCGCCGGCCGAGATCTTCGTCCGGTCGTAGTCCTGCCAGGACGAACGCGGCAGTTTGAACATCCGCTTGCGTTCGACCCAGGAGCTGGCCGGGTCGGGATTGGGGTCGATGAAGATGTCGCGGTGGTCGAAGGCCGCCAGAATCCGGGTGGCCTTCGACAGCAGCATGCCGTTGCCGAACACGTCGCCGGACATGTCGCCGACCCCGACCACGGTGAAGGGTTCGGTCTGGATGTCCTTGCCCATCTCGCGGAAGTGCCGTTTGACCGCCTCCCAGGCCCCCCGGGCCGTAATGCCCATGACCTTGTGGTCGTAGCCGACCGAGCCGCCACTGGCGAAGGCGTCGTCCAGCCAGAAGCCGTAGGATGCGGAAATGCCATTGGCGATGTCGGAGAAGGTCGCCGTGCCCTTGTCGGCGGCGACGACCAGATAGGGATCGTCCCCCTCCCAGGCGACGGTATCGGCCGGATGGATCACCGAACCGTCGGCGGCGATGTTGTCGGTGATGTCCAGAAGACCCGACAGGAAGGTCGTATAGGCCCGGATGGCCTCGGCCTGAACGGCGTCACGGTCGCCGCCCTTGGGCAGGAATTTGGGATAGAAGCCGCCCTTGGATCCGACCGGTACGATGACCGCATTCTTGACCTGCTGGGCCTTGACCAGGCCGAGGACCTCGGTGCGGAAATCGTCGCGGCGGTCTGACCAGCGCAGGCCCCCGCGGGCCACGGGGCCGAAACGCAGGTGCACGCCCTCGACGTTCGGGGCCCAGACGAAAATCTCGCGGAAGGGCTTGGGTTTGGGCAGGTTCTCAAGTTCGCGCGAGGCGATCTTGATCGAGATATGGGCGGCCGGTTTTCCGTCGGGACCGGTCTGGAAATAGTTGGTCCGCTTGATGGCCTCGACCAGCAGGGCGATCCGGCGAAGGGCCCGGTCATCGTCGAGGCTGCGGACCTCCTGAAGCAGATGGCCGATCTTGGTGACCAATGCGCTCACGGCAGGCTCGCGGCTGGCGACATCGCCATAGGCGGGATCGAATTTCGCCTTGAACAGGGACAGGATGGCGCGGGCCACTTCCGGATATTCGCGCAGCGCCTCTTCCTGGACCGCCTGGCTGGGGTCGAGGCCGGTCTGCTGGCGATAGCGGGCCAGGGCGCGCATCAGGGCGGCCTCGCGCCAGTCGACCCCCAGCTCCAGAACCAGACGGTTGAAACCATCGCTCTCGGTACGCCCGGACCAGACCGCCGAAAACGCCTGTTCAAACGGCACCCGAACGTCGTCGAAGGTCAGGCTGTCGCCACGCGGGTCCTCGAGCAGGAATTCGTGGATATGGATCGGATCATCGCCGGCCGGACGGATGGCGTTGCCCCATTCCTCAAGCGCCTTCAGCCCCATGTCGGCGAGGATGGGCAGAACGTCGGACAGGGGCACGGCCGAGCCGCGCCGGTACAGTTTGAACCGGAAATGCAGGGAGCTGTCGGTCGGGGTCCGGAAGGCGCGAACGGCCACCGGTTCACCGCCGTCGACCAGGCCGGAGCCATTCAGGCAATCAAAGGCCTGCAGGTCCTCGACCGCCTCGGCGGCATTGTAGCGATCGCGATAGCCGGCCCCGAAGGCATCGGCCCATTTGGCACTGACGGGTCCGACCGAGACCTCCTCAAAGCCGGCGATGCGCACGGCCCGTTCGAACTGGTCGATCCAGCTCCGACCGGCCTCGGCGACGGCGATTTCCAGCGCCTCGAGGTCCGGACTCGGGTGGTTACCCGCCGTGACGCCGATGATGTAGTGGATCCGCACCAGCGGCTGGTCCGACAGTTGCGGATACCAGGCGGACAGACGGCCACCCCAGGCGTCGGCGAGGATCCGGCCGATCCGCTCGCGGACCCCGGCATCGAAACGCTCACGCGGAATGAAGGCCAGGACCGAGACAAAACGGTCGAACGGGTCGTTGCGGGTAAAGATCTTGATCCGCGGGCGGTCGTAGAGGTGGAGAATGCCGTTGGCGATCTGCAGCAGTTCGTCCTCACGGATCTGGAACAGCTCATCCCGGGGGTAGTTTTCGAGGATGTTGCGCAGGCGCTTCTCATTATGGCTGCCCGGGGCCTTGCCGGCGCGGGCAAGGGCATTGGTGACCTTGCGGCGCACCAGGGGAACCCGCGAGGCGGTGCGGTCATAGGCCTCGGCTGTGAACAGGCCGACGAACCGGGTCTCGCCGGACGGCCGACCGTCCGCGCCATACCGTTTGACCCCGACGTAATCCATATAGGCCCGGCGGTGGACCCGGGAGCGGATGTTGGCCTTGGCCACGGTGACCGGCTCGGACAGGTCCAGCTGACGCTTCATCTGTTTGGTCAGGACAGCCGGTTCATTGGCGCGTCGCAGCACAGTGCGCTCGGGATCGCTGAGCACGCCCAGCCCGGCGACGGACTGGCCCAACGGGGCCTCGGCCTCGTAACCACCGCTGGCGGTACGCGGGTAGTCGTAGTCCCGCGCGCCCAGAAAGACGAAATGGTCGTCGTTCAGCCAGCTCAGAAAGGCGAGATTCTCCTCGACCACAGCCGGGTCCACCCCGGGGGGGCAGGCTTCCAGATGGGCGATCGAGCGCGCCATCAGGGCATTCATCGCGCCGTGATCGACGACCGCGGCCCGCACATCGGCGAGCGACTGGGCCAGGCCGTCACCCAGGGCGTCGCGACGCTCCTGCGGCAGCGGATCGATGACGACGATGATCATCGATTCGCGGGCCGGCGTGTCGCCCTCGCGGGCCATCTCGACCACGGGGTGGAACAGGCCCCGGACGGTCACCCCGACCTCGGCGAGTTCACCCATCACACTGTCGACCAGGAAGGGCCGGTCGTCCTGGATGATCTGCACCACATCACAGCCGGTGGCCCGTCCGTCGGCACCGGCGAACAGACCGATGGTGATCTGGGCCGGGTCTCCGGCCTTGCGGTTCAGGGCCGATTGCCAGACCGAGGCGAGCAGGACCGCGAGGTCATCTCCGGCGATTTCCGGTGTTTCGTCAGCGGCATAGTCGTCGAATGCCTGCTGCAGATAGGACTGTTCGACCGTGTCCAGGGTCCGCCGGCCGAGGGCCTTTGCGAAGCTCTTTGCCAACGCCTCCAGCGTGATCGCTTGGGAAGACGCGGTAGGGGCTTCGCCGGACATGGGCAGGGTCTCTTTCAGCGCAGCGCAGGGGCCGCTCTTGGAACGTTCAGGGCGACACTAGAGTGGTTTCGGGCCCGGAGGAAACTCCTCCGTGCGGACCACGCCAGCACTGCTGCTGACTAGGCGAATGGCGGCGCGCGCGAAAGACCAAAAGCACTATCGGCGCGACCGTGGCGGAACCGCCACGCTCCCTGTCACAGCGTGACCGGGACGCGGGGTCGGGCCCATGAACAAGGCCGCCGGACTTGCGTCCGGCGGCCTGCTCTGGATCGACGCCAGGAGGGGAAGAGCGCCGACCACCGGGCACCGCGGCTTGGGGGGAGGGGGAGGCCGCGGCGTCCATTCAGAAATGGGATGGCCTTGCGCCGCTGCAAGGGTGATTCAGTCCGGTTCGGCGGTCGGGGGGCGCGGCGTCTTGACGCGGGTCGACCGATCCTTCGCAGTCCCGGGCTTGTCGACATAGGGCTCACCATCCCCCGACAGCAGGATGGCCATCCAGCGGGAGCCCTTGAACTCGGCGAGGACAGCCATGGCCATCACCGCCAGCGGCGTCGACAGGAACATGCCGACCACGCCCCACAGCTGGCCCCACAGGGCCAGGGACAGCAACACCACGACCGGGTCGATGTTCTGGTTGTCCCCCTGCATGCGCGGCTGGATCATGTTGCCGACCACGAACAGGATCGTCTGCAGCCCCACCAGCAGGATCAGGGCCGGCCAGTAGGTCGGAAACTGCACCAGGGCGAAGACCGGCGGGGCCAGGCCGGCGATGGCCCCGCCCAGCACCGGAATAAAGCCGACGATGAAGATGACGAAGGTCCAGAACTCGGCATTGTCCAGCCCCACCACCCGCATCAGCAGCCAGGCCACCGCGCAGATCATCGCGCCGGTCACCGTCTGGACCCACAGATAGCCCTCGACCCCGGACCGGACCCGCTGGAAGACGGCGACGGCCTCGGACCGGGCCTCGCGGCCGGGAAACATCGTGACCAGCTTGGTCCGGAAGCCGGCCTGGGACGCCAGCAGAAAGCCCAGATAGACGAGGACGAAGAAGGCCCCGGACGCCGCCCCCTGCACCTGGAGCGCCAGCCGGGTCAGATAGGGGCCGATATCGAAACCGGCGATCAGGTCATGGGCGGTCGGGGCGGTGGAGACGCCAAACAGGTGGGAAACATCGGCCAGGATCTGGTCGAGGCGCGGGCCGATGCCCGAGGACACCCCCGTTGCGTCGGTGAAGAAGCTCGCCGCCCCGTTCACGATGATGGCGATGGAGGCGAAAAAGCCCAGAACGACCACGACCAGGGCCGCGACTCCGGCCCAGCGGGTATCGAGGGGCGTGCGTTCCTCGATGGCGCGCTTCACCCCGTCGATCATGATCATCAGGAAAATGGCCAGGGCCAGCGGGGTCAAGATGTCCCGCAGCCAGTAGAGGGCGGCACCGGCGGCGACCGCCGCCAGCAGGACGAGGGCATTGCGCGAGACCGCGGAAGCAGGGACGGCGTGGGCGGTTTTCATGGTCTTCCTTGTCGAAGCGTCAGCTGCCGACGTCAATCGGGATTGTCCGGATCAAACGGATCACTAAGCTGGTCCGATCCCAGATATGGAGACTCCCATGGCCGAACCCGGCACTGCTGGCCTGTTCCTCGGCCAATCGACCGAACGCGAGGAACTGCTGTTCAACCGCGTCAATCGTCACGGCGTGGTCGCCGGTGCCACGGGCACGGGCAAGACCGTGACCCTGCAGATCATGGCCCAGGGGTTTTCCGACGCCGGCATTCCGGTGTTTTGCGCCGATGTGAAGGGGGATTTGTCCGGGATCTGCCAGCCCGGCACGCCGAACGAGAAACTGCTGGCGCGGGCCGCAGGCATGGACCTGACCCTGAAGCCGGCGGCGGCCCCCACGGTG
>TARA_R110002124_G_scaffold11573_3_pt1 | contig 11180 bp, 9 predicted proteins | sample TARA_R110002124 | Tara Oceans TARA_R110002124 (sample SAMEA4397445) | marine metagenome | biome: Polar Biome; feature: [SRF] surface water layer (ENVO:00010504); material: water (ENVO:00002006), including particulate matter (ENVO:01000060) such as... | depth 5 m | reverse complement strand
GAAGCCGCAGCCGATGTGATGGCTGCGGAGGGCGTCGAGGTCGAGGTGATCGACCTACGCTCCATCCAGCCCTGGGACGAAGCCTGCGTGCTGGAGAGCCTGTCGCGCACCCATAACCTCGTCGTCGTGCACGAGGCGGTCGAAGCCTTTGGGGTCGGCGCGGAAATTGCCGCTCGGATGGCGGATATCGGTTTCGATGAGCTTGACGGCCCGATCATACGGGTGGGCGCACCCTTTGCCCCCTCGCCTTTCGGAAAGACGCTGGAAGAGGCATACCGGCCCAACGCGGACCGGATCGTCACGGCACTCCGCCGAACGCTGGCCTGAACACTGAGGAGTTTCATATGACAACCGACACGATCCTGATAGACGTCGATGGCCCGATCGCCACATTGACGATCAACCGCCCCGACACGCTGAATGCGATTGACTTACCGGCCGTCCGCGCGCTGAACGACGCCCTCGACAAGGTCGCGACAGACCCCGAGATCCGCGTGGTGATCTTTACGGGGACTGGGCGTTCCTTTGTCGCGGGCGGCGACATCGCCGATCTGAATTCGCGCCAGGGCCTGCCGCACTACGAGGAATTCGCCGAGGCTATCCATAACCTGTTCCGCCGGATCGAGACGCTCGACAAGCCGACGATTGGCGCGGTGAACGGGTTCGCGCTGGGCGGTGGCACCGAATTGTTGCTGGCGCTCGATATCCGCATTCTGTCCGACAAGTCCCGGCTGGGCCTTCCCGAAATCACTCTGGGTCTGTTTCCCGGCGCCGGCGGCACCCAGCGGATCATCCGTCAACTGCCCCTCTGCCGCGCCAAGGAGATCATGTACACCGGCGATATGTTGACCCCGGAAGAGGCGGTCAGCATCGGCCTCGCTAACCGCGTGGTCCCGCATGATGAGCTGATGGCGAGCGCCCGCGAGACGGCGGACAAGATCGCCGCGAAATCGCCGCTGGTTCTGAAGCTGCTCAAGCGGACAGTGACCGATGGCGCGGATATGCCCCTCTCGGCGGCCCTGCGTCACGAACAGGCGATGATCGGGCTGGTGCTGGACAGTGAGGACTCGCACGAAGGGTGCTCGGCCTTCCTGGAAAAACGCGCCGCGACTTTCAAGGGTTCCTGAAAATGTCCGATCTGGTGATGCCCAAGTTCGGTCTGACGATGACCGAGGGGCTGCTTTCCGAATGGCATGTCGCACCGGGGGCGGAGTTCCGCGCCGGCGACCTGCTGTTCACGGTCGAGACCGAAAAGGTCGCCAACGAGATCGAGGCCGAAACCGATGGAAAGCTCGCGGAAGTTCTCGTTCAGGCCGGCGAGACGGTGCCGGTCGGCACCCCGATCGCACGGGTAGAGAACGACGGCGCACCGGCAGACGACAGCGCGGCCCCTGCCGCGCGCCCCTCCACCCCCACCTCCGACCCGGCAGCGGCCCGGCCGCCCGCCAAAATTCAGGGTCAGGGTCATGGTCAGGGCAAAGATACGCTCGACAGCCCATCCGCCCGCAAGCTGATGGCCGAGCACAGATTGGACCGCACGACGGTCGAGCCGACGGGCCGCGACGGGCGGGTCATGAAAGAGGATGTACTGCGCGTCATCGCGACGCCGCTGGCGCGCCGCCTGGCCGGAATCGAAGGTGTCGATCTCAACAAGGTCGAAGGCACCGGCCCCAAGGGACGGATCAAGGCCCGCGATATCGAAACCGCAGCTCAAGCAAGGCCACCGGGTCAACCCGCGACAGGCGACACTGCGGCGCAAGTCACCGAAATCACGCCCGACGCAACCAGACGCGCCACGGCCCAGCGGGTCAGTGCCGCAAAGCGCGACATCCCGCATTTCTATCTCACTCATGAGGCTGATATGGTGGCGCTGTCAGCGCTGCGTTCCGACCTCAACGCCGACGGCGCCACGCAGAAAGTCTCGGTCACGCATATGCTGATCCGGGCGCTGGGTCTGGCGCTGGAGGAGATGCCCCAGATGAACCGCATCTGGGCTGGCGATCGCATCATTGCCTTCGGGCGCGCCGATATCGGCATGGTCGTCGAAACGCCCGATGGGCTGCGTATCCCGGTCGTGCGGAATTCCGGCGGCACCTCGCTGGATGATGTGGCCAATCAGGCGAACGGGCTGATCGAACGCGCGCGGACGGGCAGCCTGGCAGCTTCGGACGTGGGTGACGGCGTGATCTCGATCTCGAATGTCGGTATGTTCGGCGCCTCGTCGCTGACCCCGATCATCAACCCGCCAAACGCCATGATCCTGGGCGTGGGCGCCGAACGTGCGGTGTTCCGTCCCGATGCCAACAACGCGCCCGCCCTTCGGCGGGAGCTGACCCTGACACTGGCCTGCGACCACCGCATCATCGATGGCGCTGATGCGGCACGTTTCCTGTCGGCGGTCGTGGCCCTTCTCGAAAACCCCCTCCGCCTGCTGCGCCCGGCGCGCAAACCGGCCTGAAATAACCGGAGCCCTTCATGGATTTTGCCCTGAGCGAAGAACAACAGATGATGATCGAGACCGCCCGCAAGGTGGGCGAGGCCTTCGGGCCCGATTACTGGCGCGCGAAAGACGCTGACAAGGCGTTCCCGGTCGAGTGCTGGCAGGCTGTCTGCGATTCCGGGCTGGCTGGCGCGATGCTGCCCGAGGACCTCGGCGGTGCCGGCCTTGGCATGGTCGAGGTGGCGCTGATCATCGAAGAGCTCTGCGCCGCGGGGGCCGGCGCGACGCTGGCGCAGGTCTTCATGCTGAACCCGATCTTTGGCGGCGTGTCGGTGGCGAAATATGGCACCGACCAGATGAAGGCCGACTGGCTGCCAAAACTGTGCACCGGCGAGATGCAATTCTGCATGGCGTTGACAGAGCCGGATGCCGGCACCAATTCACTGGAGCTGCGCACCACCGTGGTGCCCGACGGTGACGGCTGGCGGCTGAACGGACAGAAGATTTGGATCACCGGCGTCCCGCAGTCGCACAAGATGCTGGTGGTGACCCGCAGCACGCCCATCGACCAGGCCCCGAAAAAGACCCATGGCATCTCGCTCTTCATGATCGACACCGATCGGGAAGGGGTCAGCCACGCGGCTATCGACAAGCTGGGCACCAACACGTTGCCCTCCAGTCAGGTGTTCTTTGACAATGTCCGTATCGAGGCCGACGAACTGATCGGGGACCTGGACAAAGGCTGGCATCAGTTGCTCGACGTACTCAATACCGAGCGGATCGTGACGACTGCGGGCCTGATCGGTGCCGGTCGGCTCGCCATTCGGCTCGGCGTGGACTACGCCAAAGAACGGCGGGTCTTTGGCGACAGGCCCATCGGCTCATACCAGTCGCTGCAATTTCCCCTGGCGCAGCACTGGGCCGAACTTGAGGCGGCCAAGCTGCTCAACCTCAAGGCCGCGTCTTTCTTTGACAACGGCTTGCCTTTCGGATCCGAGAGCAACGCGGCCAAGCTGATCGCCTCTCAGGCCACCTCGGCGGTCGCCGAACAATCGATGCAGGTTATGGGCGGCATGGGGTTCTCCAAGGAGATGCACGTGGAGCGGCTTTGGCGCGATGCAAGGTTGTTCCGTTTCGCCCCGGTCTCGGAAGAGATGATCCTGAACTATATCGCCATGGCCAATCTCGGCCTGCCCCGTTCATATTGAGGCCCCCCGCCGAAAGGCAGCCACCATGCATAACCTGACCACACAGCTGATGTATCACGCCCGTGTCACTCCGGGGTCCGAGGCGCTAATCTACGACGGGACGCGCCTGAGCTGGCAGGCTCTGAACGAAAGGGTTCAGGAGATCGCCGGCGGGTTGCGCGCCGAGGGCATCGGCCCCGGCAGCATCGTAGCGCTTATGATGAAGAACTCCTCGGCGTTCATCGAATTGCTCTACGCGATATCGCATCTGGGCGCGGTGTCATTGCCCGTGAACTATCGCCTTTCGGGGGAAGAGGTCGCCTATATCGTCGATCACGCCGGGGCAGACTTGGTGATCGGCGATACCGAATTTGCTCCGGCTCTCGCGAGCCTCCAGCAGCCGACTGTCCTTCTGGACGAGGCCGCGCAGGCCGATGCGCGTGGCGCACTGCGCGGCGACCCGGTCCGGCGGGTCCACCCACGCGCGGGCGAAGATCTGTTTCGGTTGATGTATACCTCGGGCACCACGGACCGGCCCAAGGGTGTGACACACAGCTACGACAACCTGCATTACAAGAACATGGATATGGTCACAGCCCTGCAACTGCGCGCCTGTGACCGGCTGTGCATGGTGGGGCCGCTGTACCATGTCGGTGCCTGCGATCTGCCGGGACTCGCCGTTCATGGGATGGGCGGCACGCTTGTGGTTTTGCGTGACTTTGACCCGAAAGATGTGGTCACGACCATCGCTGACGAAAAGATCACCGGTATCTGGCTGGCCCCGGTCATGACCAGCGGCATCCTGGCGCTGGACCGCGGCACGCTGCCTGACCTCTCTTCGCTGAAATGGTGCATAGCGGGCGGGGATCGTACACCGCAAAGCCGGATACGTGACTTTGGCAAGGTGTTCTCCTCGGCCCGCTACATCGACGCTTACGGCATGACCGAGACCGTCTCGGGCGACACGATGATGGAGCCGGGGCGCGAGATCGAGAAAATCGGTTCGGTCGGTCGCCCGGTCAGCATGGTCGAACTGGAAATCCGCGACGACGCCGGCGTCGCCCTGCCCCCGGACGTTTCCGGCGAAATCTGCATGCGGGGCCCCAAGGTGACGCGTGGATACTGGAACGACCCCCAGCGAAGTAACGCCGCGATGCATCCCGACGGCTTTCTGCGCTCGGGCGACGTGGGATATTTGGATGAGGACGGCTTCTTGTTCCTCACCGACCGCAAGAAGGACATGATCATCTCGGGCGGTGAGAACATTGCCTCCTCGGAGTTGGAGAGGGTCATCCACATGATTCCCGAAGTCGCGGACGTGGCCGTCATCGCCAGCCCGGATCCGAAATGGGGAGAGGTCCCGCTGGCCGTGGTCGTGCTGGAACCCGACACGAGTCTGGATTTCGATCAACTGGCCGGTTTTTGCCGCGAGCATCTGGCCGGTTTCAAGTGCCCCAAGGGCCTGCGCGTGGTGGACGAATTGCCGCGCAATCCGTCTGGAAAGATCCTGAAACGCGTGCTACGAGACCAGGTTCTTTCCGACACCTAAAAAGCCGTGGACAAGTTATTGCCAAGCCGCAACGAAAAAAACACCAAGATTGCGACGCCACTGTCATTTGACCGCCCCGTGCGGAAAGCCAAGCCGAGCCGTGAAGAAAAGGCGCAGCAGACCTATCTCAACCTGATGCATGCGGCTGCGGATATTGTCGGTGAATATGGATATGCGGCGACGACCATCGCCAAGATAACCGAGGCCGCCGGCGTCGCGCACGGAACATTCTACAATTACTTCAAGGACCGGCAGGGACTGTTCGATGTCCTGCTGCCCTTTGTCGGTTTGCAGATGACCGATCAGATCACCGCCGATCTGGTCGAAGCGGGCACCGGGATCGACCGGGATATCGCTCGCTTTCGCGCCTATTGCGACTATCTTCGCGAAACCCCCGGATTTTACCGGGTGCTGTACGAGGCCGAGGTGTTCGCCCCCAAGGCCCACGACGAACATATCCGGCGCTTGAGCGACGGCTATATCCGCGCCCTGAAACGCGCCATGGCGTCCAACGACATCCGCGAGATGCCGGATGCCGAACTCGAAGCGACGGTGGCCATCATGCTGGGCGCGCGCGGCTATGTCGCGATGCTATACAAAGAGCAGGGCACCATCCCCGAGAGCGCCATTCAGGCCTATGGCCGCCTGATGCAGTCAGGTCTGTTTCGCTGAGGAGCTCGCCGGGGACTGTTTGGCCGGGGAGCGATCGACCCCTACAGTCCTTCGGTAGCTCGGTATAGCGTCAGGAAATCTCATGGGCGTTCGGATCAATAACCCGGCAACGGCGCGGTATCTGCAAAAGCCGCGCGGTAGGGTCGGGTCGCGCGCGACCTGACGCTGACCCGCCCTCCTGATTAACCTGCTTACGGCACGGATGTACGAAGCCCTGATCAATTTCGATCAGGCCACCAATATCTATTCCGCGTTGATAGGCATTGTGTGGGCGGAACAGGGGACGCTGGACCGGGGCACTTGTGCTTTACGGATCGCCTCCGTTGCGGTGAGATTACAGACCGCCAGTAACCTTCCCCCTCTCGCGATCGGCCCTATCACGACATCACCTCAGAATGGCGAGGCAATGTGCGGCATCGCTCTGTTGCGATCTGCTGGATCTGGCACGTTCCGCCAGACCGCAGGGCGAATTATGACTTGTGATTCATCTGTCATTGGATGATACTTCTGCCTGCAGAGGAGGACGCAAATGACATCGACGACTAACTACTGGTATGAAGACCTGCTGCCAGGGATGCTGCTGACCTTGCCCGACATCGATTGCAGCGCCGAGCGGATTGGCCGACATTCGGAGTTATTCGGCGCCTTTCACCCGATCAACACCAGCTCGGACAACCGCTTTGGCCGCGCAATCGCGCATGGCCCGCATCCAGTGGCGCAGGCGATGGCCTCGGTCGGCAACCTCCTGAGTGATAGCCTGGTCGCGATGGGTCAGCTTGGTCCCTGGCGTTTCCTCTCGCCGGCCTTTGTCGGCGATGTTCTCACCGCCGACGCAACGGTGATCGGGCGTAGCGGCGGGGGTAAGTCGCAAGGTCAGATCATCTTTGAGGTTCGCGTTATCGCGCCCGACAACCAGGTCTCCCAGATCGGCGAAGCGCATCTGATCGTGCGTCGCCGTCCTCGTCAGGAGGGCGCAGCATGATCTGGAATGAAGACCACGAAGCCCTGCGCCGAACCACTCGCGCAGTGGTCGATACCCATGTGAATCCCTTTGTCGATCAATGGGAAGAAGAGGGGATTTTTCCGGCTCGTCAGGTGATGAAAGCCTTTGGCAACGCTGGCCTGCTCGGCATCGGCAAGCCCGAGGCTTACGGCGGCATGGCGTTGGACCTGTCCTACGAGATCGTCTTTGCCGAGGAACTGGGCGGCATCCGCACCATGGGCATCTGTTCGGCCATTGGCGTGCAGACCAATATGTGCACCCCGGCGCTGGCCAATTACGGCAGCGACCGCCTGAAGGAAGAGTTCCTGGCCCCCACGATTGCCGGCGATCTGGTCGGCTGTATCGGGGTCAGCGAAGCCGGCGCAGGCTCTGACGTGGCAAGCCTGAAAACCACCGCACGCAAGGACGGCGGCGACTACATCATCAACGGATCCAAGATGTGGATCACCAACGGCGTTCAGGGTGACTGGATCTGCCTTCTGGTCAATACCGGCACCGAAAACGCGCCCCACAAGAACAAGTCGCTTATCGTTCTGCCACTGGATACCCCCGGCATCACCGTGGGCAAGAAGCTCGACAAGGTGGGGTACAAGTCATCGGACACTGCGCTTTTGTTCTTTGACGATGTGCGCATTCCCCAGGCCAACCTGATCGGCGAAGAAGGCCGCGGGTTTCTCTACCAGATGCAGCAGTTCCAGGAGGAACGCCTGTTCGTCGTGGCCCGGTCCTGGCGGTTCCTGGACATCGCCATCAATGAGACCATCGAGTACCTTCGCCAGCGCAAGGCCTTTGGCAAGCCGCTTCTCGACAATCAGTATATCTACTTCAAGCTGGCCGAGATGCAGACCCAGGTCGAGGCGGTCCGCTCCCTGCTCTACCGCGCGCTCGAAGCGCATCTGGCCGGAGAGGACGTGACCAAGCTGGCGTCGATGGCCAAGTACATGATCGGCAGGTTGTCGATGGAGATACCGGTCGAGCTGACCCAGTTCTGGGGCGGCCAGGGCATCGTGAACGACAACTTCATCACGCGCGTCTACCGCGAGGCCCGCCAGACAGCCGTTGGCGGTGGTGCCAACGAGGTGATGTTGCAGGTGATTGCAAAGAAGATGGGTATCTTTCCGAAAGATTGAGCGCCCGAGGACATGCGCCCCCCGTTGAACGTTCTCGGGGCCCAGCCTGTCGATACGGTTGTCAGCAAAAATTTCCTACAGGGGACAGTATAAAGAATGGATTTCAGCTTCACTCAAGAACATGAGCAGGTCCGCGACACCGTCAGACGCTTTGCCGCCGAAGAGATCATGCCGATTGCCCGCAAGCATGATGATGACGAGACGTTTCCCCGCGATATGTTCCGCAAATGGGGGGATCTCGGTCTGCTGGGCGTGCGCTATCCGACGCAGGACGGCGGGTCGGGGATGGACAAGATTTCCGACTGCATCGTGCGTGAGGAACTGAGCTATGCCAGTCAGGGTTTTGCCTCCACCTGGTCGGCACATACACACCTAGGAATCTGGCCGATTTGGAAGGCGGGCACGCCCGACCAAAAGGCGAAATATCTGCCCGGTGCCTTTGACGGCACCAAGGTTGGCGCCTTTGGTTTGTCGGAGCCGCGCGGCGGGTCCAACATTCGGTCGCTCAGCACCAAGGCCGAGAAGATCGACGGCGGCTGGCGGATTTCCGGGGCCAAGACCTATATCACGAACTCGCCCTATTCGGATTTCATGCTTCTGGCCGCGCGCACCTCTCCCGAGCTCAAGCCGCATGCGATCAGCTTGTTCATCGTCGACCTGCCGAACCCGGCGGTGGTTATCAACAAGCTCGACAAGGAAGGTATTCGTGCCTCGGAAACCGGGCTTATTCATATCGACGGACTGGAAGTTCCGGATGATGCCTTGCTGGGTCATCAGACCGGCACCTATCCGATCATTCTCGATTCCCTCTCCGAAAACCGGGTCGGGGTGGCGGCCAACGCGCTGGGCATGGCGCGTGCGGCACGGGACGCCTCGATTGCCTATGCTCGTGATCGTGAGATCGCCGGCAAGCCGTTGGGAACATACCAGGCTATCGCGCACAAGATCGCCGATATGGAGGCCGAGATAGAGGCCGCGCGCTGGCTGGTCTACCACGGCGCCTGGCTGGTGGATCAGGGCAAGCTGACCGCGGCAATGGCCGCCAAGGTCAAGCTGGTCGCCTCGGAAACCGCGGTGCGCTGCTCCGAGCAGGCGATCCGCATCTTTGGCGGCGCGGGCATCATGCGCGACTACCCGGTCGGGCGTATCCACCGCGACGCGCTGGTCTACGTCATCGGCGAGGGCACGTCGGAGGTTCAGAGGAACCTTATCGCACGCTCACTGGACCTATGACCGCGCAATCGCCTCCGTGGCCGAATAGCCGGGGTGGCCTTCGGGCCGGTCGGGAGGTCGGGCATACAGTAGGGGCTTAAACATTAGAGACGCAAACAGCCGGTGAAACTATACTAGAAACAGTTTTTCCTATGGGAACGACACGCCAGATTGGGGGAGCCATGGCCGAGACCTTCCAGACACTTACCTACGAGATTCATGGACGCACAGGCGTCATCACCTTCACCCGTCCCGACGTTCGTCATGCGCTGGACATCGCCATGCGCGAAGAGATCGCCGCAATTCTGCCGCGGATCCGGGCGAACCGCGATTTGCGATCGCTGATCATAACCGGTAGCGGCGGGGCGTTCTGCGCCGGTGGCGATCTCAAGGCCCTGTCCGAAGAAGAACGCCCGGTCGATATGAACCGCGAGCGTATCGCCCTGCTGCACACCTGGTTCACCGAACTCAGCAATCTTGAGTTGCCGGTCATCGCAGCGGTAGACGGGCCCGCATTCGGGGCGGGGTTCAACCTGGCGCTGGCGTCGGACTTTGTGCTGGCCTCCACCCGCGCCCGGTTCTGCGCTGTATTCGGGCGCATCGGGCTGGTGCCGGACCTCGGTGGGTTCTTCCTGCTGCCGCGCATCGTCGGCCTGTCCCGCGCCAAAGAGCTGGTGATGACAGCCAGATCACTTGATGCCGAAGAGGCCCGCGACCTCGGTATCGTGCTGGAGGTCCACGAGCCCGAAGCTCTGATGGAGGCCGCCTTTGCCTTCGCGCGCCGGTTCGATGATGCCTCGCGTCTGGCCGCCGGAATGTCCAAGGCAATTCTCAACCAATCGCTGCACACCGACCAACGGGCACTGGCCGATCAGGAGGCGATGGCGCAAACACTTTGCCTCGCCTCGGACTACCACAAGGAGGCGGTCCAGCGCTTCATCGACAAGCAACCCCTGGCGTTCGACTGGGACCGCATGACGGCAAAGGACAAACCCGCGTGACACGCCCCGAAGTCAGCGCGCGCGTCACCGTAGGTGACCAGACCCTGATGGGCGGGGTGCGTAAAGCTCCCGCTCATTTCCACCAGCGCGGGGATGCGGATGTCGCGCTAACGAATGCTCAACCCCGTCGTTTTCGGGCATTTCGGAATGGCCCTCGGGGCCGGCGGATGTCGCCCTCCGACACCCTCACGCATGCTGATCTACCCAGTTCGGGTCCTATCACGCGATTGGGCCGGTTTTGGCCTGAGTTGGCGCTCCTGCGCTATGACGACAACATACGTGAACGTATGGTCCATCACGGCGACCCAATCCAGGTCGCGACCGCGCAAGAAGACGACGCAAGCAAGGGAAGCGCCTGATCATGACCGCCTTCAAATCACTCGACGTTCTGTTTAATCCGGCCTCAATCGCAGTGGTCGGTGCCTCTTCGAATGAGATGAAACTGGGCGGACGCCCGATCGCCTACATGAAGAAGATGGGCTATCGCGGCACGATTTATCCGGTGAACCCAAAGTCGCGCGACGTGCAGGGCCTGCCCGCATATCCCAGCCTTTCGTCCATCGGCCAGCCCATAGACCTGGCCATCGTTGCCACGCCCGCTGCGATGGTCGAGGACGCCGTCCGCGAGGGGATCACCGCAGGCGTGCGCGCCTTTGTCGTATTCTCGTCCGGATTTGCGGAATTGTCGGCGGAGGGCGGTGAGATTCAGTCACGTCTGCGCGCGCTCTGCGACGCCGCCGGGGTCCTGCTGCTGGGCCCTAATTGCCTCGGCGCCATAAACGTTCGCAATCGTGTCATCGCCTCCTTCACGACCGCGATGGAGGACCACGATCTGATTGAGGGCGGATTTGCCTTTGTCTCGCAGAGCGGTGCGCTGGGTGCCTACTGGCTCGACATGATGTTTCAGCGCGGCATCGGTGTTTCATCCTGGGTCGCGACCGGCAATGAGGCCGGGGTGACGGTTGCGGACGCAATCTATCATCTGG
>TARA_R110002124_G_scaffold221263_1_pt1 | contig 11222 bp, 18 predicted proteins | sample TARA_R110002124 | Tara Oceans TARA_R110002124 (sample SAMEA4397445) | marine metagenome | biome: Polar Biome; feature: [SRF] surface water layer (ENVO:00010504); material: water (ENVO:00002006), including particulate matter (ENVO:01000060) such as... | depth 5 m | reverse complement strand
GCCGAGTACTTATTTCAGCATTGCACAGAGAAGAAGTTAATATGAAGAAATATTGGAGACTATGGGCTAAAGCAATAGGTGAGAAAGAAGGTATAACCAACGCAGAAGCAGACAAGATTGCAGTAATAAGAACTATTATCGTATTAGTTAATTTTATTACATGTTTCTTTATTATAGCAGGCAACATACACAATTGGTAATTAAATGAAGACCAGAAAAGATAGAAAGATCGCAGTAATGCTTAGAGGACATGTACGTACATGGCATTACATTTATCCACTCGTATTTGATTTTTACGACAACCTTGCTGATACTGTTGATTACTATTTTTGTACATGGGACACATCTAATGTCAACGGAGTGAGGGAAACTTTTAAAGACAAGAATTTAATTAGTTTTCAAATTGTACCACATAACTTAGAGCCACCAGCAAAACACTTACAAGACGATGCTACTTTAGGCAAATATTATAACAGTATGTTAGGCCCGCCATTTATGAATAAAATGATGGAACCTTATCTGGACCTAAAAGAAAAAGAAATGGGCAGAGAGTATGATGCGATTTTTGATACAAGACCTGACATATTACCGTCAATTAAAAATGAATTAACCCCAATTTTTCCAGAAGCAAATACAGTTGTGGTCACTGGCTTAGAGTTTCAAACAAACTTAACTATACCTGCTAATCCAAAGTCTGGCATGAAAGATATTGCTGTAAGAGATTGGTTTATGATGATGCAAAGCAAAGAGTTTAGAAAAATGGCTACTAGATATGACAGTGATAATTGGCTTTATAGAGCGAGTGAAGGACCTGGGTGTCAAATAGAATACAGAGAATATGTATCAGCACAAGAGTTAAAACTAATCACTAGTGATTGGATTCAGCCAAACATGATCAGACCTAATTGCTTTACATTAGACTGGCTTTATAGAAATGACGTAGAATCGATACAAGCAAGTTCTAGTGGATGGGCTCCATTAGACAAAGAAGAGAAAATAAGATTGTGTGAAAGATATGGAGTTGCTCTATCTGATTACACAGACACTTATTCTGCTACTTGTAAGATTTAAGTATCTCTTGTAACAATTTTGGCTGTCTATGTCTAACATCTGCTTCCCAAGGCAACATCAAATATTCTTCATATGGCAAATCTTCTATAATCAATTCATATGTTTTCATGTTCCAAATAAAAATACCATCTTCTGTTATCATTAGTTTACCTTCATGCATCTGATTAACATGTATAAGTTCATGTACTAGGGGCACCATGAGATCATTAACAGTCAGTGCTAGACTCATTCGAATAAGATTTGTATTTGTGTTATCCAACGATGAATCTGCGTACTGATTCTTTGCCATGTTAACAAATTCAATAGTCAGAGATTCTGGCAAATCTATAAGTTCTGCCATTGCTAGACAAATGCTTCTTACGATCTTGCATTTATCTGATTCATTATCGCCCAAGGCATTGGCACGAGGAAATATAAATTTTAATTGCATACATCTATTTACTGAATAAATATAGAATATGGCCACTTTAACAGATTTCATAGTCAACTGGGGAGACGTAGTAGAACTCGACTTTCCCAAGATGGACTTAAACAAAGTCAAAGACATTTGCGACAAGCATCCAGGCTGGAAAGAATACCAGCCACATAAGCAACCTAACAATCGGCACGGATTAAGTGTAACTAGTTTAGACGGTCAATTTAGTGGAGAGCCAGATTTATTTAGTTTACGTGAATGGGCTAAAATGTATGGGGACTCTTATGCAGAAGGTGATATAACAACTCGTACAAATATCTGTGCGTTAATACCAGAACTAGACGAGTTCTTAAACTTCTGGGAACCTAATCTAGGCAGAACACATTTTCTTAGATTAGATCAAGGCGGACACTTTCCTCCTCATAGAGATAACGGAGCGATAGTAGCAGTGCCGACATTTAGAATTCTTGTGCCTATATATAATTTTGGTATCAATGATATGAAATGGATACAAGAAGAAAAAACATTAGATTTAACACTTGGTGCAACGTATTTTATTAATACTAGTAGACTTCACAGTCTGTTTAGTTTTGTTGATAACTGCCTTATGCTAGTGTTAAATATCAATACAGATGAACATATTTTAAACAAAATGGTGAAAAAAATTGTCGCAATATAAAACGATTCCTTTTTATAATGATTGGTTAGATGTTAGTGGGATGACTGCTGGCAATGGAAAAAATCATATAGTTAAGTTAAAACCAGATTTTTTTGAGAAATTACAGCCCTTCAATGACAAAAAATTAAAACAATGGCGCATAGAAGCCGCTACTAGATGTTCTGAATCATTAGGTGAATTCCCGGCATTGTGCTTTAGTGGTGGAGTTGATAGTCAAGCAATGTTGCATTGTTGGGCTGAAGCAGATTTAGAAGCCCATGTAATTATTTTTACATTCAAAGACGGATTGAACAAACAAGACTGCGATCATGCTAAATCATATTGTCATACATGGGGAATACCGTATAGAGAAATAGAATTTGATATTGTAAAGTTCTTAACAAGAGACAATGCAGACACGACTACTAAGTATGGAAATATAAGTCCTCATTTTAATACACATTACAGATTTGTTGAAATATTAACTCATATGGGTTACACTGGGGTCTGTTTTGGTGGTACTGCACCTGATAGAAATAATGGACAATATGGAGTAAACATATCAAAAATTCCTTACTATTGGACCACTTGCACTGAAAAGTTTGACATTGCAGTACAAGGTAGTTTTTTAAGTTTTAGTCCTGAGTTAGCCTGGGCAATTGCTTTGTCTACCCCTGATATTAAAAATTTAGATCATAATAATAGTAACTCGACTGAGTTAAGAGAGTTTTCAAACGAAGAGGCGGCAGTAGCAGAAAAATATGATGCTAAACTAGTAGGGTATAGAAGAGTAGGGTTTGACCTTATGCCACAACCACAAAAGTATACAGGATTTGAATTAGTCAAAGATTATTTTGAAAAACAAACTGGAGATGGTTGGGCTTTTGAAAAACAGTTTAGACGACCATTAAGCAGAATGGATGGCGGAATATATAACAAAGATCAACACACGTATAAAATTAGTTTAACTACAGATCAGCAAAAAGCATTAGACAGTATCTACCTCAAGAACTTTCCTTCTAGCGATTGACCCTCTACCAGGATTAGAACATAACTTTGCGCCTACAAAGTTGATATTTTTTTCTTGGTTAGTTGTTACCCACAACCTATCCCCTTCTCCTTCTTGACCTTTCAAATGCATTTTGTATGGAGCATATTTAATGTTATCTAGTCTAGGGTCAGCATATGGATTAAGATGTGTTACGACAATACCATAATGTTTATATGCTATTTGTTTAGTTTCCCAATTGCGTAGTTTAGATTCTTGGTCTATGTAATGTTCTTTAATAGATTCAGGGGTTGACCAAGCCAGATGATCTCCGAATAATTGCAAATCTGTTTTACCTAATATGTCTGTTTTTAATGAATCCACTCGTTTTTGACCTATACAAACATTCTTATAGAACCAAGTATCTTCCCAGTTATCATATGATATCACATTAGGGAAACCAAAGCAAGGCCATACAGAAATAGTCTGACCAGTCTGTAACAAAATCATTAGTCCTTCTTCACTTCTAGGGTCTTTCCAATGTAAATTACTTGGCCACGAGTTATCTTGCGATTGTCTAGTACTCATAGCATCTTCGTATTCACATTTGTTTTTATCTATGATGCGTTGGTATCGTTCAACATACCCGTCATTGAATACAAACTGTATGTTAGGATACAAGTGAGCAATCTGATATGCATAATGCCAACTTCGTTTTCCAGTATATCCTATGTTACCATTTAAGATAACTAAGTCAACGTCTGGTAATTGCAAGTCTTCTGGAGATGTAGGTTCGTTGAAACCGTACATGAGATCGTGTATTATATGAACTTTAAATGCCATGATAATATTTAGTTAGATACATGTTACAACTATAATAAATACTATCATTGAATATTAATAGTTAACCCTTGCAAAAAGTCGTATTACTGCGAGGAACGATAAATACATATATTACTAGTAAGTATACAAAACTTGGAGTCAAAACAAAATGAGTAAAATTAGAGTTACATTTGATAGCGATGCATCTGCATCAGCCTTCGCCACAAAGTGGAATTTATCCGCACCAGCTGGAAATTCTTTAGATGTCGATTGGCACCTTGCAGAAGATGCTGTCGGTGACGCAACAGCCAGTACACATGAGCAACTTGATGCTATTGAGCATGAATTTATTGCTCAAGGTGACAGGGCTACATTAGAAGCACACGGAACAATTGAAGCAGATTTAGGGAATGGCTTCTTTAAAGTCAAGTCTACTGCTGGAGTTGATCTAGCTAAAGCATCAACATCAATTGATTCTTCATCTGCTCCTGTTACTTTCTTAGGAAGTAGCATTACAACAATGAATTCAACTGAGACTACATTAGATCCTACTAGTGCTGAAGGACAATGGGCAAGAATTAGAGTTGCTAGTACATATCGTCCACTAGCACCTGCATATTCAATGCATGACTCTACATATGTGTCAAAGCCTGAACTATATATTATGGATACAGGCATCGATGGTACTAATCCAGAGTTTGTTGGTACAGATTTAGAAATTGAAGAATGGTATACATGTCCTAATATATACGCACCTGGCGATCAAAAAGGTCACGGAACCGCAGTAGCTTCAATGGCAGTTGGTAAAAATTTAGGTATCACTGATAACGTAAAATTAAAAATAATCAAAATTGCTGGAGTATTTTCAACTGATGGTACTCTTCCAGCTGATCCAGTCGGACATGGAGCCACTATTACAGAACTTGGTGATGCTTTAGATGCTCTTTTAGCAGTAGTTGTTGCAGATGCTTCAAAGACACGTATTCTTAATTGCTCTTGGGGTGTTGCTCGTTCAGCTTATTTAGATTCTAGGTTCCAAGCATTAATGGATGCAGGTGTAACACTTATATCTGCGGCTGGTAATGACGGCATTGATGTTTCTTTAATCACTCCAGCAGGTATTGTTGAGAGTTTGACTATTGGTGCTACTGATAAATTTGATATTCCAGCTGGTTTTAATAACATTTCACCAAGTGATTCTGGCGTAGTTACAGCAGTAGGACTGTCACTAGACATGTTTGCTCCAGGTGATGCTGTTATGACAGCACATACTGGTAATTATGGTAATGTGACTGGTACATATTCTATTAATTCAGGTACATCGTTTGCGGCTCCATTAGTTGCTGGTATTGCATGTGTAGTTGGATCAATGAATGCAGGTTTAGTTAATATGGATGCAATGAAGGAAACTCTTCTGACAACTGGTACTAAAAATGCTTTATTATTCGAAGACAGTTCATTTACTGAGTTACAAAACAACTTAGCATATGTATTTACTGCTGACCCATTGGCATCATACAAAGAATCAGATATGGTTTCATACCTAGGCGTATCACAAGTAGATGACATTGTTGTTGATTTGAATACTAATTTAGATTTAAGTCATTGGACATCATTGTTCCCAGATGACAATGTTGCTTATAGTATCAGATGGTTGGATTCAGCTATTGAAACAAAATACAGTCCTTATGTAACAGTCGATAGTACAACAGGTGTCGTAACTGTTAGTCAAGCAACAGGCGTTACTTTTGCTGATGATGTAAAACTAGAATCTGTTGAGTTTGTTGGCATCGGTACAACTAGTAGAGTTACTGTAGAAACAAATACAATCTTCTATTTTAATCCAAATCCTGACTTTGATGACACTTTAAACTCTGATGTAACACTTGCGTTAACAGATGTTAACAGTATTAGTTTCTTTGCTTATTGGGCTTCTCCACTTAAATAAAAAGAATTTAAGTGGTTCGACTACTCTATAAATAGAGTAATGAGAATTGATCATTATGTAGAGGATATTCCAGACGTTCATTGGGAAGAAATAACTCAACCTTTAAATTTGTATACATATTCCAATGTATACGATGAGCATATCTACAGCCAATTAAAAAGCACTATTGTTAGTCAGTTAGAAAACTACAGTAAAATCACATACAAAACTCACGGCACAACATTTAATCATAATAACAAAACCTTACATGTTGTTGCACATCAACAAAATAATCGATTACAGCGAGTCTTATTTGATCTAACATTTACAAAGAATTATTGGTATCAAACTCCAGATACAGTTTATGAATGGGCATGGAACGAACTACACAAAACGATACATCCTCTATTGTTTCATCATCTGTCAACATTTAAGAATACAGCGCCGCATGATGATTCTCCTGATTGTTGGATTCCTACTAGATGCCATATTAATTACCTAGAACATAGTCAATATCTTTTCACGCATGTAGACATGGCGGATCAAATATTTAATACACCAATTGGCCAAATGGCAAGAGCAAGAACATTGACATTCTATCTACATAATCACGTAGCTGGCAAAGGCGGAGAATTCTATACACATAACGGACATATTTACAAACCAAAAGAAAATGAAGCAATTTCAATTAATGGAAATGCAGTACTTCATGGAGTTAACTCTAATAGAAGCCAAACACCTAGACTTGCATTCTCTGTTCGTTGGGTACACAAAGACGATTTATATTTACCTGGAGATCCTGATAACTCTATGTATACACAAAATTTACTTGATTAAGGACCACAATGATTACTTTTAAAAAGATTACATGGGATCAGATTCTTCATGTTTGGAAAGAACATCTACCAAACATGGCATTAGAAAAAAATAGTGCTATGTGTTTATTTCTCAATAATGGCAAAATATTAGAAAAAAGTTGGGACGAACCTATGTATGATCTACAGAACATGGAGTTTCCTGCTACATTTTGGGGAGCATTTGATGATGATAAACTCATAGGTGTTAACTCTGGCCACATGACATTAAATAAATTTTATAGGTCTAGAGGCTTGTATGTCCAAGAAGAATATAGAAAGAAGCACATAGGACGAAAATTATTAATGAAGACAATGGCACAAGCTAAACATGAGAAAGCAATAGCATGTTGGAGTTATCCAAAAAACTCAGCCATAAAATGTTACCAGTCTCTAGGGTTTCATTCGTCAGGACAAGACTTTAACTTTCATTATGAAGGGGATAATATTAGGGCATTAGTCATAATAGATCGAGCAGAACTCAAAAACTATTTTCATCCAAAACCAGTTGTTATAGAATTACCCTGAGATAAAAAAACTAGTCATAATTAATAACAGACTAATCACGCCTAAAAAACTACAGCCTAATAATAATGCTGATACGAGTATCCTCATTGGAGTTATTTCATACTCTTCTGATGTACCTACACCTATAAGTAATTTGCCTATATGTTTAAAAGAGACCATTGTATAAGTGCGAATGATGCCAGCATTATTCCAAATACTGTAATTTGTATTATTGCTGGTATAACTACAAACATCTGCATTGGATCAAACTTGCCTTCCATAAAATAGTCAGTGTTCATCCACTCGTCTACTTCTTCAGGTGTTGCGTCTTTGTTTTTCTGAAATGGTATTTCTAACTGAGTTGGGTATTGCTCTAGTTTGTTGGGTGCCATGGTGCTATCCAATACTTATAAAGTATTTTTAAAAGTTTGTTCACGTTTTTCATTACAAGATTGGTGCTAAAGAAAGTGCTACTGATACTAGGATCATTGTGTAACAAAATGTTTCTAACTTCTGATCTATTTTTTTAAATATGCCTGACTTGTCTACTATTTTTAAAACTAATGTCATTATATACTCACAATTTCTATAGTGTCTCTCTTACATATAGTTTCACCTACATGTAGTTCATCGAGCAGTCTATGAATTACCATTCTGTTTCCTGGAGTAGTTCCAGTCTTTATAACAATAGGAAGATTCCACATGTGTTCTACGATTTTATTTCTTAATTGTTTTTCTAATGTATCTGCTTGCCATTGAGATACATCTATTTCTTCTTTGTGAAGCCAGCCCATTTCTTTTATTACCTATGTGTGTTATGTTACAGGAGCAAGACTAATTATCGATGATACAAAAATTGTCACTAATACAAATATTTCTAATTGACTGGCTATTTTTTGTTGACGATATTTTGTCATTATAATCCTATATACGTTGCTAATATCTTATTATAACTGTGTGTTATAAAAGACTTCCGCCTCTATTTATACCAATTCTTCCAGAATTATAATTATATACGACTTTTTTGAATTTTAAAAAAACCGAGTCAGACTCGGCTTAATTTTATGACTGGCTGACTTCGTGTAGACCGTGTTCTCTGTCTAAATATTTCCATTCAACTTTAACTGGATCCCATTCTTCTAACTCTGCAAAAATTAATTCTTTGTCGAATGGACCACATGTGTATACATCTAGTTGTACTAGTGCAGGACTGCCTTCATCCCATACATGAATTGCAATGTGACTAGTTTCGATAATGACTACGCCAGTGATACCTTTATTTCCCGGCACGTCTACATATGCTGTAATTGGACCTTGGCATACTTTCATACCAATCTTTTCTACAAGTTGATTTAACCAACTATGAGTCCAGCTAGGGTCTTTGGGTGGATTGTTTACTTCTGCACGAATAATTAAGTGCTTGTGTTCTGGTACTACAACTGACATTATTATCTCCTTTTTATTAGTTTTATAATAATAAGCCTACGTACATAAGGCATCACTCTATTTATAGCCAAAAAAAAGCACTGTAAAAATACAATGCTTTTAAGGTGTGTCTGTTTTAGAATGTATAAACGTAGTTTACAAATATATTATCTTCATCAATCATACCAGAAGCATCATCAGCAGTAAAGTCAGTATAACCAACTTTAACATGTCCTTTCAGAAGATCGTAACCTTTTGAAATTGCCCAATGTGTTCCTTGTCCTTCTGCATCACCATACGCCAAGTCAACAACTTTTAACAAGCCTGTTGAAAATTCTGTATAGTCAAGTGCTTCATCTTGTCCCATATAATGAGACACAGTAACACCTGCTAGTGTAGCAGAGATTAAGATTTCTTCATAATCTAAGTCTGAATGTCCGCGGTATCCGTAGTCTATATAGGCTACATTGAAACCAACGTGTTTCCAATCTTTTTTGAGGCCGACAACAGTATCAATTTCGTGTTCGGCATTACCGTCACCAAAATCAACTTCTGATACCCAAGCACTTGCGTATACACCACCTATGATATCAGCATCTATTGATGCAGACAATACGTGATTACCTTCGTGCTGTGAGATTCCTCTGAAGACATAATCTGATCCTATGCCAACACTGCCACTAAATGTGGATGCGTTGACCCCGTTTGCAATACAAACTAATGATAATGCTATCACTAATTTAATCACGTTATCGAAATGATCTTTTACAAGACCTTTAAGTTTCTCTAACATAGTTCTTTCTCCTTTGCTTTAAAGCAATTGTTATTGTTATTTATAACTATAAGATGGGTTAATTCTTATTTGCGTTGTTGGTTTTTATAATTACTTATGCTACCTTTGCCACCGCCAGTAGTACCACCTTTGTTGCTAGTTTTCTTTCTTTTGTTAAAAAGATAGTAAGCCGCCCCTGCAATAATAACTATTACTAATATTGATTGAAAATCCATAAAATTCCTCCTTAAGATTTTTTTCAGTGCGATAGACCATCATAATTAATAGTTTTCCCGCACTCATATTTAGCGATTTTTGGGTATGTTAAGTAGTAGAATACAATATATAGCAGTATATTATATCATATTAATAGAGATATACCATTTGTTGGATAAATAACAATACAATGAAGAAAGTTCAAATTATTTCATACAATGTCGGGCTCGGTGGAAACTTGATAAGATTTTTATTATCTTTGCATGACACTACTTTCCCTCTCTATCCAAAAGGAGAATTCAATAAAAATCAACCTCGACATGAAATTTATTCATTTAAAAATCTACAATGGAGACATGGCAACTGGGCAGAGTACGAAACATCTGATGCTTGGCAGAAAATTAACACTGCTGAATACTTACAAAAATTTTTAGCACAAGATGATTACGATACTCTAACGATTGCTGATCACCCTGACGAATTAGATTTAGAAGTTTTTAGAAAATCAAACATAAAGTTAAGTTTTTTGACAATCAGTGTTAGCAAGAAGTATGAGTCTCTTGTCCAAGACTTTTTAAAATTAAATCAAAAGATAGGAAACTATTTTCCTCTTAGCGGATCAGAAAGACATGATACAATAAATGAGTTACTACATGAATACAAAACAAATTTTAATCCGTATTCTATCAACCATGATTGCTTCTTAGAAGGCGAAGAAACATTTATGCATGAGTACAAACGATTGTTGACTCATCTTAATTATACACTAGACGAAGATGTATTAACAAATGCTATGACGTTATATCGTGGTTGGTATAGTGCCAGAATGATCAAAATACCCAAATAATCCTTTATTTAACAGTAATTAAAGAATACTTCTTCTTAGACCCCGTGAAATCTACTAAATATTAGTGAGGAAAATACAATTATGTATTTTCAATTGAGGAGGACTCAATATGAATAACGCAATATCAATGATCAAGGATTTAGTTTCTGGTCTGACTGGTATCTTCGTAGGTCTAATTGGACTTGGCGTAGTATCAGGAATTGTTTTCGGTGACCTACTTGGTGTCGATGTAGTTGGTGGATTGTTAGGATTAGTTACAACTCTTGGCGAAGCCGGGTTTGTTGGTCTATTAGTAACAATTATTCTAGTTCATTTGTTTACAAAAGACTAGTAACTTACTATATATTTAAAGCAGGGACAGCCCTGCTTTTTTTGGCTAAACGTTTGCATCGACAAACGCTTTTTCAATTACAAACTCACCAGTGTCTCTATTTGACCCTTCAGTCATGCCTAAGTCTTTGCACCATTCAACTACGTCATAGTTAAACTGCATGTTGCCACAAGCCATAACACGATCACCTGGCTGTATGAATCTATTGTCAATTCGTTGATCTCCATCGCCAGTAATTAGGGGAGTGTATATCAACTTGTCTTTTAATAATTCATGTATATCAGGCTCGTCTTCAAAGATTGATGTGAGTTCTTTGTTGTAGGCTAAGTCATCTCTATGCCTAGCAGAGTGAACTAATTGAATAGTATCGAATGATTCAATAATATCTA
>TARA_R110002124_G_scaffold12206_7_pt1 | contig 11226 bp, 8 predicted proteins | sample TARA_R110002124 | Tara Oceans TARA_R110002124 (sample SAMEA4397445) | marine metagenome | biome: Polar Biome; feature: [SRF] surface water layer (ENVO:00010504); material: water (ENVO:00002006), including particulate matter (ENVO:01000060) such as... | depth 5 m | reverse complement strand
CCGGATCGCCGCCGCCGCCGCCGGGCAGGCGCCGGTCTACGGGGTCAACACCGGTTTCGGCAAACTGGCCTCGATCAAGATTGCCCCGGAAAACACGGCACGCCTGCAAACCAACCTGATCCTGTCGCATTGCTGCGGCGTCGGCGACCCGGTTCCCGGCCCCGTAACCCGGCTGATGATGACGTTGAAACTGCTGTCCTTCGGGCGTGGCGCGTCCGGTGTGCGCTGGGATCTGGTCGAATTGCTGCACGCCATGCTGGCGCGCGGTGTCACGCCAGTGGTGCCCGCGCAGGGCTCGGTCGGGGCGTCGGGCGATCTGGCGCCGCTGGCGCATATGACGGCGGTGCTCATTGGCGAAGGCGAGGCCGAAGTCACCGGCGAAACCCTGCCCGGCGCGCAGGCGCTGGCGCGGGTCGGTCTTGCGCCGATCGAACTGGGTGCCAAGGAGGGGCTGGCGTTCATCAACGGCACGCAGTTTTCCACCGCCTACGCCCTGGCCGGGCTGTTCGACGGATGGCGCGCCGGGGTGAATGCGCTGGTGATCTCGGCCCTGTCGACGGACGCCATCATGGGATCCACCGCGCCCTTGCAGCCCGAAATCCACGCCCTGCGCGGCCACCGGGGCCAGATCGACGCGGCGGCGGCGATGCGCGCGCTGCTGGCGGGATCGGAGATCCGCGAAAGCCACCGCGACGGCGACACCCGCGTGCAGGATCCCTATTGCATCCGCTGCCAGCCGCAGGTCACCGGCGCCGCGCTGGACGTGATGCGGCAAGCCGCGCGCACCCTGCTGATCGAGGCCAACGCCGCCACCGACAACCCCCTGGTGCTGGCGGAAAGCGGGTTGATCGTGTCGGGCGGGAATTTCCATGCCGAGCCGGTGGGCTTTGCCGCCGACATGATCGCGCTTGCACTGGCGGAAATCGGCGCCATCGCGCAGCGGCGCGTGGCACTGATGGTCGATCCGACGCTCAGTTTCGATCTGCCGCCATTCCTGACGCCGGAACCGGGCCTGAATTCCGGGCTGATGATCGCCGAAGTGACCACCGCCGCCCTGATGAGTGAAAACAAGCACCTGGCCAACCCGTGTGTGACCGACAGCACACCGACCTCGGCCAATCAGGAAGATCACGTGTCGATGGCCGCGCATGGCGCGCGCCGTCTGATGCGGATGATCGACAACCTGAATCCGATCCTGGGGATCGAACTGCTTTGCGCCGCGCAAGGCGTCGAATTCCGCGCGCCCCTGACCACCAGCGCGCCGTTGCAGCGCGTGCTGGACCGGCTGCGGCGCGATGTGGCCCCGCTGGCGCAGGACCGCTATCTGGCGCCGGATCTGGCCCGGGCCGGCGCCCTGGTGGCCGGCAACGCCCTGCTGGCCGCCGCTCAGACGCCGATGCCCGCGCTTCTGGACTGAGCGCGCCGCAACGCGGGGCTTGGTTCCCGGCGCCCAACCGCGCTAAGACGGGGCATCAGGAAAACCGGGCAACAAGGAGCCTGTTCATGGATCTGTTCCAGATGCCCGGGCATTTGATCCGGCGGCTGCATCAGCGCTCCACCGCCGTGTTTCAGCAAGAGATGAAGCGCGCAGGCCAGGATCTGACGCCGGTTCAGTTCGCGGCCCTTCAGGCAATCGCGGCGCAACCCGGGATCGATCAGGCCGGGGTCGCCGCGCGCATCGCCTATGACCGCGCGACGATCGGCGGGGTGATCGAGCGGCTGGAGCACAAGGGTCTGGTCAGTCGCGCGGTCAGCCCCCGCGACCGTCGCGCGCGCCAGGTGCGGCTGACGCCGGCCGGTCAGGCGCTGCTATCCGACATCGAAGGTCTGGTTGCCGATTTGCAGGCCCGGATCCTGCCGGGCCTGTCCCGCGAGGAGCGTCGCCAGTTTCTGGCGCTGGCGAAAAAGGCAACAACGGTCGCAGAAGCGCAGGAAAGCCAAGCGGGAACAGGCTCGGACCCCGGCTTCAACGGTGGCGGATGAACGCCCCGCCGGCCTTCACCACGCGGGATCTGCACGTCGCGCAGCCGCTGACGCCGGGCTTCATCCCGGCGCATCTTGCGCGTGAACTGGTCGGCGTCCTGACGCCCGAGGTTCTGGCCCCCCTGCCGCCGTCGCTGGCCCTGCCGACTGGCCCCCGGCCCTGCGCCGACTGGATTTCTGCGCGGGTTTCGCAAAGCAGCGTGCAGCCCGTGCGCGTGCAGCCAGGCGGCGCGCTGATCGGTCTGTTGTTGACCCATCGGATGAACGGCGGGTCCGGCGGCGCTTCGATGCATCTGGGCTACCTGCTGGCGCGCGACAGCTGGGGCAAGGGCTACGCGACGCAGCTCGTTCAGGGGTTGGTTCAGGCGATGGCGGGCCATGGCCCCGGCACCCTGGTCGGGGGGGTGGACGCCGCCAATCCCGCCTCCGTCCGGGTGCTGGAAAAGGCCGGGTTCACGCTGGATGCGGGTCAATCGACCCTGGACACGCGGATCTACACCAGGGAAATCCCGGTGGCGCCGAACAAATAGTAAGCATACTTATTTATTTGTTGACGCACCGCCCCCCGCCCCATTACAAGCGCAAGGATCATCCACGCGATCGGGGGCGGCGCCATGCAATACCATCTGAACGGATTTCGGCCCGGCGACCCTGATCGCCTGCCGCCAGACCCCGAACCCTGGCGCGATGCCAGGCATCAGGACGTTCCCGACAGTGTCGATGTGCTCATCGCCGGGTGCGGGCCGGCGGGCCTGTGCCTGGCCGCGCAACTGGCCCGCTTCGCCCAGGTCCGCACGATGATCGTCGAACCCAAGTCCGGCCCCATGGAAAAGGGACAGGCCGACGGGATCAACCTGCGCTCGATGGAAATGTTCCAGGCCTTCGGATTCGCGCACAAGGTCAAGCGCGAGGCGCTCTGGATCAATGAAACCACGTTCTGGACACCGGATCCGGCCAATCCCGGCGCCATTCACCGCGTGGGCCGGGTGCAGGATGTCGAGGACGGGCTGTCCGAGATGCCGCATGTGCTGCTCAATCAGGCGCGTGTGCATGACCTGTATCTCGATTTCATGCGCCAAGCGCCCAGCCGCCTGACGCCGGATTACGGCCTGCGTGTTGCCGATCTGACGATCGCCGGGGGCGCGGATGATAGCCACCCGGTCACCGTGACGCTGGAGCGCACCGATCCGGCCCGCGCGGGCCAGACCCACACAGTGCGCACGCGGTATGTGGTGGGGTGTGACGGCGCACGCAGCGCCGTGCGCCGCGCCATCGGCGGCACCCTGCACGGCGATGCCGCGCATCAGGCCTGGGGGGTGATGGATATTCTGGCGGTCACCGATTTCCCCGATATCCGCATGAAATGCATCATCCGCTCCGGGGCCGGCAACATCCTGGTTCTGCCGCGCGAGGGCGGATATCTGCTGCGGCTCTATGTCGAACTGGACAAGCTGGACCCTGCCGAAAGGGTCGCGGACCGGGGTCTGGGCGTTGACGACATCATCGCCCAGGCCCGGCGCGTCTTCGCGCCCTATGAAATACAGGTCAAGGATGTCGTCTGGTGGTCGATCTACGAAATCGGCCACCGATTGACGGACAAGTTCGACGATGTCCCCCCGGGGGCGGACGCGCGCCGGACGCCGCGCGTATTCACCGCCGGCGACGCCTGCCACACGCACAGCCCGAAGGCCGGGCAAGGGATGAACGTCTCCATGGGCGACACGTTCAATCTGGGCTGGAAGCTGATATCCGTCCTGACCGGGCGCAGTGATCCGTCCCTGCTGCATTCCTATTCGCACGAACGGCGCGCGGCGGCGCAGGGGCTGGTTGAATACGATCACGCCTGGTCGCGTATTGTCAGCGCCCGCGACCCGGACAATACGGGCGACACCATGCCCGCCTTTCAGCGCCAGTTCATCGCCGGCGGGCGCTTCACGGCCGGGCTGACGATCGACTATCAACGGTCCTCCCTGGTCGGCGCCAAGACCCATCAGGATCTGGCGCGCGGGTTCGAGATCGGACAGCGGTTCCACTCCGCGCCGGTGATCCGGCTGGCCGATGCCCGGCCGATGTCTCTGGGCGGTGTGGTCCAGGCCGGGATCACCTGGCATGTCTTTGCCTTCGCCGGGGCGGATGACACCACGCTGGACCCGTTGTGCGAGGCCCTGGCAACGGATCCGGCATCCCCGCTGACCCTGTATCGCCGGCCCGGGGACGAAGCCGACACGCTGATCAGCCTGAGCGCCGTCCTTCAGGGCGGGTTTCGCGACAGGTCGATCATGGACGTGCACCCGATCCTGCGCCCGGCCAAGGGGCGTTTCGGGTTGACTGACTATGAAAAGGTGTTTTGCGCCGAGCTGAAATCCGGGCAGGACATTTTCGACCGGCGCAGGATCGACCGAAAGCTGGGTTGCATGGTGGTGGTGCGCCCGGACCAGCATGTCGCGCATGTGCTGCCGCTGACATCCCATCGCGCGCTGGGCCGGTTCTTCGCGGGGGTGTTCACGCCGGCTTGACCCGTCCGTCGGATGCGCGCGCGGCGGTCGCGGCTGAATGCGCGCGCGCGTGATCGCGGCGACTTCGACAGCCGGGCCGGTCAGGCGCCGCCTGGCCCCGGCGTCTGACCGGACCATCCCATCCGCTCCGAGATACGCTCGGCCGCCTGCAGCAGACCGGCGATGCGATCGGTGACCTGCGGTTGGCCGGCGGGCGCATGAAGCCCCCACATCGACAGGGCCGCGACAACCCGCCCCTGCATGTCGCGCACCGGGGCCGCCACGCCGACGACGCGCAGATATTCCTCGCGGTCGGAAACCGCATAACCGGCGGCCACGATGCGCGGCAGGGCATCGGCCAGCACGGCGGCATCGGTGATGGTGAATTCCGTGAACTTTTCCAGGGCCATGCCGGACAACAGTTTTTCGCGCCGGTGGGTCGGCGCATGGGCCAGCAACAGCTTGCCGCCCGCCGTGCAATGCAAGGGCGCGCGATCGCCGGTGCGGTCGGCATAGCGTTGTGCCTGTTCCTGCTCGGTCAGCAGATACAGCAGCGTATCGCCGTCCAGCACCGACAGCGCGACATTCAGGCCGTGCGCATGATTGAGCCGCTGCAACTCGCCCACCGCGGCTGCTTGCAGATCCGTCGGATGCGTCAGCCCCCGTTTCCAGCGGTTGATCCGGTTTCCTGCGCGGTAGCTGCGGCTCAGTCGGTCATAGCTGACCATGTCCTCGGCCTGAAGCACCGCCAGGATCCGGTGGCACGAGCTTTTGGCAAACCCGGTCCGCGCGACGATGTCGGAATAGGGCAAGGGACCGCCCGCGTCGGACAGCACATCCAGAACCTGGGCGCATTTGCTGACGATCGAGCTTTCGGTTGTCTTGCTCATAAACGGGCCCCGGCTGTTTTCGCAACTTGTCTGCCGGTGCAATCGCCGGGCGTTTCCGCCTCGGGCCCGACCGGTGCAGCGGCCGGATCCAACCGCAGTGCGGCGGCGCCGAATTCGTTTGACAGGTCAAACTTGTCGCGCGTAGTCTCATATTACGGCAACATAGTTCCGTATAATGAGAGCATGCGCAACCCACGTTTTGAACTCGGGATCGCAGATTTCATTTGGGATTTCGTTCCCTGCCGTGCACAATCAATCGAGAGTCCGCCGGACGCCCGGCGGAGGACGCTAGCGAAAAAACAACAACAAACGATCATCCAACAGGAGAGAAGACACATGAAAAAGACCGCCACATCTCTGTTTGCGCTGGCCACCGTCGCGTTTTCGTCGACCGCGGCCATGGCGCAATTGAACGAACTGACCGTCGGCTACTTCCTGGAATGGCCCATGCCCTTCCTGGCTGCCGTAGACTCTGGTGCGTATTCGGAAGCCCTGGGCATGCCCGTCAACTGGGTCAGCTTTGAGACCGGCACCGCGATGAGCGCCGCCATGGCGTCGGGCGATGTGCAGATTTCCGTCAGCCAGGGTCTGCCGCCTTTCGTGGTTGCGACCAGCGCCGGTCAGGATCTTCAGATCATCGACGTCGCCGTGTCGTATTCGGAAAACGACAACTGCGTTGTGCGCAGCGATCTGGAGATCGACGCGTCGAACGCGTCTGAGCTGGCCGGGCGCCGCGTCGCCGTGCCGCTGGGCACCGCCGCGCATTACGGCTTCCTGCGCCAGATGGATTATTTCGGCGTCCCGCTGTCATCGCTGGATATCGTCGACATGGCCCCGCCGGAAGGGGCCGCCGCCCTGTCGCAGGGCGCCGTTGACTTTGCCTGCGGCTATGGCGGGGGTCTGACGCGGATGCGCGAATACGGCAACACGCTGCTGACCGGCGCCGAAAAGGAACAACTGGGGATCCTGGTGTTCGACGTGACCTCGGCCCCGGCCAGCTTTCTGGCTGAATACCCCGACATCGCGGCAACCTTCGTGGGCGTGACCGCGGCCGCGAACGAGCGCTGGAACTCAGGCGCCGGTGGCGACGCGATGCTGGCCGAGATCGCCCAGCAGTCGGGCATGGACCTGGAAGCCGCGCGCGCCGCGATCTCCACCATGGTTTTCCCCTCGATCGACGATCAGTTGTCCGCAGCCTGGCTGGGTGGCAACGCCCAGACCTTCATGCTGGGTGTGGCCAATGTCTTCGCCGAAGCCGGCTCCATCCCGGCGGCGCTGGGCAGCTACGAAGGTGCCGTGAACACCGGCCCGCTGATGCAGGCGCAAGCCAACCGCATGTAAGCGGCGCCGCGCGGTGCCCCGGCCGAAAACGCCGGGGCACCAGCACCCTGTGGCCCGGACATTCCGGGCATGGCCACGGCGCCCGGCCGTGGTCTCTTTGGCTTTAACCGGGGGCCGGAATGAGCAGTCTCATACTCGACAGTATCTCCATGCGTTTCGACCTGCCGAACGGCTCGGCGGTTCAGGCGCTTCAGGATGTGAACCTGACGCTGAACCAAGGGGAATTGTTGTCGGTTCTTGGCCCCTCGGGCTGCGGCAAGACGACGTTGCTGAACATCGTCGCCGGGTTTCTGGCGCCGACGGGTGGCACGGTCACGCTGGGCGGGCGCCAGGTTACCGGCCCGGACGCGGAACGCGGCATGGTGTTCCAGCAAGGCGCGCTGTTCGAATGGATGAACGTGCGCGACAATGTCAGTTTCGGCCCGCGGATGAAGGGCCAAAGACGCGCGCAATACGCATCCAATGTCGATCATCTGCTCGAAATCGTCGGGCTGGGGGATTTCAAGGACAAGTCGGTCTATGAATTGTCGGGCGGGATGCAGCAGCGCGTGGCCCTGGCCCGCTGCCTGGCCAACGACCCCGATGTCATTTTGATGGATGAACCGCTGGGCGCGCTGGACGCGCTGACGCGCGAAAAGATGCAAGGTCTGGTGCTGAAGCTGTGGAAGGAAACCGGCAAGACGATCATCCTGATTACCCACTCGGTCGAAGAAGCGCTGCTGCTGGGCGAACGCCTGCTGGTCATGGCGCCCAGGCCCGGGCGGATCCACAAGGAATATCGCCTGCCCTTCGCCGATCTGGGGGTCAATCAGGACCTGCGAGAGATCAAGAAACACCCACTGTTCAACGAAACCCGCGAAGAGATTCTGGCGATGATCTGGGACATGGAAGAAGAAATCATGGGCCGGACGGAAGGGGCATAAGCGATGCAATTGATCGGGGAACTCTTTGGCGAACTGGTCGCGGTGCTGGCCACGATCCTGAACGCCCTGCCCTATATCCTGGGCTATGTCGGTCTGATCCTGCTGACGCTGCTGGTCTGGCGCGCGGTGCGCCGGCTGCTGCGGCCCAAGCATGATTTCACGTCGCTCAAGACCGTCACCTTCGGCGATGAAAGCACGGTTGTCTCCAATTTCGGCGCTTCGGTTGTGTCGGTGTTGCTGATCTTCATCCTGTGGGGGGCGTTTACCGGGTCGGTCCTGTTGCCGTCCTTCCTGCACGCGCCGGGGGCCTTTGTCGGCGACGGCAGCTTTACCTACACCGCGCAAGGGCCGGACGGCCAGCGCGATGACGCCACGGTGTTCGTGCGCGTGCACCCGTTCGGCCAGGACGTATCCCCGCCCGAGATCGATCCCGGCGACGGCTGGGCCAGGAACGACGCGATGACGGTGGCGGCCTATCGCTCTGAATTGATCCGCGTCGACAGCAACGACGAATTCACCCGCGCGGATGGCGCCACCATCGTGGCGATCAATGGGCAGGAAATCGCGCCGCAGGAAGGCCGTGTCGACACCGGCTGGGGTTCGATCAACCTGACCCGGCGCGGCACGGTCAATGTGACCCCCAACAGCGGCTGGCAAATGGAACCGATCTGGCTGCCGGCGCCCGAAGCCGTCTGGGCACGGTTCGTGGAAATCGCCACCGGCGGGTTCCGCAACGCGTCGCTGGCCGAGCATCTGGGCTATTCGCTGTTTCGCGTGATCGTCGGGTTCCTGCTGGGGGCGCTGGTCGGCATCCCGCTGGGCTACGCGATGGGATTGAGCGACTGGTTCCGCGGCTGGTTCGACCCGATCGTCGAATTCATGCGCCCGGTGCCGCCGCTGGCATTGATCCCTCTGGTCATCATCTGGGCCGGTATCGGTGAGATCGGCAAGATCATCCTGCTGTTCCTGGCTGCGCTGTGGATCATGGCCATCGCCTCGCGATCGGGCGTGTCGGGGGTGCGGATCACAAAGGTTCACGCGGCCTATTCGCTGGGGGCCAGCAAATGGCAGATCATGCGCCATGTCATCGTTCCCAATTCCCTGCCGGAGATCTTCACCGGCGCGCGGGTGGCGATGGGGGTGTGCTGGGGCACGGTGGTCGCGGCCGAACTGGTCGCCGCCGAACAGGGCGCCGGCATGATGATCATGACCGCCTCGCGGTTCCAGAACACCGACATCGTGATCATGGGCATCATCCTGATCGGGATCATCGGATTCACCATCGACATGGCGATGCGCCGGGCCGAAAAATGGCTGGTGCCATGGAAGGGCAAGGCCTGAACCAGGCCGGTTCCCGGCACTTGACAAGGGGTGCTCATCAGGCGCCCCTTTTTTTTGACGCGCCCGCGCCGCGCGATGTCGGTTCGGGGCTGTTCAGGCGCTCCTGCGCGTCCTACGCTGCGCCCAACCGCTGACGGAGGGCCCCATGAACACCGGACATTTCTATATCGACGGCGCCTGGGTCGATCCGCTGTCATCCAGAACCATGGGGATCGAGAACCCCGCGACCGGCGACACGGTGGGCGCGCTGGCGCTGGGTTCAACCGACGATACCGACCGCGCCGTGGCCGCTGCACGCGCCGCGTTCGACGGCTGGACGCAAACTCCGGTTGCCCGGCGGATCGCGCTGCTTAAATCCCTGCTGGCGGTTTATAACCGCCGGTTCGAGGATCTGGCCCAGGCGATGAGCACCGAGATGGGGGCGCCGATCACCTGGGCGCGCGATGCCCAGGCCTGGGCCGGGCGCGCGCATCTGGAAAGCACCATCACGGCGGCGGAAGAATTCCCCTGGAGCGAGATGCGCGGCACCACCCGGATCGTGCGCGAGGGGATCGGTGTCTGCGCACTGATAACACCTTGGAACTGGCCGATGAACCAGATCGTCTGCAAGGTTGCACCGGCGCTGGCGGCGGGCTGCACGATGGTCCTCAAGCCATCGGAAATCGCGCCCTTGTCCGGGCTGTTGTTCGCCGAACTCTGCGATGAGGCCGGGATCCCCAGGGGCGTCTTCAATCTGGTGAACGGCACCGGGCCCGAGGTCGGCGCGCGCCTGTCCGAACACCCGGATGTGGACATGGTCAGCTTCACCGGTTCGACCCGGGCGGGCACCGCCGTGGCCGCCGCCGCCGCCCCCACGGTCAAGCGCGTGGCGCAGGAACTGGGCGGCAAGTCGCCGAACATCATCCTGCCGCATGACGGGTTCGACGACGCGGTGCGCGCGGGCGCGCAGGCAGTGTTCGACAACACCGGTCAAAGCTGCGACGCGCCGACGCGAATGCTGGTGCCGCGTGACCTGCACGACCACGCCGCTGCCCAGGCCGCCGAAGCGGCGGCGCGGGTGGTGGTCGGCGACCCGCGCGACGCCAGCGTGACCATGGGTCCTCTGATCTCGGGCGCGCAATGGGACAAGGTGCAGGGCCTCATTCAGGCCGGCATCGACGAAGGGGCGCAACTGGTCGCCGGCGGCCCCGGCAAGCCCGAGGGGCTGAACGCCGGCTGGTTCGCCCGCGCGACGGTGTTCGCCGGCGTCGACAACGCGATGACCATCGCGCGCGAAGAAATCTTTGGCCCGGTGCTGTCGATCCTGCCCTTCGACAGCACCGACGAGGCCGTGCGGATCGCCAATGACACGCCCTATGGGTTGGCCGCCTATGTCTCGGGCCCGCCGGATCAGGCGCGCGACATCGCGTTGCGGCTGCGCGCCGGAATGGTGAACCTGAACAGCCCCGAATGGGACGTTTTCGCCCCCTTCGGCGGCTACAAGCAATCGGGCAATGGCCGCGAATACGCCGATTGGGCGATCCATGATTTCGTTGAAATCAAGGGCATCACCGGTTGGAGTTGACGCCACGCCACCGCGCGGGCATCTATGCGCCAAACCCGCAACAGGAGCAGGCAGATGGGCTGGAAAACACTCGACGACATGAGCTTCGCGGGCAAGACCGCGCTGGTGCGCGTGGACATCAACGTGCCGTTCGAAAATGGCCAGGTCAGCGACGACACCCGCATCCGCGCCGTTCTGCCGACGATCAGGGATATCCTGGCCGCCGGCGGCAAGGTGGTCCTGCTGGCCCATTTCGGCCGCCCCAAGGGCAAGCCGGTGCCTGAAATGTCGCTGTCGCATGTCGTTCCGGCGCTGAACGCGGCGCTGGGCCGCGAGGTGATCTTCGTTGAAAAGCCTTCGCGCGACTGGATCGACCGCCAGCCCGGCGATGCGGTGATCCTTGTGGAAAACACCCGGTTCACGCCGATGGAGGAAGCCAACGATCCGCGCATGGCGCAGTTTCTGGCCAGCCTGGGCGACATCTATGTGAATGACGCGTTTTCCGCCGCCCACCGCGCCCATGCCTCGACCGAGGGGGTCGCGCATCTTCTGCCGTCCTGCGCCGGGCGCCTGATGGCGGCGGAACTGGGCGCGCTGGAGGCCGCACTGGGCCATCCGCAGCGCCCGGTTGTCGCCGTGGTCGGCGGCGCGAAGGTGTCGACCAAGCTGGATTTGCTGGGCAATCTGGTCAGCAAGGTGGATCATCTGGT
>TARA_R110002124_G_scaffold3740_3_pt1 | contig 11229 bp, 7 predicted proteins | sample TARA_R110002124 | Tara Oceans TARA_R110002124 (sample SAMEA4397445) | marine metagenome | biome: Polar Biome; feature: [SRF] surface water layer (ENVO:00010504); material: water (ENVO:00002006), including particulate matter (ENVO:01000060) such as... | depth 5 m | reverse complement strand
GGATTTACTGAGCCAGAATATACAGGAACTAAAGAAAACGCAGAGAAGGTAATTAAATTTTTAAAAAGTAAAAAGGCTAACTTAGGTAAGAAGGGTTTAGCGGCTATCTCCAGAGCTGAGAAAACTGTAGAACAAACACAGGTAGATATAGAAACCTACAAAAATAGGGAGTCTGTCACCCAAAAGCTTAGAGACACAAAAATAAAGAAAAATATTCTTACTAGGAAAGAAACCCGTGAGGCTAGTAAAAGAGCTAAAGATAAGGCTAAACAGATTGCCGAGCAGAATAAGCTTGCAGGCATTAGAGAGGATAACGCTGAAGCTGAGAAAGCTGATGAAGTTGTTGATACTGCCGCTGATACTGCCGCTGATACTGCCGCTGATGTTGGTAATAGTGTTCTAGAAGATGCGTTAGGGGGCGTACCTAAAAACAAGGCAGAAGAGAGTGAGGCGATAAAAGAACAAACTAAAACTTTTTTGGATTCGGGGAAAAAAATTGCTATCCTCCCAGCCCCCATATATAAAGGCAAGTCCTTCAATCAGGAAACCGCAGACCTGATAAGAAAAGGGAATGTAAACGAGATTATAAGCGCCCTGCTTTATAAACAAAACAGGTACGTTGCCAAAATACTTAGGAAAATTCGTTCTTTAAACTTAAAGACTAGCATTGTTGTGGGTCCTTTACAGGAGGGTAGGAGTGGTGAGTATGATGCGGGCACTGACACAATAACTATAAGTCCAGAGTTTGGTATGAATGAGGGCACCATTGTCCACGAGCTTGGCCACGCCGCATTAGCTCGTAATATAGCTAACCCTAACCTTAAAATATCCAAACAATTTGTAGAGTTTTTTGAACAAATTAAAGGGCAAATGGGGGACTTTTATGGGGGCGATAACCTACAGGAGTTTGCTGCAGAGTACTTAGGGAATGCAGAGTTCCAAGCGTTATTAAAAACAATTAAAGCTCCCCGTAGTGATAACGCTTTTATGTCCATACTACAGGCCATTGCAGAGTCTTTTGGTTTCCGCAGGGCAGACAAGAGAGCGTTTAAGTTTATTTCCGACTTGCTGGATATTTCATCAGAGACAAGCCCACCAATATCTGAAGTGCTCGCTATGTCTACTCCAATAGCAGCACTAGACGCTGTGGGTAAAGTATCCCAAGCTTCAAAAAAAGCTACTCCTAAACTTTTAGATAACGCGTTTTCTGCACTAAATAAAATACCGGGCTCAAATAAACTTCAACAACTCTACAAAGTTATTAGGTATGACAACGTAGTAGATATGTGGGGTCAGGCGCTAGAAACTGCTAAAAAAACAGGTAACCCAGAGGACACCACTCTTCGCAAAGGGTACAACACGCTAAAAGAACTTATCTCAGCTTTAGAAATAAGGTTAGGTAACCAAGATCGTATGGTAAACGAGGCTAACAAGAATTATAAAAGGTACCAAAAAATACAGAAACAGCTTCCTAAAGACTCTGAAACAATGGGTATATTGGCGCAAGACGCGAAAAAAGCAGGTGTTGACTTAGCTGACCCTAATTCAAAAAATAAGTACGGGAATATTAAAGAGTACGCTGGGTTAGCAAGACGCTATAGGGCTATAAATAGCAAAGTGCGTGATATGTTCGTCGATCAACGTAAGATATATGATGCTATGTACACAGAGTATAAGGCAGCTATGGAGAAATTGCTAAAAGGTAATCCTACGGCTTTGTTGGCCTTTAAAAAGGACTATGAAAATAACCGACCACTTCCGGGTTATGTACCAAGCACTCGTTTTGGTGAGTTTGTTCTTGATTTTATAACGCCTTTAGGTGGGCGCAAAGTGGAGCAGTTTGAAAGCACTCGTGCCAGACAGGCGTTCATCGAAGGAGAAGGGTTGGTCCTTGCGCAAGATCGGGAGAACCTCAAAGAGGGGGAATATTTACTTGAACGTAGGCTAGAAAATATATCTTATGATAGTAGTAAGGTACCTGAAGGAAATTTTCTTATTGCAGCAATGGATAAATTTGGACAAGGTGCAGAAGCTCAAGCCTCTAGAGACCAGCTGTACCAGATGTACCTAAGCATGTTCCCAGCTAGCTCAATAAATCGTAACCTTATGAAGTACGAGGGGGTTGACGGAGCTAGTACCGACTTAGCCAAAGTTTACTCAGATAACGCCCTTAAGTGGGCGCAGAAACTACCCAACATCCAAACGCAAGTTGAGATATCCACTGCGATAAATGAGGCTACCAGCCTAGCCAAACAAGAGGATAATAAACACGTAGCGGCTGTAGCCAAGAATATTTTAGACAAAGAAGCTTTTTTACGTTCTCCTACTTACGGAAAGTTGGCAGCTGGGTTAACTACAACCAGCTTTAGTATGTTCTTACTCGGTAGTGTCTCATCTGCAGTGGTTAACTTAACTGTTCTACCTATGCTGGTATTCCCTACATTAGGGGCGCGTTTTGGAACACCTGCCGCTATTGCTGCTATGGGGGCAGCAACGACATCTATAGGTAAGTCTATAAGAAGCGAAAATATAAACTGGGGTGAGGGCACTAAATACGAAGCCCTATATAATCTACTAGACAGGCATGGGCAACTACAGCATACGTTACAGAGAGAAATTTTAGAGGGTGCTAAGGTTGCTACTGCCGAATACAGCGGCAAAAAATCCAAAGTTATGGCACTTTTATCCCACCCTTTCAGCGCAGCGGAGAGATATTCTCGTTCAATGACAGCGGTGGCGTCTTATGAGTTAGCATTAAAAGGTGGGGGCCCTCTTAATTTAAATAAGATGAGCAAACCAGAAGCCATGCAATATGCCCTTAAATCCGTAAAAGATATGAACACCTCTGGAACGGCGGTTACTGCAGCTCCTATAATGCAAGGTGATATGGGGCGTGTATTTTTTACTTTTAAAGGGTTTAACATGAATGCTACCTACGTTATAGGTAAAGCATGGAACGATGTTGTACGAGGGCAAGACCCAGAAGTTGTCCGAATCGCTAGAAGGCAGTTACTAGGTGTTTATGCCACGAGCGCTGCTATCGCTGGAGTTGGGGGTATGCCTTTTGTAGGAGGTGCATTGTTCCTATTTCAAATACTCGCAAGTGCAATAGATGATGAAGATGAGTATCTAAACCTTAAAGAGGACCTACGTATGGGTATTGGTGAGGTAGCTTATAACGGTTTGTTTAACAGCCTTACTAACCTAGATATAGCCAGTCGTGTACAGCTTGCAAACGATGTAGTATTCAGAGATGACCCAAGAAGTGTAGCGGAGATAGGTATCGTGCGTACTGCCCTTCTGACTGCTACTGGTCCTATGGGGAGTGCAGCCGTCAACTTAGAACGAGGTATAGAGGAAATTAGCGATGGGAATGTTTATCGCGGGGTCGAGATGGTTATGCCTACCTTTATACGCAACGCTATGCGCGGAGGACGTTATATGGTTGACGGGGGCGTTATGACTCTTAACGGGGACAGCGTAACCACTGACTTAAGTGCGTATAGTAAGGTCATGCAGATAGCAGGCTTTGCTCCCGCTAACCTATCTGACTTATATGAGCGTAGGGCTTTCGCTAGTAGGCGTGACGAATTTATAACGCAAAGGAAAAGTAGTATGTTAACAGCTATTTTTGCAGCTAGAAATGCGCGAGACTATGAGGCAGTGCGCAAGCTAACGTTATCCTTGATGGAGTTAGGTAGAGAATATCCGGGTCTTGTTAACGAAAACACTATATCCCGTTCTATAAACCAAAGAGAAGCAAGGCTGAGGGAAGATTTGAATGGGTTACGCCTGAGTAAACCGGGTGAAAGACTAGCAAGAGAGCAGTACGGGTTGGGAGAAGACTAGACCCTCCATACCCTAATTCCTTTTATACTCTCCTCTACCACTACTTTAGTAACTACTTTGTATTTTAATCTCTTGGTTACTTGCAGAATATCCTGTTTTGATGCTGTAGTATCTAGGCAAGGTATGAAGAAAGAGTACCCTCGTTTAAAAGCTTTCCAGTTAATCTCATAAGCTACTTTTTCTATGCGCATTACGTTTCTTCGTCAGCTACCTGTTCATCGTCTGTTTTTTCTTCCTCTTCAGGCAAAAGTTTTTCTACATCAAAGAAGTTTGAGTTGTCGCAATCTATGACTAGGCACCGTGCGTTGAGTTTAATATCTAATTTCATACCTTTAGAAACTCGTTTGTTCTCTGTGCCCTTTAGCACCCCATTACTTTTTAACCCCTTCAGTAACTCTTTGTAATCTGTCTGCAAATCTACGCAGTCACTTTTGAAGAAGTCTACTATTAAGTACATAGTTTTTGTATCGGGCTCAATACGTATTTTTAGTTCCCTGCGGGGTACCATTCTTGGAAGCGGTTTTGCTGAGGAACGTATATCCCCTACGGAGTCTATCGCTAGAATACAGTCCATGTTCCTGTATACATAATCCGAAATAATTGCCACCCCATCAGATACGGGGGGAGTAAGCTCTTTTCGCATTGTGCGTATGAGGGGCACAACCTTGGCATAAATACGAGTCATATCTAACTCTACTAAGTTTAGGTACTTAGTAACTATAAGCCCAGACGTAAAGATAGCAGCCATAGTGGCTGACCAGTTTCTTTCTCGCTGGGTAAGTTTTAAATCTTTAATTATTTTATTCTGTACTCGGTCTATAGTACGTTTTACTTCTTCTAAGTTACCAATTACGTATTGCATAAAAGGCACTATGGCGAGTCCATAGTTTTGGCTTAGTTGTTTATCGAATACATCTAAACCTTCTTGTGTGCTAATTATGTCTTGCGCGGTGTGGGCGACATGGAACTCTAGTAAGCGCATGAGTTCCCCATCAGGTACTTTCTTTACGGAGTATAGCTTCTGTACAAAGGAAGCATTGGAACTACCAAGAGTAATACTACGCCATGTAACGTAGTTTTTACGTAGTTTGTTAGCGCTGGCCTCCGCTTTGTCTTTACCCCTACCGTGAGAGGCCCCATATAAAAAGTCTGATACAACCTCTCCAGATATGTTAGTCATCTCATCTACAGTATTTACGACGTTGTTTAAGATGCCTAGCTTGATGGGTCTACTTGCAGCAGTATCTTCTGGTTTACCTAATAACAAGTCCGGGTCTCCACAAATGCTATTAGCCACACGTAATACAGTTGTTTTACCAGCCCCCGATAGGCTATGGATGAGGTTTATTACCGCCCCCTTTTGCCCTGTGAATTTAAGCAACGTAGAGCCAAACCCACTCAATGCTGCAAAGGCTTGCACCTCCAATCCGGGTCTATTATATAAGTTAAATACCTCTGCCCACTTCTCAATAGTACCGCAGGGTTCCATGTAAGGAACAAGCTCTTCCGTAATTGAAGAGGGAGGTGAGGTGTAAACGTTGTCTTTAGTTATTTCTCTGTTTCCTACGATAAACTTAGTATCGTTATCGGCCCAACCAAACTGTACGCGCATAATGTCTGCCTTCTTTTTGTGTTGTAGGTAACGTATGGACGCTACTATAAACATGGACAACAGCTTGAACTGATTTTCGGTAGTGACCACCCCTTGTTTAGCCAACTCCCTACGTAACTCAGCTCGCTCTGTTATTTTTGAGTTAGGTATTACAAATTCCTTTATCCCATCTCGTGGCATGTGTGCTTTTAGCACTACAACATCCCCTACATGTGGGTCATTCATACGTGAGACAACGTATAAGTCATTCTCATAGACTAGCTTAGGGTCTTCATCTCCGTCAGTTATCCATATGCCCCCATTCTTCCCCCGAAAAAACGGTGAAGGAAAATCAGGTATTGTTACTAAAGAAGGGTCTTCGCCTTCGGGAGCTACATCAATAATATTATCTTCTTCCGAGGCGCGTGTTACTTCCTTACCTAGACTGATAGGACTTTTTATTTTGCCCCTAAACGAGCAGCCTTCACAACCTCCGGGGTTATTCTTCTCAAACTCTAGGCAACTATGTGGTCCTTTAACCCCCTGAATCTTTTTCTCTACTGCAGCGCGGGTGTAGTCTGGGTGCCCATCTGACAGCATATGTATAGCCTTATCCCTATCAGCGCAGAAAGTAGCTATTGATAAAGCGTCCCACCAACGTGGTTCAGATAACTGGCCTCTGCCTGTATAACAAGATAGAAGCTGTTGGCACCCATTATCTTTTTTCCCAGAGCGGAGCATTATCTTGGTGAACGAAGACTCCATGTTATCCATGATGCTCTTACCAAGTGCAGTCAACTTACGTACTGGGCGAGGTGCTACAAATGCCTCCTCAGTGACGCCTAGTATTCCTTTTAGGGTGTCGAAACTTACTGGAGGGGCTTCCACTAATACACTAACGGGGGTGGGAGGGTCGTCTTTAAAGTTAAGTGTTCCGGGTATACGCAGTATCCTAGACACCTCAAATACACTACCATCAACAAAGAGCTGCTGGGTAAGACACACTTGCCGTAACCTAGTGGCAACGGGCTCCCACTGCTCGCGTGTAACTTCTTCTTCCAACGCCCAGTATACGTGCAGACCCCGCCCTGAATTAACTATGATGGGCTTCGGCATCCCTGTTACCTTACAGAAGCGCCTTAGCTCTGAGAAGCCTTTTTTCTGGTCTATGTACCCTTCGGGGTATCCTGTATCTGGGTTAACTTTAGCTTTTGACGGCCCACAGTCTATGTCTAACCAGAATGCTTTAAGCGACCTTACGTTTTCTTTAGTGCGATTTTGGTTCGTATCAAACTTAGCAACTGCAAAGAATGCGTTGTACCCTTTCTGTACATAAGTATCTGTAAGGGAGTTAAGTTCTTCTCTAGTTTCAACAAGTTTTTGTCTTACTACGCCCCCTTTATGGGGCGGTATTCCTATTGCGCAGTACCAACCCCCAGAGGGTTGTACGGCAGATAAAAGATTAAATTCACGCATATTTTTTCTTTGGGGGGAGTTATGCCCCCAAGCCCACTCGGAATCATATTATTTTTATATATGGGTGACTACTCAGCTAATAACGATAATAATACTTCGTGTATAGCTGTTTTTTGAGTTCTATTAGGTTCGTGGATACCGGCAAACCAGTTGTATACGGTCTGCCTAGTAACCCCAAGCCTATTAGAAAGGTTAGATACAGGAATGTCATGCTCTATGCACACCCTACCTAACTGTACGCCCATAGACTTACTATTGGCAGTACTATTTAGTTTGATCACCCTTACGCTATATCCGTAACTCATTATTAGTCGTCTTCCGCCCAAGCAGATACCGCAGCGAACAAGTCATCCTCGTCTTGAGCGATAGGTACTTCTTTCTTTTTAGTGCGAGCTACAGGCTCCTCGATAGCGTCTTCTACCAATTCACTACTAGTAGCTTCTACTTTAGTAGGGGTAACCTCTTCATCTTTAACCACTGGTGCCGGTAACGTAGCAGTAGGTTCTTTATCAGTAGGAGCGAGTTTAACAACTCCATCAGTCTGCCCGACAGTTAAGCGGGTATACATCTTTGTTTCTTGCTTACTTTGGGCTTCTAAAACTAAAACCTCTTCTTCATCACTAATTTCTCGGAGAGGGGAGAATACCATCTCCATTGCATCAGCGTTGTCATCATATTTTATAGTGGTCACTACAGTATCAGGAGATTGCCCATTAGAAAGTAAGAAGCGTACATAGCTCTCGTAAGGATGCACGTTACCTACGCCTTTACCAAATAGAGATTTGGCCGGTATATTAAACTGATATACTTGCGCTTGAGGGTCGTTTGCTAACACGAGAGAAATACGGCGCTGGAAGCGACAGGCACGTCCACCAGTTTCCCCAGACCCTGCTATATTCATTGAGCATTCTTTGCAGTTAGTGTGTTGTATGTCAGTAGCAGCAGCTTCTGGTTTGTCACCTAAGTTAGACCAGCAGTTAGGCAGGGTAGCTTCTTTTTTAGGGTCGTATTTTTCTTTGTAGTATATACGAGACACCGCTGGAAGCATGCCTACAATAATACATTGGAACTCACCTCTGATGGCCTCTCCAACTTGCTCCCCGTTCACTAGCTTTTTAAAGGTGCCGTTGGTGTTAGTCTGTATTCTGCGGTTTGTAAGTGTGCTACTTGATGCAACAGATTGCCCTAAAGCGGTCATACGGGGTTTGTTGCTAAGTTGCGCTGATTGGTTGTTAAAAATTGATACGTCGTTGCTCATAGTGTCGCTCCTATTTATTAGTGGGTTTTCTTACTGATATTATGTATTTTTTATTTGCTTGTAGCCCGACTGGCACACTTTCGGGATTGTCTTCTAAAAACTGTTTCATGTTACTAGTGTGGATTCTTTTTTCTAGCAGGAAGAAAGCATCGTTGTCAGCTACGAACTTATACATCTCCTCCCAATCGCCAGTCCAGTAATTCGAGTGTACACGTCTAGTGACTGTACCTTCTGGAGTGCGCAGGCTATCTAAATTTTCCTCGTTGCAAAGTGTTAACAGCTTAGTAGAAATTACTTCTTGTTGTTCTTTGTAACTTGATATTTCGACTTCCTTTTCTTTTATTGCTTCCCTAATTTTTATATATGTACTTACTAGCTTATCGGCAGTAATCTCCTCGTTTGTCATACGTATATCCCCATTGGTAGTTAGACAGCTCTAGAGTTTACCAGATAACTACACATTGTCAAGAACTTGTCGGTATAAATCTATAATTTTATTATGGTGGTCTATATTACTACGCAACATAGTATACAATTTGTTTTCAACTGCGCTGCCACATATGTGAATCACCGTCATACTATTCTTTTGTCCGGGGCGGTCTATACGTGCGTTAGCTTGTAGATAGGTCTCTACGCTAGTAACTGGAGCGTACCAAATTATGGTATCAGCTGCGGTTAAAGTTAGCCCGTGAGAAGCAGCTTGTGGTTGGATAATAAGAACCTTGGGGTCGTCTTCCTTTTGAAACTTAGTAATTAACTCACTGCGCTTATTAACAGGCACTTTCCCAGAAATTATTTCCGCAGTTATTTTGTTAGTGTTTAAAAAGTCACTTAGTAACTCGATGGTATGCGTAAATGGCACGAAGACTAAGACCTTGTTAGAAGATTCTTGTATAGCCTCTAATACTACTCTCAGCCTGTTTTTTACATCAAACAAAACAACCCCCCTATCGTCAGAGTAAACAGCTCCCCCAGATATTTGTAACAGTTTGTTTAGGTTGACCGCTGCATTAACTGATGTAATGTTCTCACCCCCTGCGGACATAAACATTTCTTTTTTAAGAAGTTTGTAATACTTTAGTTGTTGGGCTGTAAGTGGCGCTTCTCTGTCTACGTAAGTAACAGGGGGTAAATCAAGGCACTGGTCCTTTTCAAATCTTATCGCAGGTTGTAGCATAGTGTGGACTATCTTGTCCGAGTCATGTCTGGGACGCCATATGTATTGTGTAATCTTGTGCATAACCTTATCTCGAAACTGCCCAAAATATTTTGGTGTGCCTTTGGGGTTTATTAGCTTACCTAACCCGTAGGCATCTAGGGGGGATTGTGATGCTGGAGTACCTGTAAGCATCCATACCCATTCAACTTTAGCTACTATGTCCCGCAAAGTTTTCCAGCGGTTTGTTTGCACGTTCTTATAAGCGTTGGCTTCATCTATTACAACCATATCAAAACCACCTTCCATTAGTTCTTTCTTAACTACATTTACTCCATCATAGTTAATTACAACAAACTCACACCCTGCTTTTATTATCTTGCGCCTAGCTTCCGCATTACCATGCGCTACAGACACACTACGGTGCATAGCGAAAGTAAATAAATCCTCCTGCCAAGCAGACTTCATAATAGATAGCGGGCATATAACTAGGACTCTTTTAATTAAACCCAATTTCATAAGGTAGTCCGCTGACCATATAACGGAAGCAGTTTTACCTGTACCCTGCTCGTTAAAGCAAAAAGCTTTTTTATGCAGTGTTAGGAACGCGGATGTTTCCTTTTGGTGGTCAAAGGGGGTATGCCTACCAGTCCAATGGTAGTCACGCTTTATAGTAGAGGGTACGTTTTTAACTAACAACGTAGCCAGCATTTGTGCTTCCTCAAGGCCCCAGTGTATTGCAACTTCGTACATCCCGTCCTGTTCCTTTAGGACTTTACTTTTAAGGATGCGCTCTGTTACCAAATGGGGCCGTCTGGTTTTTAAAATTAATGCTTTGTTGTCAATTATTTGCATATAAATGTTCCATTGGGGTTCCTTGTGTACGTCTTTTTTGTCCCTGCTCTGGCGTCGCGTACAACTTTATATGCCTCATCCCTACAAGAAAAGCTACAGTATAGAGTCCTTCCAAATATTGACGATTGGTTAAAAGTTACGCCACATCCTAAGCACTCTCGTTCAGGCCCTACCTCCTGTAAGCTGAGGGCCCTACTTTTTACAGCATGTTCTGATGCCTCTTTACCCCTATACCTTATAGGGTTAGCCGCTTGGGCTGCATGCGCAAGGTCTAAAGATTCCTTCAGTGGGAATTGGTTAAGTCCTACACCTACCAAAGCTCTGTCTCGTAGTGTTTCTGCTAGGGGCCTTGCTATAACTCCGGTTGACAGGTTAAACCCTGTGGCACGTTTAAATTCATCTGCGCTTACCCCGTGTGTTGTGTTCATGTGCATAGTTAAATGTACCCCCCGCCAACTACAATCTTCTACTACGCACGACAACTCTTGCTTGTCTAAAAATTCATCATAGCACTGAGGCAAGGCCATTTTCTCTGGGTTTGCTACCCAGCGGTCAAACCTTTTTGCAAAGTAGGCTCTGTAGCACGTTCTGTTACAGAATTTTTTTGGTTTTGTTGTTTTGGTTTTTCGCTTCTGGTAAAAAATCTCCCCACATTCTAGACAAGGCACATCTTTCCCTTTCCTTGCTGTTAGGCACTGTTTGGCTCTGGACTGTAGACCTAGTGATTTTTTGTGGATACTTTCTGCATGTCGATGGAATTGCTCTGAACTCGTGTAGCATTTCATAGAGCAGTATATCTTTGCAGTGCGTGAGTAAAACTCTTTTTTGCAATGTTTACACGGGCCCCTATTGGGGGCGGGGGTGCTAAACTTCTTACGCATCATCGCGTGGCGACAAGTAGAAGAACAATACACAATACACGCTTCATATTTAACCTTACGCGCCTGTGAGTCAGACCCTACAAACTTACACTCACAATGCCCACACACTAGGTTATCCCTTATTTTCACCAACTCGGCATTCATAAATCCAGCCATTTATCTA
>TARA_R110002124_G_scaffold74589_4_pt1 | contig 11231 bp, 8 predicted proteins | sample TARA_R110002124 | Tara Oceans TARA_R110002124 (sample SAMEA4397445) | marine metagenome | biome: Polar Biome; feature: [SRF] surface water layer (ENVO:00010504); material: water (ENVO:00002006), including particulate matter (ENVO:01000060) such as... | depth 5 m | reverse complement strand
TGCGTTCCAGTCCGCGCTTTCCATCAATTTCTGCCGCCGCCTTGGGGTTGAACCGGTGAACAGCGGCAACGGCACGGAAAGCGGTTTGTCGCTGTTGCGGGCGCTGATTGAATTCTGGACAGCGACGCAGGCACCATTTGAACAGGTGATGTTCGATCTGCGCGGCGGCGCTGCCTCCTCTGAGCGGTTGACCAAAAGTCCCATCGCGGAGCTGTATTCCGATCCGAGCTTCCAGCCGGTTGCAGCGCTGCTGGCGGAGACTTTCCAGATGGCGGGTAATGCCAATCTGGATCATGGCTATTTTCAGCGCGCCACGCCGCGCACCATGCTGATTGATGAGGTGGAAGCCATCTGGCAACCGATTGCAGAAGCCGATGACTGGTCGCTACTGCATTCAACTCTCAGCGAAATTGCGGACATGCGCGACGCCTACCGGGCGACCCCATAGCTTCGTAGCTGCTCCGAACATCCATCAGAAAAACTCACAAATGAGATCAGAAACATTCGCTGGTCTAATAGATGGAAAGCCCACAATTGTAGTTGGTCGACTAAAACCGACACTACAAACACAGGAGATTGCCATGTCCGTGACATCCAGAAACTGTATTGAAACCTCGATCAGCACGTTACCAGCACCGAGAATTGCGTTTGTGAAAGCAAGCGCCCTTACTGTCATGAAATCCATCACTTCGGCATGGAAATTCTGGAATGATCGCCGCGCGATGGCCAGGCTTGTTACCCTTGAAGACCATATGTTGAAGGATATGGGGATTACGCGGGGCGACGTTCAGCTTGTTGCGTCTCTGCCCTATTCTGATGATCCGACCGGGCGGCTCCACTGTCTGGCCGTGGAAAGACGGGCTTCGGTGCGGGCACGGGCCAGGGAAATGCAACTGCGCCGAACCGAGCGCGCCCGGCAGATGGTGGGCTCAGGCTCTGAGCAATACAGATCAACCGATCGCCGCGACATGGCCCATTGCGGGTCTGATTGCTCCACTGCGCTGTAACAGCCAAGCCGGCAGCACGGCCCCCTCGTGATGTGGTGACAGGCTGAAGCCTATTTTGGCCCGTACCACGGCTGCCACATTGGCTAACCTGGCCGCCCGGTCTTCCGGGCGGCTTTTTTCGCTTGATTCAAGAGGATGCCGGATTTGGCCGGCTTATTCGGCCAGCACCCGCGTGTTCGGGAAAATTACCCGGATCAGGGTGCCTTTGGCCGGCGTGCTTTCAATCAGAAACTGGGCGCGATTGGCTTCCACCAGAGCCTTGGTTAGCGGCAGACCAAGCCCGGTCCCCACCGAGGATTTGCGCTTTCTGTCATTACCCGAAGTGTTTTCAATCTGTTGAAGCTGCCGGAAAGGCTCCATAGCGGTCGCCAGATCGGCTTCACTCATGCCAATTCCGGTATCGCGCACACGCAGGATCAAAGATCCGTCCTTCTCGACGACGGCAGAGACAATCACCTGGCCGCCTTCAGCGGTGAATTTGATCGAATTGGACAACAGGTTGAGAGCGATCTGGCGCAGGGTTTTTGCGTCCGCCACCACGCGGGGCAGATCCTCGCTGAAACTGGTGCGGATGATGACGCGGCCTTCATTGGCCTGAGGCTGCATCAGGGCGACGCATTCTTTCAGGATTTCAACCAGATCAACGGCGGTAAAGCTCATCTCCAGCTGACCGGCTTCTATTTTAGAAATATCCAGCATGTCATTGACAAGATTGATGACATGCGCGCCGGAAGTGTGAATATCGTTGATGTAATCCTTGTAGCGCGGATTGCCGATGGGGCCAAAACGCTCTTCAAGCATGACTTCAGAAAAGCCGAGTATGGCGTTCAGCGGCGTGCGGATTTCGTGGCTGATTTTGGCAAGAAAATCCGATTTTGCGGTGCTGGCCTTCTCTGCACTGTGGCGCGCCGCGATCAGATCATCTTCTGCGCGCTTCCACTGGGTTATGTCGCGCAACACTACACACAGGCGGGTCTCGGCATCTTCGCCGGAGGCTTGCTCGCCAACACGGCCCATGGTCATGAATAACGGCATGTAGCCGCCTTTTGCGGTCTGGCCGATCACTTCGCGGCCATCATTGAGAATCGATGCCACGCCGGCACCGGTGATGCCGGCCAGATAATCATGTGCTGTCTTGTGGCTCTCCGGTGCAAGCAAAGCAGTCATGTCGCGCCCGATCAGACTGGCCTGATGCTCATCAAACAGCGCTTCGGCACCGTGATTCAGCGCCAGAATTCTGCCCTCGACATCAATCATCAGAACGCCTTCGGTCGCGGTATTGAGGATGGAGAGAAGTTCCTCGGCATTCCAGACTTCATCATCCCGTCGTGCGGGCTGTGCCACATCGGCATCATCTGCGGCGTTATCGACAGGCTCCACGATCAAAAGACTGGCGGGTCGGCCGGTCCAGTCAATGCGGCCGATGGTGGCGCGCACACTATGGGCAATCTCGTCCCTGCCGGTAAACTGCATGACACCGCTGTCACCAACACGATCCAGCGAAAAGCCCGACATCAGCGCAGTCGCATCTGCTGCAAGGAAGGCAGCTGCATCGTCATAGCCGGCCAGTTCGGCGAGCGCTTTGTTTGCAAACAGCAGCTTGTCTTCGCGTACCACAAGGATACCGGTCTGCAGCTGATCCAGCACCGTGCGCAGTGCCCTCTCGGTCGCGGCTTCGGTATTCTGTTTGGCGACAATCGCGGGCTGCGCGATTTGTCGGACATTGTGTCCGACCTGCGGCGCAACGCCAGTTTCCAGTTTTGGTGGTTGACCGATCTGGTCGGCCGTTGGAGCAGTTGACCGGCTGAATGGCTTTTTGCCAAGAGATTTGCCGATTTCCTCAAACGCGTGCCGTTCTTCTGCAGTCAGGCCCCTCAAGCGACTCTTCACATCATCCGCTATGTTGGCGGGCCTTGTGTCGATGATGGCCGGAATTTCCGGTGCGGATTGCACAGAAGCGGCATCAGCGCCACGGGCCGGCTTTGCCCGGCTTGCACTGGCTATGTCGTTCTCTGCCTGATTGTCATTTTGCGAAGAACCAGGGCTGGATACGCTGTGTTCGGCACGCAGCTGACAGGCACCAAATCCGCGATAACCCAGAAAACGCTTGTCTGCATCGAACACCGGCATGGCAGACAGTTCGATCTCTGCCACCATTTTGCGTTTTGGAAGCTTCCAGTCGAACTGCTTGCCGCTCCAGCTGTCCTTCGAGGCAATCGCGGCACGCACTTCGCCGGACGGGTCCAATTGAAAATCACCCGCCAGATCCTGCCAGCTGCGGCCTTCAAACGCGCCGCGCAATCCGACAAGGGTCTGGAATTCGGGAGATACAAAGGTAAATTTGCAAGCCTCTTCCATACGCCAGACAAAGCGCATCAGATCGGGCTCGCGCTGCTTGCTGTCGGCTTCTGGCGGAAGCGGTTGGGATGCCGCAAGTGTTTCCTGCGGCAGTTGTTGCGGCCTTGTGTCATTGGCCGGCGTCGGAACCCTGATCGCGGAAGCGGCCATTCTGCCCGGCTGGCTCTGCTGCACTGCGCGTTGCAATGGACTGTCTTCCGCATCGACCAGCAGCAGGAAGAGCGCATCTTGTTCGACCGGCAATTTCAGCGCGGTGATGAGATGGCGCATGCCGCTCTGGATGTTGATTTGTTGCGACACCGGCGCGACACTGTCTGCGGCATCCTCCAGCAGGGTCTGAAGGGTTTCGGCGGCATGGCGCAAATCGCTGAATGCCCCTGAAGACGCGATCACATCGCCGCCGGCTGACAACAAAGCGGCATAGTGATGACCTGATCCAAGCCAGTTGGCGAGCAGATCGGCGCGGGTTTCAAAATCGCTTGCTGCCGGCACGGTTGCCGGGCGCAGCAGCACACCGGATACACCGTCCATATTTCGCAATTTGCTGACAGTAACCATTTCCAGCGGCGTTGCGGCGCTGCGGCCCAGGCGCAGACGCTGAACTTGCTCGCGGTCACTGCGCAACCAGCCGTATAAATGCCGGATCTGTTTGCGCAAGGGCAGATCCTGCGGAAATTCCTCACTCAACAATGTTTCAAGGTTGTCCGCGCCCAGACGCTGCGCGCCGGCCGGATTGGCCCAGAGCAACTGGCCGCCATCGGGCGACAGAACCAATGCAGGCTCACCGGACAGCACCAGCGTGCTGAGCGGTTCGCAGGCGGTCCAAGCCATAAATGCCCGATTGTCACGACGTTTCGACAAGTGCTCTCCACTTTTCCCAATTGCACCGCAGCTGTTCAACGCAGTTCAACGCACCGGATTTCACCACCGGCTTCAACGGTCAGGACCTTGGTCAACCCAATCAAAATCAGCGCCATTGTTAAGAATTTGTTAATACAAAGTGCCGAGCGGGTCCATCTATTGTGCCAAATACGGCATTTTGATTGCAAACAGAGTTAAAATCCGCGCCAATCCCCACGTTCCACAGGCTGGGGACGCGGATGAAAAAAGGCCCGCCGGCAATTTTTATATTGCACTGCACAAATAATTGATTATATTGCAGTGCAGCATAACCATTTCAAACTTGTGAAGGTAGGGACAATGACCAAAAAATACGACATGACAGAACAGATGCGCGCTTTTGCTGAGCAAGGCATGGATCAGGCCCGCAAGGCATTCGACACTTACATGGAAACAATGCAGCAAACCGTTGGCAAGCTGGAAAGCTCCAGCAGCGACCTGCAGTCAAAAACCAGTGAGGCCAGTAAAAAAGCGATCTCTATGACCGAAGCGCATATGAATGCAGCTTTTAGCCAGGCCGAAAAGCTGGTCACGGCAAAAGATCCGCAGGAAGCGCTGGAATTGCAGACCAAATACATCCGCGATCAGATTGATGCGCTGACCAAACAGGCCCAGTCCATGGGCGAAGAAGCCGTCAGTGCGGTAAAGGACGTTCAGGACAAATTCAAAGCCTGACTCCTGAAAATCTATGGTGCGTTGCAAAATTTTGTTGCAACGCACCATTTCTTTCCTATATAAAGAATGCAACGGCTTGCCGAGACATGATGTTCACGCTGCAGGCCAAACCAGAACCTGGAGTAATTCACATGACCACTGCAAAAACCACTGCAAAAACGAAAACTGCAGCCAGCAAACCCGCTGCCAAACCAACTGCAAAAGCAGCTGCAACCGAAACAGTTGCTGCACCGATCATTCCCGGAATGCCCAACTTTGAAGCATTCAAAGTCCCTGAAATTCCTTTTGGAGACACAAATATGTTTGATCTGTCCAAATACGACGTGAAAAACATGGAAGTCCCTGCAATGGTTCGCGATATGGCTGAAAAAGCTGTGTCTCAGAGCAAAGACGGCTATGCCAAGGCAAAAGCCGCTGCTGAAGATTCGATCGACGCGGTTGAAGAAACCCTCGAAACCGTTCGCGAAACCAGCCTGGAATACCAGCAGAGAGCCATCGACAATGCCAAGGCCAGCACGGATGCGGTTTATGATTTCTTCAAAGACATGTTCGGCGTGAAATCAGTGTCTGAAGCCGTTGAGTTGCAGACTTCCTTCGCCCGCCAGCAGTTTGAAATGCTGAGCGCACAGACCAAAGACATGTCCGAACTGGCTGGAAAGGCTGCTACAGAATCTTTCAAGCCAGCCAAGGATGCCGCTGAAAAAGCCATGAAGGCCGCTTAAGCAGCAACCCTCTGAATTCCCTATGAAGAACCCGGATTTGCGTCCGGGTTTTTCTGTTTTCAAGGTTGCTTTCCATACAACAGGTGCCGCGTGCCGTACCTGCGTGAGGGAAACCGCAGCCAGACAATCGTCACAGCCGCGCCATTGGAACTATGGCAAAGTTTTGCTTGAAATGCCTTCGGCGTCGGCTTACACACGGTTTCGCCTGCGCCTGTAACAAGGGCTGGCATGTGCAGCTGTAGCTCAGTTGGTTAGAGCGCCGGATTGTGGATCCGGAGGTCGGTGGTTCAACCCCACTCAGCTGTACCATTTCTTCCCTGATTTCGCCTGACCTCTAAACTTGGCCTCTAAACCTGGCCGTGCTGCCGGTTCTGACGGCGGGTCACATAGGATGCAATCAGCACACCGGTCGTCACCAACGCGATCATGATGGTGCTGACCGCGTTGATTTCCGGTGTCACACCCAGACGCACCTGGCTGTAGATTTTCATCGGCAAAGTGGTGGCTCCCGGACCGGTCGTGAAGCTTGCAATCACCAGATCATCAAGAGACAGCGTGAAGGCCAGCATCCAGCCGGCAATAATCGCCGGTGCAATTACCGGCAGGGTTATGACGAAAAACGTCTTTGCCGGTGGACAGCCAAGGTCGCCGGCAGCCTCTTCCAGTGAGCGGTCGAAAGTCACCAGCCGGGATTGCACGACGACGGCAACAAAACACATGGCGAAGGTTATGTGGGCCAGTGTAACCGCCCAGAAGCCGCGGGCAAAATCAATCGCCACGAAGAGCAGCAGCAGCGACAATCCGGTGATGACTTCAGGCATGACCAGGGGCGCGTAGATCATTCCGGTAAACAATGTGCGTCCCGCAAACCGTTTATGCCGGGACAGCGCCAGTGCTGCCATGGTACCGAGAATGGTGGCAATCGTCGCCGACAATACCCCGACCCGTAACGTCACCCAGGCAGCATTCAAAAGACCTTCATTCTGCCAGATTTCCGCATACCACCGGGTCGAAAACCCACCCCATACGGTGACCAGACGGGACTCATTGAATGAGAATATCACCAGCAGCAGGATCGGCAGATAGAGGAATGCGAAGCCGAAAATGAGAGATGTTATGTTGAACCAGCTGGTGCGCTTCACGAGATTTTCTCCTCAGCGCGCACTTGTGCATTTTGAAACAGGACGATCGGAATCACCAGAAGCAGCAGCAGGATGATGGCCACTGCGCTGGCCACAGGCCAGTCCCGATTGTTGAAAAATTCCACCCACAGAGTTCGCCCGATCATCAGTGTTTCCGACCCACCGAGAAGATCGGGAATGACAAACTCGCCAACTGCCGGGATAAACACCAGAAAACATCCTGCTGCTACACCGGGCAGCGAAATCGGAAATGTGATTTTCCAGAACGCTTTGATCGGCGCGCATCCAAGATCGGCTGCCGCTTCCAGCAACCGCTCATCCATGCGCTCCAGCGATGCATAAAGCGGCAGTACCAGAAATGGCAGGTAGGAATAGACAATGCCGATATAGACTGCGGTGTTGGTGTTGAGAATTGTCAAAGGCTCGGAAATCACGCCAAGCGCCAGTAGCAGTTGATTAAGTAGACCCTCCTTTTTCAGGATGCCGATCCACGCGTAGACACGGATCAAGAATGATGTCCAGAATGGCAGGATCACAAGCATCAGCAAAGTGGCGCGCCAGGCATGCGGTGCCCGCGCCATGGCATAGGCCAGCGGATAACCCACCAACAGAGTGAGCAAAGTTGCAAAAAACGCGATGGTGACGCTCGACAGATAGGAACGGTAAAACAGCGGCTCCTCGAATAAAAACGCGTAGTTCTCCAGGCTGAACTGCTGCATCTGTTGCCACAGCGCCGACAGCCCGGCGCTGATATCCAGTTTGGGACTGTAAGGCGGGATTGATATGGCCGGTTCTGACAGCGAAATTTTGAGAACAATCAGAAAGGGCACAGCAAACAGCACGAGCAGCCACAGATAGGGCACGCCGATCAGCAGCAGCCGCGTGCTGAACAATCGCTTCAGGCCCTTCACGATGCCAGAAGGATGCCGGCATCCTCTCCCCAAGACAGCCAGACCTTGTCCTCCCATGACAAGGGCCGCTCCACCAGGCGGGTGGAGTTTGTCTGTGTCGCTTGGATGATGCGCCCGTTTCCGATCTTGACGTGATACACAGAGACGTTTCCCAGATATGCAATGTCGTAGATCACGCCTTCGACCGCATTGACAGGATTGGCCGGATCGATGCCGTCCGGCACATCGAGCGACAGGTGGACCTTTTCGGGACGTATCGCGAACCATCCGGTGTCTCCGGCTGACAGGCTGCCGGTGTTTTCACATTGAATGCGCAGCTCCAGCCCATTATCCGGACCCGGCCCGATGCCGGAACAATGCATGCTGGCCTGCTGGTCAGCGAAGCCATCAAGCCGGCCTTCCAGCAAATTGATATCGCCGATAAAATCGGCGACATAACGCGACGCCGGCTGTTCATAGATCTCCGATGGTGTGGCGATCTGGATGATGCGTCCCCGGTCCATGACAGCAATCCGGTCGGCAACGGTCATCGCCTCTTCCTGATCATGGGTGACAATCATGAAAGTCGTGCCAAGACGTTCCTGCAGATCCATCAACTCGAACTGGGTTTCCTCGCGCAGCTTTTTATCCAGCGCACCCATCGGTTCGTCCAGCAACAATGCTTTGGGACGCTTTGCCAGTGAACGGGCAAGAGCGACCCGCTGGCGCTGACCACCGGACAATTGGTGCGGTTTGCGCCGGGCAAAAGCCTCCAGCTTCACAAGTTCCAGCATCTCCTCAACACGGGCCTTCAAATCGGCCGCGCTCATGCCATCTTGCTTCAAGCCGAAAGCGATGTTTTTCTCAACATTCATATGAGGAAACAGCGCATAGGACTGAAACATCATATTGATCGGCCGTTTATGGGGCGGGATGCCGGTCAGATCGGTTCCGTCAAGCAGGATGGTGCCGCTGGTCGGTGCATCAAAACCGGCCAGCATCCGCATCATCGTCGTCTTGCCACATCCTGACGGGCCGAGCAGTGCGAAGAATTCGCGTTCATGAATGTCGAGCGACAGATCATCAACAGCGGTGAAATTGCCGAACCGCTTGGTGACGTTCCTGAAGGAAATAAAAGGCACAGCATCAGGATCGTTCCACGGCGTAAAGTCCCGCCGGACCGGCCCCAGAGTTTTTGCCATACGATCTTGCGCTTTCAAATGTCACGGATGCCGGATGCCAGATACCAGATACCGGATGCGCGATACCGGGCACATTATGCAAAAGCCCGATCTGTCAGAACCGGGCTTTGCAGACCATCTTACTGACCAGTCTTGACCCTTGTCCAGGTGCGCGTCAGCAGGCGCTGTTGTTTGGGTGCGGCAGCGGTCACTGTATAGAGATTTTCAGTGGCCTGCGGTGTCGGATAGATCGCCGGATCGGTGATGACCTCTTCATCCAACAATGGCTGCGAGGCTTTGTTGCCATTGGCGTAATAGACATAATTCGTCGCCTTGGCGATGACCTCAGCGCGCATGATATAATTGAGGAATTCATGGGCTTCAGCGACGTTTTTGGCATCGGCAGGAATTGCCAATTGGTCAAACCACATCAAAGCGCCCTCTTTCGGGATTGAATATTCAACTGAAACCCCGTTGTCGGCTTCCGCTGCCCGGTCACGCGCCTGCAGGATATCGCCGGACCAGCCGACTGCCAGACAGATATCGCCATTGGCCAGTGCGTTGATATATTCTGAGGAATGGAATTTCTGTACGTAAGGCCGGATGCTGAGCAGCAGTTCCTCAGCCTTGGCAAGAGCTTCGGCATCCTTGGTATCAGGGTCAAGACCAAGATAATTCAGCGCCGCCGGGACCAGTTCGGTGGGCGCATCGAGAAAATGAATTCCGCAATCCTGGAATTTCGACAGAATGGCCGGATCGAAAATCAGATCCCAGCTATCGACAGGCGCATCGGCCATGCGTTCTGCAATCATGTCGACATTGTAACCAATACCGGTCGTGCCCCACATATAATTGATGGAGTAAATGTTGCCGGGATCATATTTGGCGACACGGGCTTCGATTTCAGGCCACATGTTTTTCAGATTGGACAATTTTGATTTGTCCAGCTTCTGGAATACACCGGCCTCTATCTGCCGCTCCAGAAAAGTGCCGGTCGGCACGACAACGTCATAGCCTGTTCCGCCGGCCAGCAATTTGGTTTCAAGAACTTCGTTTGAATCAAAAACGTCATACACAATTTTGATTCCGGTCTCAGCGGTAAAATCTGAAAGAATCTCCTCGTCGATGTAATCGGACCAGTTAAACACATTGACGACGCGTTCCTGGGCAAAAGCCGCCGTTGTGCTGATGGCCAGTGAAAGGGTGAACAGGCTGAATTTGAATGCTGATTTGGATCTGATCATACAATGCCTCAAAAAAAAAGAACCCCGAGCCGGGAGTGGCTGAATGCGTTGGAAGACTGCGCCTGTCATAAAACGATAGGAGGGAATTTGATCGACCTCAAGAATTTTCTACCCTAGTCGAGGCGTGTAAAAGTCAGGTTTCAACCGTAGGTACTGCGTTCCAGAGGCGTGATTTCTGCTGCAAATTCATCAATCTCGGCCTGTTTCAAGGCGCAGATGATTTTATGGCCAAGCGGCGTGAAGGCTTCTTTGGCAAATGCGCTGTCATAAAACAGCTGCAGCGCCGCATCCGGGCTTATCGGCAGGTGTCCGTCATGCGTGTCGTAAGCATTTTGTTCAATTGGAGCTGCAGGTTCTGCGGCCTCTTTAAGCCCCTTGCGGATGGCCGCCAGCAAGGCTGTCATCACCAGATACGGATTTGCATCGGCCCCGGAGATGCGATGTTCGAGCCGTGCCGCACTGGGCGGTGAAGCGGGAATGCGCACCGCGACGGAGCGGTTATTGCGGCCCCAGACCGCCCGCGTCGGGGCATAGGATCCCGGGCGCAGCCTGCGAAATCCATTAATCGTATTGATAAAAACAAGGGTGCACTCGGCCATGGTATCCAGAGTGCCGGCAATGGCGTATCGAAGGAGCGCCTCGCCTTGTGCAGTTGAGAAAATATTGCTGCCGGTATCATCCAGCAGACTGATGTGAACATGCATGCCATTGCCAGCCTGACCGGGGAACGGTTTGGCCATAAAGCTGGCTTTCAGGCCATGCGCCTTGGCGCATTCGGCAATAATACGCTTTAGCAGGACAGCCTCGTCGGTGGCGCGCATGACATCGGTGCGATGGTTGAGATTGACTTCGAACTGACCGGGTGCCGCTTCCGACACAATCGTATCCACCGCGACGCCCTGCCGTGCGGCAGCTTTATTGATGTCGTCAAAGACAGCCGAATATTGCTCAAGCGACTGCAGAGAATACATATTCTGACGCTCAGGACCGGGTCCGTGACCCACCGGCAACGGGTCCCCCTCGCCGTTCAGCCTGTGCGGATCAAACAGAAAGAATTCAAGTTCGAAAGCGGCGCAGGCGGTCAGCCCTTCGGCGGCGAGCAGGTCAACCTG
>TARA_R110002124_G_scaffold83559_1_pt1 | contig 11245 bp, 8 predicted proteins | sample TARA_R110002124 | Tara Oceans TARA_R110002124 (sample SAMEA4397445) | marine metagenome | biome: Polar Biome; feature: [SRF] surface water layer (ENVO:00010504); material: water (ENVO:00002006), including particulate matter (ENVO:01000060) such as... | depth 5 m | reverse complement strand
GGTTCTTGCACCAAATCATCAGATACTTTAGTCACCTTTTTGGAAGCAATATCATAGATATAAAACTCACCTAGAGTTGAGCGTCTAAAAACAGGTTTAGAATTCGTCGTTAAAATGATTTTAGATTCATCATCACTAAAGCTATAATCAAAAAAACCTTGAATCTCTGCTATATCAACAGAAGACACCAAGGTTCTTACTTTTTCTAAAGTTTTATAATCGTAAATATCGATTGTAGCTGTTCTATTTTGCCTATCGAAATTTAAAACCGAATACTGTTTACCATTCTTCAAAGAATGCAAGGCTTGCATCTCTTCGGTTCTAAAAGTTCCACTCCAAATATCTTCGAGTGAAATTTGTTTTTCTTGACAATAAATTAAAGAGGTGGTTAAAAATCCTACAATTGCAACGACGTGTCTTAATTTCATTTGAGCGTTTTGATTTTCCTTTTAAAAGTCACACGGAACATCCTTATTACAATGCATTCTGAAATTGATATCAGAACACGGATGTTTCATGTATGTCATTTTTCAATATAGCAATGCCAAGTTTACTAAAAATTATGCAAAAAATCGCTATTATTAACAGGAAATCGGCAATTAATGAGAGTTAATGCACACATTTTATACCAATCCTAAGTATCTTTGTCCTTTAAATTTAAAACAAATATGCCAAACGCTATTTCCGGCTTTTCTAAGCTTTCAAAATCTGAAAAGATTGGATGGCTTTTAGACACCTATTTTACGGATAAAAAAGCAGCGCTAACACTGGTAAAACAGTATTGGAATACAGACCAAAAGCTTCAGAAATTGCATGATGAGTTTATAGAAAACACAATCACAAACTACTATTTACCCTTAGGTGTTGCACCCAACTTTCTTATAAATGATTCCCTTTTTACGATACCAATGGCTATAGAAGAAAGCTCTGTAGTTGCTGCTGCGAGTAAGGCAGCCAAATTTTGGTATGACAGAGGTGGTTTTAAAGCAGAGGTGATTTCAACTGAAAAAATTGGTCAGGTTCATTTTATGTATGAAGGCGACTTTGAAAAATTAGAAAGTTTTTTTGAAACTGTAAAGCCTAAATTAATTGCTTCAACTTCTCATATTACTAAAAATATGGAACAACGAGGTGGTGGTATTTTAGATCTTGAATTACGAAACAAATCAGAAGATTTAAACAACTATTATCAATTGCATGCAACATTTGAAACTTTGGATGCAATGGGAGCCAATTTTATAAACTCGTGTTTAGAGCAATTTGCAAAAACTTTTAAGACAGAAGTTGAAGAAAACTTAGAAGATGATATAATTATAATTATGAGTATCCTCTCTAACTATGTTCCTAATTGTATTGTAAGAGCCGAAGTCTCCTGTTCCATTTCAGATTTAAAAAGTAAAGACATTAGTAATCCTGAAATCTTTGCTCAGAAATTTAAACAAGCTGTAAATATTGCAGAAGTAGAACCTTTTAGAGCTGTCACACATAATAAAGGCATTATGAATGGTGTTGACGCTGTCGTATTAGCTACTGGAAATGACTTTAGAGCTGTTGAAGCTGGTGTGCATGCCTATGCTTCTCGAAATGGAAGCTATTCTAGTTTAACACATTGCAATATTGATAATGACATTTTTAAGTTTTGGATTGAAATCCCTTTAGCACTTGGCACGGTCGGAGGTTTAACAAGTTTACATCCGCTAGTAAAGTTTTCATTAGAAATGCTCGAAAAACCTACCGCAAAAGATTTGATGCAAATTGTGGCAGTTGCTGGTTTAGCGCAGAATTTTGGAGCTTTAAAATCCTTAACTACTACTGGTATTCAAGAAGGACACATGAAAATGCATTTGATGAATATCTTAAATCAGTTTGAAGCTAGTGTAGATGAGAAAACTAACATTATAGAACACTTTAAAACCAATGTGGTAACCCATAGTGCGGTAGTTGAAGCAATAGAAAAACTAAGAAAATAATTTGAAAACCTTTAGAAGCAACGGTAAGTTATTACTTACTGCAGAGTACGTCGTTTTAGATGGAGCAAAAGCTTTAGCAATACCAACAAAGTATGGGCAAAATTTAACCGTTGAAAAAAATGCAACGAAAAATATCGTTTGGAAAAGTTATAATGAATTAGACGAAGTTTGGTTTGAGGATGAGTTTTTAGTAAATGACAGTGCTACGAGACTTAGATTAAAGGCCAAAAATTATACTGATATTTCTAAACGATTGATTCAAATCTTAAGAGAAACTTACAATCTAAATTCAGGGTTTTTAAATTCTAAACAAGGCTATACTATTACAACACATCAAGATTTTAATAGACTTTGGGGTTTGGGTACATCTTCAACACTTATTAATAATATAGCTGATTGGGCACAAGTTGACGCTTACAAGCTTTTAGAAAAGACTTTTAAAGGAAGTGGTTATGATATTGCCTGCGCGCAAAATAATACTCCTATAGCGTATCAATTAAGATTTGCTAGAAAACCATTAGTTGAGACTTGTGATTTTGACCCTAAGTTTAAATCACAACTTTACTTTGTATATCTTAACCAGAAGCAAAACAGTAGAGATGGCATTGCTGCTTACAGAAAGAAAGCTAAAGTTGACCCTATAATAATAGAAGAGATTAATACAATTACCGAAGCTATAATATCCTGTGAATCACTTTTAGAATTTGAAAAGCTTATAAACACGCATGAAGCTATTATTTCTAAACTCATTGACCAAAAATCAATAAAGACTAGATTATTTAAGGATTTTAAAGGAGCTATAAAAAGTTTAGGTGCTTGGGGAGGAGATTTTGTTTTAGTGACTTCTGAAATAGATCCGAATCTTTATTTTAATGAGAAAGGTTTTGATGTTGTGATTCCATATTCTGAAATGGTTTTAGGTTAAAAAGATGCTCTTACAAATCCTGATTTCACACCCCTAAAGTCCCCTCAAGGGGACACTCTTCCAGTGATACTTTTTAGAATTGTCCCCTTGAGGGGACTTTTGGGGTGTTTTTAAAAATTATATAAACTAAAAAAGGCTTCACATTTCTGTAAAGCCTTTTTTATATAATTAAGCTCAGTTTAGTAAACCGTCTTAGCTCTATTATCTTCGATATCAGCAGCTTTTTCTAATGCTTGATATACTTTATTTTGTACTGCATTTCTACGTTCAGTACTTAATCTATTCATAATTGCAGTGTAGTTCTCTAGCTTGGTTGCTTCACTGATTTTTGTCACTTCAATAACATAAACACCTTTCTCACCATCAATAAGCTTAGATGTTGCTCCTTCTGCTAATCCAAATGCTGCTCCTACAACTTTAGGCTCAACTCCTGCGCCAGATAAGGTTGTGTTTTTTAAAGTTACAGCAGCAGCAGTTCTTGTGCTTTGACCTTGGTTTTTTGCAATATCATTTATCGTAGTCGCTGTAATTTTTCCACGAATCATTTTCGCTTTCTTTTCTTTTCTTATTTCTGGTAGAGCAGTTATAGAAGCATCTTCAACACTCATTAAACCTTCTTCTTTTTTCTCTACTACTTTTGCTACAATAAATCCGAAATTAGAAACTGGGAAATTTTTAAACTCACCTACATCTGTATCTTCATTGAATGCCCAACGCACAACTTCTCTCTGACTACCTAAGCCAGGAATATTTTCATCTAATTCCTTAAATGTCATTGGCTTCACTGTTAATTTGCGCTCTTTGGCTAATTCATTAAAGTCACTATCTTTGGCAGAAATTTCGAACTTAGACATTTTATTAAACACATCACTTAGTGTTTGATCAGATGGTTCAATCTTATCTGCTATAGTTGCTATTTGTACTGTTTTACTAAAGCTCTTTTGCTCTAGTATCTCAATAACGTGGTAACCAAAAGATGTACCAACAACATCAATATCACCTCTTTTATTATCAAAGGCAAACGTTTTAAATTCTGGTGCCATACCAGCATTGTAAGCAAATTCTATCTCACCATCTTTTTCATTACTCACTTTATCAGATGATAACTCTAGTAAATCCATAAAACGCTTTCCACCTTTTATCTGAGTTAAAATACTATCTGCTGTTTCTTTCGCTTCCTCTTGTGTTTTAGTAATAGACGCATCTGCTCTTTGTCCTCCTGCAAAAGGAATTAAGATATGACGTACCTTAACTGAATCTGGCATTTGCTTTATAGCAATGATTTTAGATAAGTTAAAGTACTCCCCTTCTTTATATGGCCCATAATAATCACCAACACTAAGCTTTATTAAAGTATCTTTAGCTACAGCTGGCAATTGCGCTGCTCGCCAAAATGTATTGTCGTACTTTATATCTGAATTAGAGTTTACAAATTCTGCTATATCAGTTGCTGTATCGAAACCAGAAATAATATCCGCATTTTTACTGCTTTCATTATACTCCGTTCTATCACTCTTTAAAGCTAATAAATCTGTTTTAATTTTATCTTCATCTGCTTTAGAAGCTACTTCTTTAAACTCTACATAAACCACTTCTCTGGTTGCATCTGCTTTAAACTTCTCCGCATGGTCTTTTATGTAAGCTTTAATATCGCTTTTTGAAACCTCAATTAAGCTATCTGCAATACTTGTATATGGCACTTGTACATAGCGTATATCTACAGTTTTAGCATCACCCAAGTAATCATCTTCAGCTTCAGCTATAGTTGTACCAACACCAGCTTTAATCATATTATAATACGTTTGCTGAACAGCATTTGCAGCAATAGTTTGTTCATTGTTTGTCCAACTATCATAATTAACTAAGAAGTTTCCAAGAGGAGCTGTATCACCTTTTAAGTCCCTTAAATTTGCAATAAAAGCATTTAAACGGTTGACATCAAAAGTCCCATTCTCATCTTGAAACTCAGGATATGAAGAAAAACTGGTTTTCAATAAATCTCTCATTTCATCTTTCTCAACAGACAATTCTAACGCGTCAAACTCTGATTGTAAAACAATCTTACGAAGTTCTTGGTTGTAAATTGCATTCATAGACTGCGTGGAAGTTTGTCTTCCACCAGACCTGTCTTGATAGTTTTTTACTTTTTGCTGAAATTCTGTACGATTGATATCTTTCCCATTAATAGTAGCAACAACATCTTGTGCTCCACCAGTTAAGGCATCAGAATTCTTGAACAAATCGCCAATTACGAATGAAAATAATGCTAATGCGATAACTAATATCAATATCAGTGAGCGTTGTCTAATTTTATTTAAAACTGCCATAGTCTTTTTGTATAGTATATTTTGGTGTAAATAAGTCTGCGAAAATAGTACTTTCTAACAAATTATAAAAGGAGAAGTGTAGTTTTTATGCGTGTTGAAAGTGTATTAGTCCGTCGTTAGGATTTTTAGAAGAACTACGTCTATTTTTGTTGAAGACACCTCTTCGATGGTAAACCTAAAATTCTCTATTTGTACATCATCATTTTCATGAGGAATTTCCTCTGTTGCATTAACTATTAAACCACCTAAAGTTTCATAATTTTCACTCTTAGGAAGGTTAAGTTTATAGGTTTCATTAATATAATCAACTTCTAATCTTGCTGAAAATTTATAAGTATTTGGACTAATTTCTTCTTCAATCATTTTAATAGTATCGTGCTCGTCTTCAATTTCACCGAATAATTCTTCAATAATATCTTCAACAGTCATAATTCCCGATGTCCCACCATATTCATCAATAACCACAGCCATACTGCGACGTTTTTTGGTGAGGATATTAAGCACATCTTTAACAAGAATTGTTTCAGGAACAAAACCAACAGAAATAATAATTGATTCTATCGATTTCGGTTTTTTAAACAACTCAAACGCGTGTACATAACCTAAAATATCATCCACGCTATTTTTATAAACAATGATTTTAGTTCTGCCTGTTTCTATAAACAGTTGACTTAAATTTTCTATGGATTCTGAAATATCGACTGCAGTAATCTCTGTACGAGGCACCATAACTTCTCGTGCCTTTACTTCTGAAAACTCTAATGCATTTTTAAAAATTTGAATCTCACTATCTACATCATCATCATCTTCAACCGATTCCATTTGTTCACTGATATAATTACCAAGCTCAACTTTTGTCATGGCTAGAGCAACATCTTCACCTGTAGCATTAAAGATGTTTTTTAAAACCGCATCTGAAATCCAAAGGATAAAATCTGAAACTCCTGAAAAAATGAGATAGAATATATATGTTGGAAGTGCTAACACCTTTAATAAGGTATTTGCATAAATTTGAAAAAACACTTTAGGTAAGAATTCTGCTGTGATTAAAATAACTAACGTCGAAATTACTGTTTGAGTTAATAATTGTAAATCCGTAAACAAATACGTTAGCAATGTACTATCTGTTGGTAATATAGATTTAAACCAGCGCACTAAAACATCACCCATTTTAAATCCATAAATAACCAAGGCAATATTATTGCCAATAAGCATGGTCGCAATGTATTTGGATGGTTTTGCTGTAAGTTTACCGAGAATTTTTCCTAAAAAATCACCTTGCTTCTTCTCTAATTCTATGTGAATTTTATTAGAAGAAACATAAGCTATTTCCATACCTGAGAAAAAGGCAGAAAGTATAAGCGTAGTGATGATAATGACTATATCAACAGTCATAAATTACTGTTTATTACTGTCTTCAATCTTTTTTTTGAAGCGCTTTCTAAAGAAAAACATAAATAGAGCCAGAGCTGCTAAGAATAACATTAAATAAGACCTGCCTCTATCCTCAGACCATATAGATGTAGCTTTCCATATAAACATTACGGCAAAAATAAGGTAGGCGTATTGAAAGAAGTTTAATATTTTCATGAGTTAGAAGTAAAGTTTATTTCTAAACAAAGGTAATCAATTATCGAATTCAAAATCGCCACCCATTTCTAACATCTGAAAGTTCTTGAAATCTTTGTCAGAATCAAAACCGTTTCCTTTTGTAAAACCAGTCGTTCTTTTAAAATAAAAAGGATAATTGGTAAACACCCATTCTAACTTTTGGTTATAGTAGAGTTGTTCTGTAAATAAGGTGTCTTTATTTTGAGTTGCAATAACCACATCACCACTTAAGTCTATAATATCGGTTTCTGTATAGAAAATGGCATATTTAGAGGTTATTGTGGTCTTATTATTATCATCATCGTAAACCTTAAGCTCTATGCCATCTGGAAATTCCGAAAAAGCAAAACCTCTATTGGAATAATCTAGCATTTTTGGGCTTAGAAGATTTGCTAGAAGCTTTACTTCTGTAGTATCATCTTGAAGTTCCGTATATTTTAAATCGATATTTTCTGCTTCGCCAATAGGTTGGTTTTGTAAAATACCAACTTTTTGAACTTCGCTAAAATCATTTTTACATGAAAAAAACAAAGTCACAACAATTGCTGTGACTAAGTTTTTTATAATATGTAAATAATATCTTGACATTAAATATTTGGGACAGTTACAGAACGTCCTATCCAACATCCAATTTTAATTACTGTACCTGAGCAGCTACAGTTAAATATATCTGCTTTAGATGGTGCACTAGCTCTATAACTTGTAGCAGTTTTAGCGGCAGCAGACCTTAAACGACCATCTACTCTACCAGCTTTTTCTGCTTCATTAGCTGCTAGCCAAAATACTGCTCTTTTGTTAAAGTTAGTGTCACCACAATTATTAGCACTCTTAGCGTACATTGCTGCAATTGCTAAATATGGTGAACCATCTGAAGGATTTAGCTTTAAAGCTTCCATGAAATATTGTCTAGCCTTACCGTAACTACCTTTAGCTTTAAACTCTTGAGCCAACTTCTTGTAAAGTTTTGCCTTTTTTAAAGGATCTGTTTCTAACTGTACTGTTTGGTTAAAATACTTTTGTTCACCAGTAAGTAAATATAAATAGAATGCTGTGTCTGCACTTGGCTCAATACTATTTTTTTGTTGAACTAACTTAAGAAATAAAGGATCTTCTTTACAACCTTTAGCATACATTCTATTCATTGCTCGTTGTAACCAAACTCCATTGTTCTTGTTTTCTTCAAAGTCTCTTTGATATAATGGCACTAAAACTGCACAAGTGGCTCTTTTTCCAAGTTTTTGATCCATACTTGGCAATATCTTAGTTTCATATACTTCAATGCTTGACTCATAGAATTTTTTACGCTGTGTGTCTTTTTTACCTAATGTCTCACCTGCTTCTTCTTTCTCTACAAGTTTATTTAGCTTGGTTGTATATTCACTAACGATTCCCTCTATAAGTTCATTAACATCATCATACTTATCAAACATCTGTTGAGCTTCCTTTTTACCATCGTCAAACAAATCTACGATAAGTGAAAAATGCGTGTAAAGTCCTTTAGCGCTAGTAAAATTTTTTGCATCTTTCACATAAGCTTCATCAAACATGTTATAGACTTGGTCGTTAGTTTTGTTTAATTCTTTTCTATACTTGTAAGCCAAGTTTGCTTTATCAGCTAAAATTTCGCCTAAATCGTACTTAGATGCAAAATATTCTCTACTTTGATCGTATAATAACATTAAATCATTAATATAAGCGACTTGATCTACACCTGTTGCGCTTTTAATTTTATGTAATAATATTTTCTCTCCATGTGCATAAATGGCTCTATTAAATCTCGGGCACTTATCGCGTACAATTTTCCACGGTCCATAAGCGTCATCGTATTTTTTGCTTTTCACATAGCTATCAAACATTGATAGATTGTTCATACATTCTTCATCTTGCTGAGCAAAACCTATGTTGAAACTCACAAAAAGTGCCAGTAGCAGTATAGTAATTCTCGTCTTCATCTTAATTATTATTGTTAGTTATACTTCTTTTGTCTAAACCATCTAGAGTTTAAAGATAAACTTACATTGAAGTTTACAAAACTCTCTTGAATTAAGTTTTTGTTAGTTGTTCCTCGTTGTCCAAATTCAAATCCAAAATTTGCATTAGAAAACAGACTTCGTTTTCCAACTGGTAAACCTAGACCAAAAGATATGCCAAACTCCTTTATAGATTCATCTTTTATTACTAAACCTGTATTTGCGAAGTTAAAACCAGCTCTGTAAACCACTCGTTTAAAGTAACCTGAAAAGGCATTGTAATCGGGTATAAAGAATCCACCTAAAGAAATTTGAGACGCATTCTCAAAGGTAGAAATTTCGTTGTTAAAAACTGGGTTAGAAAAATTACTTGTATTTTGAAATGTATATTCCGCACCTACAAACCATGATTTTGGATCTCCTAAACCTGCACCTAAGGATAAACGCGAAGGCATTGTTAGTTTTGTGCTTTCAAGATTTTGGACTTGCAGGTCTGCTTCTAATGTAGTCGAGATAGCTAACACATCGAAAGTACTTCCATCTAAAACAACAGTTGAGAACGACCTTATATTTTCAGAATTCAATTTACTTTCCGGTGTATATGTTGCAGTAGCAGACAGTTCTAACTTATCAGAAATCATGGTTTTATATGCCATTCCAAAATTTATATTTAGCCCACTCAAATCTGATCTATTAAATTCTCTGGTTTGATACTGTACAACATCACCTTCAGGTGTATATGCTACCTCAATTGCTGTATTTTTAATATTCCCAAAATTGTAATTAAAATCTACCCCAAAACTCAATTTATCAGAGATTTGGTACCCTAAACCTGCAAATACTTTATTAACACCTCCTTCACCACTGTAACGATTTACCAACCCATCATCATCATTAACGTCATCGAGCTTGTAACCTACCGAGGTAAATGGCAATAAACCAAAACCAAAACCAAACTTCCCTACAGGTACGGATAATGCTAAATAGTCAAGATTAGAACTGTTTGTTTTAGCCTCACCAGAATCACTCTTTAAAGTGGCACCAGACATGGTACCAGCGACAGTAAACTTTACTGGTCTGCTTTCGTTATCAAAAGGGATAGTCTCAACATTTTTACCAGCATATGACGCCGGATTTCTAAGGTTTACATGTATGCTATCTAAGTAAACACTAATACCTCCCATACTCCGATTTTCTACAGTTCCTTTAAACTTAAGACTACCTATTCCATAAAATGAATATGGAGATGCCGTTCCTGTTTGCGCATAGGCAAAAGAACTAATAATTGTAATACAAATTACAATGAGTCGCTTTATCATTATTTTGAGTTATAATCTAGAATAAAATTTAAACCTTCTAATAGAAAATTTGAATTCGCAAATATGCTATTTTTTAATTGGTTTGACAAAAATTTGGTATCTCCTCCTGTTAAAATAACTGTTAAATCCGAATATTCTAGCAGATATTGGTCAATAACACCATCAATTTCTTTAATAACTCCAAATACAACACCAGAATGAATCGACGATTCTGTTGAGTCTCCTATAATTGATTGAGGCAGGTTTGTTTCTAATAACGGAAGATTAGCCGTTAAATTATTTAAGGTCTTATACCTCAATCTTATACCAGGCGAAATTGCACCACCCAAATAATCGTTTCTGTCGGTTATGAAGTCGTATGTAATACAAGTACCAGCGTCTATTATTAAGACATTTTTATCTGTGAACTGGCTAACAGATGCACTAACTAAAGCTATACGGTCAACACCTAGTGTTTTTGGTGTTTTATACAGGTTCTTAAAAGGTAGTTCTGTATTAGAGCTTAACTCTATCATTTTTAAATCTTCATCTACCACTTCAACTTGTTTTTTAGACAAACGCCCAACAGAAGAAATGATTGCAAACTTTAACTTTGGAAAGTCCTTTTTTAGTATTTTATATTCTTTTTTAAACTGAGAAAGCTCAAAACTAACTTTATGAATTAAGTTTTTGTCTTTATAAACTGCAAACTTAACATACGTATTTCCCACATCTACAATAAGATTCATAAGCTTTGTGTATTGTGCAAATTTATAAAATCAAATTTTACAAGTTTCTTTTTGTGAATAATAAAATTGCATATATATTTGCATCCGCTTAATTAAGCAATTGGTGCCTTAGCTCAGTTGGTAGAGCAAAGGACTGAAAATCCTTGTGTCCCTGGTTCGATTCCTGGAGGCACCACCTTAAAACCCTTGAAACCTAAGTGTTCTCAAGGGTTTTTTAATTTAGTGTGCTGATTTGTGTGCTAATAAAAAACCGCTACAAATAATGTAACGGTTTGATAATGTGTATTTTCAAAACAAATCTATAACGCCGTACCAGAGCCTAAATACACACTATTGGATACTTGATTACCATTTGGTGTTACAAATGCCATAAACAGCTCTACAGTGTCTCCTGC
>TARA_R110002124_G_scaffold114099_1_pt1 | contig 11257 bp, 12 predicted proteins | sample TARA_R110002124 | Tara Oceans TARA_R110002124 (sample SAMEA4397445) | marine metagenome | biome: Polar Biome; feature: [SRF] surface water layer (ENVO:00010504); material: water (ENVO:00002006), including particulate matter (ENVO:01000060) such as... | depth 5 m | reverse complement strand
CCGACTGCTTCCAAAGCAGCGTGCAGAGTTGATGTGCCTGAATTCATAGCGACAGCATATTTAGATTCAAACTTTTCAGAGAACTTTTCTTCCAGAATCTGGCACCATGTGCCTCCTGTAGAAGACCAGTTCTCAGAGTTTAAAACTCTTTCAAGATATTTAATTTCGTTATTAAAATATTTACTTGGATTTTCATTCATTGTACATTTACTCGTTCAATCATTTTCTTCTGGTTGTCTATCCAAGCCTGCTCTCTCGCCCAATTTATGCTCACTACGTTTGGATTGGATTCTAAAAACTTCAATATGTTCTCAAAAATCATTTCAGCCTTCATACTGTGAAAGTGTCTGATTACTGTCTCGAAGAAAATTAAGTCTTCTTCGTAGTCTAAAGTCATTCTTATATTTTTCTTTTCGTATATTTCTGGGACATTCTTTATTCTCTCGACATTAAATCCAGCTTGCTCAGAAACAAAGTGTGGTCTAATGAATTCAGTATCCGTGTCACTTTTTCTATCGCACACTTTTTCCAAGGATGATGTTTTAATCCCGTATACATCGTTGTATAACCCTCTGCCATCAATGAAGTCCGTCTCTTCTGAGTTAGATGAATGCTGTTCGAAACAAATATCGGCAAGTACAGAGTCAAAGAAAATATCATCTCCATCTGCATTAACGAAAAAATCAACATCATATTTCTTGGCAGCGCCAAGCCACCTCTTCAATTTGTCTGGCGAAGATCCTCTAAAGAACTCAATATCGTTCTTTGTTGCTATCTCGCACAACCTATCGTCTTCTGACAATTCGGTAGTGCATAATATAATCTTGTCTGCAAACTTAGATTTCTTTACACGATCAATCAAATATTCAATTGTCGTTCTTCCGTCAATCTCTTTAAGCGCTTTTTGCGGTAGTCTGGTAGAACCAGTGCGTACCGATATAAATATTGCTTTCACAAACTCCTCCTTCGAATAATACAGCGAGTTTTCTATCACATATCAAGTATTTTTTCAATTTCATTATTATCTGCATATTCTCTGGCTTGCAAAAAATCCTTCATAGGCATTGCTCCAAAGTTTACAGGATTTCCGTCCTTATCATTAAGAACTTTTGTAGCGTCGTCTAACTCCAAAACATAGTTATGGAACGTATCATCGCATACGGGTTCACCCTTTGCATCATAGGTTATTCCAAAATGCTCTGTAAGCTTTGGTTTAACCATTCTCCACATCTCAGTACCAGGATAAGCAGTAGCTGTAAACATCATTGAATTTACAGACTTAATTGCTGTGGAGTATTCAGAAGTTCCCTTTTTAAGATGTCCAGATAGAAACTCCTGCTGCCATTTAATGAAAGCAACACTTGTCTTAAGGTGCCTCAACTCTTCGCCAGGAAAAGCCATTATCCAAGTACAGTTGCCATGGATGTTAGCCTCTTTACAATTCTTAACTGCATCTACCATAGTGGTTGGAAAATCATACATTCTACCATTAATTTTCTTTTGAGTTGATCCGTTCTTTAGGATGAATCCTCTTTTCTGCATTAACTCCAAAGTATATGCTGAAGCAGATTCTGCACCAAATCCGATATATACGCACCCAGACTCTGCCATGTCGAATATTCGAGCATCTGCTTCATCCATTCTAGTGTGTGTACCCCAGCGCATACTGTCGAGTCCGTATTCCTTAAAAACAGGAACCATTTTCTTGATTCTTCTCTTGTCTACAGCGAAGTTATCGTCTGGGAATCCTATAAAATCTAGGTTGTAATCATCAACATATCCTCTTACTTGTTTTGCTATATGTTCGCATGAGCGCATTCCGTAGTTTCTTTCGCCTTGAGATCCTCTGTAGCAAAAAGCGCAGGCGTATGGGCAACCACGACTACTAACAGTAGTTAGGCTTCTTTTCATCTCGAATGGAGTGGCAGAGCTATTATTGGCTGCAATCCCCCAGACTGGAACTTTAATATAATCTTCTAATAGATTGTACCCGTATGGATCTGATTGAAGTAAATCCCAAGCAGCGTAAGGTATTTTATCCAGATTGGCAGGTCTATCGCCCTCATATTGAAACCTATGCTTTCCTCCTATCTCTCCGACGTAGTAAGGGCTTAATCTATTTGACTTTATAGCCCTTTCGGTTCCCATTTCCTTAATTATTTTAGCGTCATGGAGCATAAGAAGAATTATATCATCTCCCTCAGATCTGCCAATTCCATCTAATTCTGGAATCCACTTGAACAATCCAGACTTTATCTCCGTAGCAAGTCCATTTCCAGTGACAAGGAAGCAATCTGGTTGATGCTTTTTAACTATCTTTGCTATCTCCTCTTGCCATCTTAGTGTAGTAATTTTGCCAGAAAGCGCAATAACGTCTTGATCTCCAGCATTGTGCAAGTGTCTTAATATCATATCCTCTGTTTCGTCATATGACATATGGCGTCCATTCGGAAGATTCCTTGAAATTGATATATCGTCCTTAATCCTATATCCGTTAATATCAATTATGTGTGATTCCGCTCCATATTGCCTAGCGATTGCAGCCAAAATGCCTGGACCTTCTGGTGGCGTGTTCGGACATGCCGTCTCTCTCAAAGGCATATTGATAAATGTGATTTTCATGCCGCTAAAACAGTCGTATGAGAAATCTTTTACTAGCTCAGATGGTTTTTGAAACATAGTCTTCCTTTAACTTGTATAAATAGTATAACATACTTTGTTCTTAGAATCAAGAAAAAAGTTATTTTATTTAACATTGTTTAAGACAATACTTTAGATAATCCATTTACTTCATAAGATAAATTATTGACTATAATGTTAAAACCAGAAGCAATTTCACATAGATATCTCAAATCGCCCAACATCTGGTTTTGTTGAGCATCTGATTCGAACCCTGATATGTCGGCAGGTAAGTCAACTCCTGCATGACTATTTCCAGTTTTCTCTAATGCTTTCGTATATGACATGTCGAATCCAGTTACATCAATGGAGTCGCATCCAAGCCAGAGGGCGAAAGCGATCATATGATTCGTTACAGTATTGCAGTGAGAATAAGGTTGTGTGCATTTATATTTTTTCGCCAACATAAGTTGAAACATTCTTATTTCCCACATCCATGGTGATACTAAATTCACCTTTTCTTTTTCCTCCGCTATGTTTAATAATTTTATAAATTCATACTTTCTTGGCACAGAAATCAAGACATCAATGTCTTTATCCATGCAAACTTCAAAAGGTTCCTTCAAGGCATCATATGAATTAGCAGCACACCAGAAATCAGGAATAAAGTCATCGAAAAAATCTATCTTATGGAAATCGTTGCAAGTAATCTTAACATGTTCTCTATATTCTTCTTTATTCGTTTGAATAAGGGTTGGTCCATGTCCCATAACTATTGCTTTTTTGCCCTTACATGAGTCTTCCAGAGACAATAGATTGTCGAAGCCTCTAGTGAAGTGACTCCTGATATTGGAGGCATCCAGTTCTTGTAAGAGAGTGTCTCCAGAGTTGTCAATTAAAGTATATAGATTCACACCTTCTATATATTTTCTGAAATTGTGCATAAATTATTATCCTATTACCAAATAAAATTGTTTTTATAATGTTCGACGATTGATTTTATTTCTTCATTAAAAACCTTCTCAGGTTTCCATCCCAACGCTCTGAGTTTTTCGTCGTTTAGGGCATATCGAATATCCTGCCCTTCGCGAGAATACGAAAAGTCAACATATTCTTCCCAATCTTCGGAGCCATGATATGCTAAGACTATCTTTCTAAATGTTTCCGCATTTGTTTGTTCAAAACCGCCAGCAACATTGTAAATCTCGTCAACAGAACCATGTTCTATAATTTTAATAACGGCAGATGCTGTATCAGCAGCATGTAACCAGTTTCTAATCGGAGTGCCATCATTATGAAGGCGTATTTTTCTTCCCCTCTGGAGACTCTTTATCGATAATGGTATCAATTTTTCTGGATATTGTCCAATACCATAATTGTTTGTAGGTCTTATGATATTAAAATGAATCTTGTATGTTCTTGCCCACGCAAAGATGAGCATATCAGCGCAAGCTTTTGAGGCTGAATATGGGTTACTTGGCTTGAGGCTATCCGTTTCAAGATGCTCTCCATTGACAATATCGCCATATATCTCATCTGTACTAAAATGTAAAAAAACGGGGCGTTGGAAGCAATTTTCAGGTTTTCGTCTTATTAGCTCTAGTAGGTTCTGTACTCCCGCCACATTGCTATCTATAAACACTTCGCTATCTATGATGCTATTCCCAACATGAGATTCAGCAGCAACATTTATAATATAATCACAATCTTTGAGGGTGCTTATTTCTTTTATATCTTTCTTTTCAAAACGAAAATTGTCATACTGGTTAAACTCATCCAATAGTGATGGGTCAGCAGCGTATGTGCATTTATCTATTCCATAAACTAGCCACCCTTTGTTTAAACACTCTCTGGTAACATAAGCACCTATAAAGCCCAAACACCCAGTTACATAGACAACTTTCATTTCAGGCTCCTAAGGAATTCATCAACTGATTTCTTAATGTAGTTTAGTTTCTCTTCTGTTAAGCCAGCATAAGTCCCCAAGAAGAAAGAATTGGTAGTAACCAGTTGTGCATTGGCGAAAGTCTCATCCATGTTTCCATATCCCTCTGCCATGTGAACATAACCAGGGTGGGCTAGAATATTTCCAGAAAAATAAGATCTTGTCTGTATTTTATCAGCCTCAAGGTGAGCAACAATATCAGAACGTGAGAATGGAGAGTCTTCTTTTATTGTTAGTAAGAATGCAAACCAGCAGGGATCTGATTTATCTGTGGCTTCTGGTAGATGGAAAAACTGTTCATAAGGCTTGAAAATATCTTTCAAAATAGCCCAGTTTTTTCTACGAGCACTATCAAGCATAGGCAATTTTTTAAGCTGTTGCAGCCCCATTGCAGCCTGCAAATCTAGTGGTTTTAGATTGTACCCAATCTCATCAAAAACATATCTGTGATCATAGATTGTTTCAGGGCTACCAGGGAGCCAGTTTTTAAAACGATTTCCACAGGCAGTAGCTCCTGTGACATTTCCTGGCTTCTGAGTGTTACAATAACAAGCTCTCCCCCAGTCTCTCATGCTACTCAAAATTGTCCTTGTTCTTAAACTATTGGTAGCAATAAACCCTCCCTCACCAGTCGTCATATGGTGGGCAGGGAAAAACGAACAAGTTGACATATCACCATAAGAACCAAGCTTCTTACCATCATAATATGACCCCAAAGCATCGCAAGCATCTTCAAGAAAAACCAAGTTATATTCTTCCACCAAAGACATCAGCCTGTCCATATCTGGTGGGTTGCCCAATACATGCGCAAACATTATTCCTTTGATATCAGGATCGGTCTTGAGTAGCTCCTCAACCTTGTCCAGATCAAGATTTATACTAGGCAACTCTACATCAACAAAAACCGGCACCAGATTGTTTTGAATGATTGGATTGATTGTCGTCGGAAAGCATACAACTGGAGTGATAATTTTATCACCGTCTTTTAATCTCTTTTTAAATCGGCGTGACTTCGTAGCTGCAACCATCAAGAGGTTTGCTGAGCTTCCTGAATTTGTTAGGGCTCCATAGAGCATTCCCAGTTTGGACGGAAACTGTTTTTCAAATTCTCTAGCATTTTTACCAAAAATCATCCAACCATCAAGAACTTGCCTGATTGCAGCAAGATATTCTTGTTCATCAAACACAGGACCGGAGTAAGAAATCCAATCCTCCCCTTCCTTCCATTTTTCATTTTTTTGCTTTTCTAAAACATAATCAGAAACAAGATTTAATATTTCTTCCAACTTTTCAGACATTTTTGTATTCCTATTTGTAAGCCTTCTAATTGTATTTCGAGGTTATATAGCGCCTCTGCATTCCCGGTGTAGGAATTGGCGAGCCCCGTTTTATTTATTTTAACATGGATATCTGATTCTGTCAAGCTGTCTGTTATAAAATCTACCTGCTCAGATAAAAGATATTTCTTTCCATAGCAAAGATTTATGTCTTTAGGCAACCTCTGTTCTTTGTTGTGTATGATGTAATTTATTACCCTTCCCACATCTTGAGCATAAAAGTAATCCATATACTTATCTTGGTATATTGTCGGATCTTTTCCTGATGAAATTAAATTTAAAGTGTTTCTAAATAATCTTTGTGGCTCTTCGTGTTTTCCAAAACATCCAAATAAGCGAAGATTGAAGATGTTTGAATCAAGGGTGACAATTTTTCGTGAGATTAAATTTTTTGACAATCCATAATAGTCAGTTGGGTTTTCAAACTCTATCTCGCTCTCTCTCCTCAAAGCTATGTTGTTGGCTCTATCAAATTCAGCACCAGAGCCAAAGTTGAACATAAAAGAAAATCTGTCTGAAAACGAAGCTAAATTATTGAACATCATTATATTATCATGAAATGTCTGTATATTGTCAACTTGATTCCTCTTCCCTCCCTTTACAGCGGTGTGTATCACCACATCTACTTTGTTTGAATCAAAAAACTTTCTCACACTATCATATTGCAGTGGATTCAGGGTCACCCTATCTGTAAGCATAAGGTTAGCTGCTTTATCTGAAAAATAATCAGACATTTCTCTGCCGATAAAGCCCTTACATCCAGTTATTAATATATTCATATGTCTTTTACTTTTTCTAACAATTTGTGCAATCTTTTCTTAGAATCATGTTCTTGTAAAAATCTTTTATGACCCCCTAAGCCTATGCTCTTTACTAATTGGGGGCGAGATAGTAGAAAAGAAAGTTTTTTATTAAACTCATCTGGAGTTCCAAAGGTCAGGATTTCTTTATCTATTTCAAAGTATCTTTCAATCCCCTTGTGATATTGTGTGAATAATGTTGCTCCAGCGGCTGTTATTTCAAAAATCCTTTGTTTCATTTGGGTTTTTCTCAGCGGATCATTATCGTTTATAGAAAGATTCAGACCTATTCCTGAATTGCAGTGAATCTCATACATTTCATTTTGAGAAATTTTTGAGAAATTTTGTACTTCGTGGTTGATGCAATTAAAAAAGTGCTTCCTTATTGGAGTCAGACCCCCGATAAATGAAATAGGAATCGTTCTCTCACCAAATTGTATTGGTTTATAAAATGAAGAATTGGCGTGCCAATTTGCTTCTATGATATTATGATAATCTATATTTTTATATTTTGAAACAGCATCATACTCTGGAGTAGAACATACTGTGAAGTATTTACAGGCTATCTTTGAGAAGTTATCAAATCTCCAAGTATCATCACAAAACCAATTGAAGGTTTTGGTCCTGCCAGAGTTGGTTTCCTTTAATATCTCGGTCCAAGGCTCTTTTGGGGCGATGTTTGCATCACCAGTCATAATGCAAAAAATTAAATCTGGTTTGAAAGAGTCTATGATCTCTGAGTAGCTTTTATCGGCTCCGTGTACTGTGTCATAAAAATAAACATTATGTCCCATCTCTTCAAGTGGCATAAAAAAATACCACCAAGTAGTATCGATAAAGCCTCGATATGTTTTATTTGCAGTTAACAGTATCTTCATCTATCTTCTCAAGTTCATATATAGTGGGGTCTTTTTATCAACCACTAAATCAAAGCTGCTATTCATCTCTTCAACAGATTGCGGGTGCAATGTTTTGATATTTTTGAAATTTTTCATTATTTCTAAATCTTCTTCAGCCCAGTGAGAAAATCCAAGATATCCATAATCCCTTGCACGACCGCCACCTATTAATTTAACAGGGAGTGTCTCGTGATTTACATAATTTCTTATGAATTCAAACGGGCGGTATAACAGAAATGGAGTGATTGAATATACCACAGGTATCTTTCCATCCATTGCTAGCCCAGCAGCCATACCGATCATCAATTGTTCCGATGAGCCAACATTATGAAACCTGTTTGGATAATCAATCCTGATCCGATCCCACAATCCATATCCCAGGTCTCCGGTTAAAACAAAAATATCTTTATTGGCGCTCATCTCTTCATGGAGGCGGTGGCTAAATTGTTTTCTCATTTTTAATCTGCTCCTTGGCTAGTTGATAATCTTCCTTGTTCATAATGTGATAGTGTGCATTCAATCCACGTAAAAAAGGAAAGATGTTGGTATCAGTTAAGACTATTTGAATATCTGGCAAAAATGCTTTTAATCTTTTTGTTAAATATCTTAAGTCAACGCACTCATAAGCAGCATAGCCATTAGCATTGACATATATTTTTATATTCTTCAGATTGTTTTTTTCTATAAACCTCAAACTTTCCCAAATAGAGCCTTCTGCACATTCTCCATCACTTATCAAGCAATACACGTCCCTTTCTGGATTTGCCAGGGCTCTGCCAATTGCGGCTGTTATTCCCATGCCTAAACTACCTGTTGAGCAATGAAGAAAATCACTCTCGCAGCGGTGCGGGTGACCACCATGTTTTTCAAAAAGATATGCAGCGTCTATTCCTTTGTATTTTTCCAATACAGCATACAGTGCCACGGCACAATGTCCAGAAGAGAGAATGAAGATATCTTCTTCGTTCATTTTTGAATATATTTCATCAATTATTCCAACGCTTGAAAAGTAGCTTCCAAGATGAGATAATTTTTTTTCATAGGATAGATCTAATATTCTTTCAATAAGTTTTACATCTTCCATTTTTCTCTCCAATAATCTTGTATCATTGTATCATAGTTCTTTGCTTCTTTGTGTACTTTCCAAGTTGCTTGTTCTGGATGCCATCTGTAACTAAATCCAATCCATTTTGGTAATGGATAAATAAAGATATTTTTATCAGCCAAGTTACAATACAAATCATAATCCGCTGCACCGCCGTATTTTTCTGGCTTGGTTTTGACAAAACCCTGATTTATCAAATCGCTGCTATAAAAAACAGTGGGAGATACAACTGGGCAACCTTCTAAACATTTAGCTTTGAAATCATTTAAATTCTTATAATTATGTGATATCAAACCAGTAGAGATTGTTTTACCAGCTTCTTGTCTAAAGCCCTTTGCAGGACTCTGTATTGCCTTTATTTTATAACCTGACTTAATAATTATGTCAACATAATTTGAGATGTATTGTTTTGAAATCAAGTCATCTGATCCGATGACAGTGAAGTATTCCCCTGTCATAATCTCATAAGCCCTACGGCGTCCCTCATCCCAACAATTCGGGTAAATGTTCTTGGCTGTGTCTATTACTATTTTAGGATTATCTTCTTTCATTCTCTGCAATATCTGAAATGTTGAGTCAGTGCTTTCGTTATCAATCGCTATGACTTCCGTGTTAGCATAGTCTTGCATCAAAGCACTGTTGACTGAATCTTCAATGAATTTTTCTGAATTATAGCAAGGTATAATCACTGATACTCTAGGACTCATAGCTTTAGAAACTCCTTAACTCGACTGATGTATGTGTGGTTTTCTGCTATTTGTTTTTTGTTGATGTGCTTTATCTCTTGTCTTTGTTGTTCCGTCAAATTCACATTATACAAAACATTTTCTACTATTTCTTCGGTGTTATTGGATGTTTTTACGTCAGGAAAAAGCGATGTAATTTGATTCACTTTATCTGAAACCAAAATACCATTCAGTCCGAGGGTTTTAAATGTTCTCTCATTCGTGTCCAGACCCAAGGTTCTCTGGTAAGCATCGTGAATATTTAAACAAACCTTTGAATTTGAAATAACAGAGAGTTCTTGTAGATGTGTGATATTTTTATTTACAAAAAATCCACATTTTAATCCGCTGTCTTTAAATCCAGAGAACACATCTAACATAATCTTTCTTTTTTCATCAAATCCGTTGTTTGCCCAGCCACCTATGTAGCAGACATCGTATTTATTACCTGTGTTCGCTTGGAAATCACCATACGAGATTGAATCATATGCCAACGGCATCGTGTTTATTTTATGTCCCCACTTAAAGTAATATTCTTGAGTGATGTCAGCAAAGCTCCAAAGAATAACGTTGTCTAAATTATTTATTTTTTTAATAATATTGTCTGGAGCGTGGCAAACAAAATTAGGATGCGAACCCCAAGGAGATGGAAATTTGTTGGGCTGAACATACAAAAAGACTTTCTTTGCTTTTTTCAATAAATCCACGTTTGAGTGGTTAACCCAGCTATCCGTAGTCATAATATAATGCTCTTCGGAAGCACTATTCAAATCTGCCAAATCACAAACTTCATACCCCTGGTCATTCCATGCCAACCTGTAGCCTTCATAAATCCACTTGCCGGCATGTGCCCCATAGCTTACACAATAAATTTTCAATTTAAAAACTCCAGCACTTTATTTGTTATCTGTTCTCTTTTTTCACACATCAAGTCAACGAGGCTCTCGCCTTTGAAGCTGTACCATTTTTCACTAGTAGCCCCAACCATGTTGTTTGTTATAACACTCATTCCCATCATTCTAGATTCTACAACAATTCTAGACAGAGTTTCAGGAGTTTTTGGAAAAAACACCAACCCTTTATGTTTTCCCAGCATCTCTAGAAAGTTGATATAGTTTTCGCTTTTAATTAAATTAAAATCATAATTTTTAATTTTGCAAAAAGCGACAGCATCAGAAGTGTTCTTGTGATCTATAAGAGAATCCATGATGGCATAAGAATTATTTTTTTCAATCAAAGAATTCTTTTTGAAAGTATTTAGAGCCTCTACACTCCAAATGTTTCCACCCAAATTTATCAAATTTTTTAATCCAGTATTCTTAAATACTATTTCCTTATGAAGAGTTGATTGTAAGAATACTGCCTTGGCATTGCGATAAAAAGTCAAATTAATCACTTGTTCTTTTGGCGCAATAAAATTATTAAAAATACCGGGATTGCGATTTTTTAAATATTTATGATCGTGCTCATAGATAACGTAATCACATTGCGTTGTTATTTTTTGCAAAATCTTCGGTGGTATCATTACAAAATTAGCTATTATGTAAAAAGAATCAGGATGGCTATCTATAAAATTATCATTTATTCTATCGCTATTCAGCTTAGTCACTTGGTATTCTTTGCTAACTATAATGTTTATAAGCTCATCATTATTTAATTCGCCGCCGCCGAGGACTTGATCACTGAAAAAATCAGCTACAAAAACAATCTTCTTCATTCGACCTCATTTATATCCAAGCTTGATAACCAATCTTCAACATCAAACTCTTTTTCGCCCAGAGCTTCAACAAACTGCTTATACATCTTCTCTTGAGAGAAGCGCTCGTG
>TARA_R110002124_G_scaffold239494_1_pt1 | contig 11264 bp, 15 predicted proteins | sample TARA_R110002124 | Tara Oceans TARA_R110002124 (sample SAMEA4397445) | marine metagenome | biome: Polar Biome; feature: [SRF] surface water layer (ENVO:00010504); material: water (ENVO:00002006), including particulate matter (ENVO:01000060) such as... | depth 5 m | reverse complement strand
AATATCGCGCACAGAATGGTTTTGGCGGCATGAACGTCGAACAGGTTTATGCACGGATCAATAACGGCACTTGCGACGCCAGGATTTTATAACCAATTTCAGGTGTGTCATTTTGCACCCCCTGATTTCGCTTTCCCATTCGTTCTCTTTCTGTTCTCATGCCGCTATGGGCTCCAACAACAACCGACCGATTCTTCCAAAGGCATATAGCACGGTCGGGCAAATGCGCCTTAATGGCGTCAATATCAAAGCCCACTGCGAGAAGTGCCGCAATTCGTTCCGCGTTGACCTGGTGGCCCTGATAATGGTCAAGGGGCCGGATTATAGCCTGATAGGCCAGCACCCGCCGTGCAGAATAATTGATTGCCAGGGGCGGTGTAGCTTTTTGGTTTCAGCTGGTAAGAATACGCCGATGATTACCCTAGATCGGTGGGAATCGGAGTAACTTAGCTAGTCTGCCAGCCCATATGGTAGAAAAATAAAAGGGCCAACCCGAAGGTTTAGCCCTTTTTTCCGGTTTGTCGAAACGTACCGGGTGGATATGTATTGTATATATAAACCGAATGGTTAAGTCAACGTGAACATGACGATTGTTCGAATCTACTTTGACGGTTTTAACTTGTATCACGCCATCGACAAGTTAGGAAACCCGACTCTAAAATGGTTGAACTTTAACGCTCTCGCAAAGAGCCTTTTAAGAGATGGTGAAAGCCTAGGGGACGTAAATTTTTTTACTGCGGTTTGGCCATATGAAGCCACGAAACAAAAACGGCATGAAAACTTTATTGCGGCACAAGAATACTATGGCGTGAAGGTCCACCGTGGAAAATTTTCAAAGCCCAAGCGATGGTGCGAGAACCACCAGCGATATTGTCCGTTCAGGGAGGAAAAGCAGACAGACGTGGCAATCGCTGTCAAAATGCTATCGGATGCTGCTGATGGCAATACCCAAAGAATGATTTTAGTTACTGCCGATAGTGACCAAATACCGACTGTCCGCGCTCTGTTGGGATTATCGAATGTGTCGTTAACTCTGGCGTTTCCTCCAGGTCGCAGTGGTGAAGCACGAGAACTCGGGTCATTAGTCCCAGACCGGTTGGAACTGAAACCGCAGCGTTTGCTAACTTGTAAATTACCTAGAACAGTTCAAGATGAAGGCAATGTAATCGCGACGATGCCAGCAATTTACGGTGGAGAAGCCTAGCGTAAATTGTCGTTTGGCCTTTATGATGCTGAGAGCGCTATCCGCTCGCCAATTGAGTCCGCATTCGTCAAATAGACTCTTTCGAGGTTCGCTGCTAGGTTTCTGCTTTTAGCGGGGGATATTATGGCAAACTTTGACTTGATTCATATTAAATGTGTCGGGCTAACCGATAGCGGCTTGCACTGTTGCAACGTAAGGCTCGGTTTCTGGGATGATGATTTATCTGTGAGTCCAGAGATCGATGTGACTGTTTATATCGAAGCAGACCTAGACGCTTCGCTTCGTGAACTGCGAGAGCAAGCCAAGGTTGCCGCCTTAAGTTTTCTCCAGAAAGCTGGGAAGCTGCTTGAACAACACTCAACAGATGAACTGCATCAAGCCGCAAAAGATCAGAGCGCTCGACAAGACGAATTGGAAAACAAGCGGGGTCAGGAGCAGCTTGCGCGATCGCTAGAGGATGCCGGTCTTGGTTAGCCATTATTGAACCTTTCGGGCATTGGCCTTCCCCCTCAAAAAATAGAATTGGGTGCGCGTGGGAACCCTCAAACACGCGCACCCGTCCCGGTGAGGAAATTCGAAAAAACGCACCGGAATTTTGTTAGTAGCTGTCATGTCGCAACTCGGGCAGTTCAGGAGCGTCTACGCCCATTTCCCGCGCCGCCGCTTCTGCATCGGCATGTCGGGCTCGCAACGTCCGCCGCAACTCGACGCACCGGGCATGGGCAAGCATATCGGCCTTGGCCTGCAAATGCCGCTCCTCTGCCTCTGACAATTCGCTCAATTCCGCAACATGACTGTCACAGATCGTTTTATATCGATTGAGCCGCCCCTGTAGCTGGCGCTCGTCCCGGCCAGCCTGAAGCGTTTTGTTCTGTTCCTCTGCGGCATCCAGTTTGCGAAGCCAGCCCCGAATATGAGTTGATTCAACAATCCGGCTTGCAAAGCCGCCGGAATCAGAAAGCGCCCTATTCAGGCCGGCATAGCCAAGAGCAGTAAAGCGGGCAATTTTTCCGCTCCCTACGCCGGGTTCTATCACGCTGAAATAACGAGAAATCGCGTCCTCAGTTTCTGCCTTTGTCGGTTTCCGCAATGTCGCGTCCTTACCGTGCAAGGCGGCAATATGATTGGCTAGAACAGCTTCCGCATCTTCCTTGGTAGGGGGAAGCCCTTGCAGCGAGCCGCCTGTCGAATACGGCCAATCCGGGCAATCGGTCGGTTCTGGCCAAATATCAGCCGGATCGCGCAATAGCGTAAGGTCAGGCAATGCCTTTTGATCGGTCACTGGTTATTCCTCCATCATGGCGTTTAGATCGACGTCCGAAAAATCCTCGGTCGCAGCATAATGGGCGTTCGCAATCTGCTCTTTTTCCATGAGCGCAGCCTCGGCGCGCAACGGGCGGATCGCCTTTTCAACCTCGAACTTGATTCGCTCGGGTGTCAGGGTTGACTTGATCCGCTTAACCTCTTGCGTGAGCCGCGCAAATTCCGCGTCTTGGTCGAACGGCTTGCCGCCCAGCGATGCCATAACAGATCGCCGTTTTTGCTCGTCTGCGAACGAGGGGTGAATATTGTGAATGAATGTTTGGGTCATTGTCTTTCCTTTCTTTTGGGCATTGCCCGGTTATGCGGCAACGCGCCGATTTCGTTTCCTCAGGATCATTGCGACGTTCGCCTTTCGCTGGGTCATATGAGCCACCACGCCCGCAACCGCGTTGGCGCGGTCATCATGGCCACCGGGGGGATGGTCTATGCTGTCGCGTCCCGATCGGCTTGTGCGCCGCTCTAGGCTGGCAAATTGTCGCTTGGTTTTCTCGCAAGGTGGCAATTCGACTTGCCCCGAATTGAGCGCCGCCAAAGATTCCAGATAAAGCGCACTGCGGTCCAGTTCGGAAACCTCGTAATCAATCTCATGACGGTTAAATTCATCACGCGGCCACCTTCCAGCGTAACGGTCACCAGATACTGTTCGGATGCCGTAATTTTGCAATATTCGCGCATATTCTGCGACAATTTCAGCCGGTGAACCTTTACGGCCTCGCACAAGGTCAATGACTGTGCAAAGCCCCTCTTTATGGCCAATGCTCAGGGTAAACTCGTCTGCACCGCCGCCAGCCGGATCGACAAAGGCCCTATAATCGCTATTTCTTGCAGGTGGCAGTTCAAGAGGCTTTGGCCTTGTGCATTGCTCAAGCAATTCAACGTCTAGGAATGAGGATATATCACCACGGAATTGAGCGAGATATTCGGCTTTAGCTGCCTCGCGGTCTTCTTCTAGCGCCTGTTCAACAATCGCCGGGTCAAGCGAGGGATTCATTATCAGGGTCGGTGCTTGTGCCACCAATACCCGCTTGTCAGCGGTCGCGAAGTAACGCTTGTATGCGGCCCATAATATCCCGCGCTTTGCATAGGGAGACGATAGCGCAACCAGCTTGCCCTTGAGCGTTGCCAATGCAGGACGCAAGGCGGTCACAATGTCTTTATCAGGGTTAGCGCCCTCGACGTGCCAGAAAGCGCATTCGTCCATTATTACAATGGCCAGGGTGTAGCCTCGCACCGCTTTGTGACTTGCCGTATGGACCTCAATCACGGTGCTGTTGTCGAACTCGATAGCTTCCGAGTTTTGATGCACGACCATTGCGCTCAACATCGGGTTATTATCGACCATGCCAGTAATGTAGCGCATGACTGCCCGCGCCTGTTTACGGTCGGCTGCAATCACCATGCATGTTGCGACTTCACCCGGCGCAAGCTTTGCCCGGTGGTCTTTGAATGGTCCCTCATAGAGCGCCAAGAGCGCCGCCGTTAGTGACTTGCCACCACGCCTGCCGATAGGTAGCCAAAGTTCATCAAATGGGCCTGTAGGAGCTTCTGTGCGCTGCGTTAGAAGGGTGAACGTTTCTTGCTCTGCTTCCGATAGCTCAAGGCCATAGAAGCCCGCTAAGAGCGCGCGCCAAGCTGCGAAGCTATCAGCCCCGAATTGAGCGCCAAATAGATTGTCATCGGTCATGGCTTGGCGAATATCGATCATGCCGCTTGGCTCGCGATGTAATCTGATAGACGGGGGGTTATGTCCCTAGCCCGGCGCTCTAGCCCTAGATCGGACAGCAAGCGGCGCAAGGTATTGGTTGCGGTCGTGTATGCAGATACGTCAAGCTCGCCACCGTTTGCCTGTTCAATGTCAGCTGCCTCACACCAGACTGAGAGCGCAGCGGCCCGCTTAATGATTGTAAGCTGTGGCGCGGTCGCGTCATTGCCAAGGTGGTGAACCAGATCGGCGCATAGTTCCTTATATCGCCGCCCGCCGTGAGTCCGCATATCGACGCCTTGCAAGACCGTCCCTTGCGTTCCCATCCGGGTGCTGGCTTGCGGCTTTGGCCTGTCTATCGTCTTTCTATTATCGCTCATAATTTCTAACTTAAGGGCAGATTAGAGGGCAGTATATCACCGGAATTGATCGCAAACCATTGCTTATACTGTATCATTCTGTAGATTAGGCTCCTGCTATAGGAGCCAATCTCGGGTTTGGATCGCCTAGCCAGAAAAAAGGCTGGCAAGGGGTGAGATTTTCGGCGGGTTCCCAAGTCATATGCAGCCGGTCTGCAATGTCACTGGACAACGTTCTAAACCCCCTGCCCTGTCTCACAGGTGGTGCGCGCTCCACCACCACCACTCCACCCCTATAAAGGGGTGGTGGTGGCGCAGTGTTTCGGGATGGTTGCGACACCTTGCGCCGCTCCACTGTTTTGAGGTGGCGCAGTCTCATATTGCTACCTCGCCAACTGCTACAAAAGGACGGTCTTTCCGGTTGCCGTCTTTGCGGATTTCAGTCTTGAATCTGCCGTTGGCTTCCCATGTTTTGAATATCGCCTTGGCTTTCTTTTTGTCCGCTTGGTCATCAACATCTAATCCGATGATTTCGGCAACGACATTGCCCACCCAGTCTTTCGCCTGTTCACTGGTCCGATAATCTCCATCGGCAACTAGGGCCTGAACCTGTCGCAAATGGTCTATGGTTACGTTGTCGAAGGGGTCGGGTGGCGTCCATGCGGTGACTGCGCCAACGTAGTCTGACGGTCTCGATGCAGTGGCGTTGCCAAGTTCTACAGATACGATTTTGAACCATTGAGCGTTACCGGCTGGGGAACGGTTTGATTTGCCATTATCAACCCGGAATATTGCCCTGCGTTCGGCCTGTTCTTTGATCCCGCATCCATCGGCCTCTTTTGTTGTCATCCGGTTTAGCGTCAACCCTATGCGGGCTGCGTTCAATAGGGCGCTTGCCCCTCGGGCATCTTCCACGGTGGTTTCGCCGTTGCCGTTCTTTCGGCTGTGGTGAACCAATACAATCGCGCATCCTGCATCAATCGCCAGACGCTTCCAACGCTTGGCCACGGCATCAATCTTTACGTTGTCATTTTCCGAGATTTCATGGCTGGAAACAAATGGATCGACCACTAGGACGTCAATGCGCTTCTCTGATATTTCCTGCTTTAGCGAGGCATAGATAGGCTCGTGGATGATTAGGCCCTTGTCGGTTTCGCTCGCCGTGCAAAGTCTCGTATCCAGCCCGCTATCGACAAATAGCCGGTCGCCGCAATCGGCTGCTGTAATGCCGTGCTGCAAGGCACCCGCTGCAATCTGCCGGTCAAGTTCCGTGCGGTCATCCTCCAGATTCCAAAGCCAAACGCGCTTTGCTCCTGTCCAAAGTTCCAGACCTAGGAAAGCGTTACCGGATGCACTGGAAAGGGCCGTGGCAACTAACAGGCTGGATTTACCGACGCCGCCTGGAGCAATTATAGCGGAAATTTCGCCGCGCAAGATCCAACGCCCTGCAATCCAGTCACGCAAGGCCAAGGCTGACGGGTCAAGCCAAACATATGGTGTTGCCTTAATCGCACCCGCTGGCTGTTCATAGTCTGGGATGGTCGATTTTAGGTCACGCTGCATTGCGCTGGGTCTCTCTTGCTGTGATTTCGGGGAAGCAAACGGGTTTCATCAAAGCGCCCCTAAGCTGGCGAGCAATTGCCGGTTCCGCTGTTATGGATTTGACGCGCAATAGCGTCCTGATTTCAGGCGCGGACCAGTTCAAAACGCAAAGCCCGGTTGCGGCGCCCCTAAGCCAATCAAGAGGTGTTGCGTCGATTGCTAGCGGCGCATCGGTCCAACTGCTCGCCTCGATAGCGTCAACGCCAAGCGCCCACGCCGCCCCCGTTCGCCATAGCCATGCTGTCGGGTCATTGGTTCGCCATGCGACTAGATCAATCAGGCATCCGTCATCATAAATGGGCTGCACGATTGCGGGAATCGCCCCGCCTGGTTGGAATATGCCGCCGCCGATATTATCGACCTCCATAACGCCGAATGGCGCTTGAACATGCCCTAGGGTGGCAATCGTCGTGCTTGTGACGCCTAAGGCCCTGATCCGGTCTAAATGGGCTTGCTTGACGCGCCTACAGGCGTTTTCAATCTCTTCGCTAAGTTCGCGCTCATTCATGGAGCCACCGCCAACAGATCGAGAATTTCTAATCCTGTGGCCTTTGATAGCCAGCCCGCCGCCTGCCTCGCTGCAATCGGTCCAGCGTAGGACTCTGGCCTAGCTATCGATCCGTGTATTTCCTGAGGCGGAACAATCTGGACGCGATAAAGCGGCCCATCCTTGCGGATATGGATAGCCGGAGCCTCGCATTTGAATTGTAATTTGAGAGTTTTTCGTCTAGGGCTTGCATCATCACCGCCACAGTGATTGCAGCCCGCCCGGTTCCCCCGGTGCGGGTTTTTGCTTGCCACTAGGCGTTTTCCACCTGCTTGGCATCCCAGTCTTGAAGGTCCGAAAGTCTCCAGAAATTTTGACGGTTTATGATGATCGGCTTAGGGAACCTGACCGCCTCGTCCTTCATCCATCGCAGAATTGTAAACCGGCTGGTGTCGTATCGTTTTTGAACCTTTGCGCCGCGTAAAAAACGCTCGGTTTCATCGTGGGGACTAACTGCTCTTTCTTGCATGTAACACCTATGTTGTTCGTGGTGCTCATGCTGTGGCAGGAAACAACATACAAACTCAAAGGAACTAAATCTGCAAGAATTTAATTCCGGGCTAGCGCCAATAGAATTGGCAGTTTTACCGCAAAGTGGGTAGATAAAATGTTCGGGAATGGGGTGGCTAAACTAGACGTTAATTGGGTAACTAAACTGGACGCGATCCCGATATCAATACCAACTTCTTTCATCTGCTCACTGAGCTTTTTGCTAGAGGTAATATAATCGGAACGTTTTTTCCCGCTGCCTAGATGCCTTCTAACTCTGGACAGCCTAATGCGGATATTCTTCTCGGTTTCGGCGAGGATGTCAGCAATCTCGTCTTTGGCTTCTTTTGGCAACTTTGCCTCGAACTTGCAGAGATAAAAATATGCATCCCATACCGCTAAATCTATATCGTTATTGTCTTCAAATTTCCCTTTAATTGGAGTCCGTCCGTTCTTGGATTGACTTCCACGCTTGCGGCCCGGTGCCAATTTGTGTTCGCCTAGCAAATGGCCTGCAAGCCACACTCGCTCGCGTTCAGTTATTGAACCAGATTTTAACCGCATTGCAATGGGAGCAAGGTCTCCATCAGTAGCCGCAACCATCGCCGCGTGTCCTTCGACTAGGTCTTTAAAGTCTGTCACGACGCGGCTCCAATCGACACAACATTATCAGGCTCGACACCCTCTAGAAAGTCACTCCAAACGGCCATCATGTGCCGCCGCTTCTCGATCATTTCGCTTCTGTCATAAGCCTGCTGCACCTTGTTTCCGACTTTGTGGAAAAGAGCAATTTCGGCCATATCGCCGTCAAAGTTTGTGCGCTCCGCAACCCATGTTCGGAACGTCGATCGCAAGCCATGTGGCACGGCTCGCTCGCCTGTCGCGGCATCCACAAATCCAGCCTTACCAGCATTTATCTCGGCTTCATGGATTGATCGCATGGCCTTACCCAAGGTGGCATCCGACAAAGCGCCGCCCCTATCTGCCCAAAATACATAATTTGAGCCTTCTAGGCGTGGTAGGGCCTTCAATAGATCGATCATGGCATCCGTGAGGGGTATGCGCCTTGGCTTGGCGTTCTTTAGCACCTTAGATGCTTTCCGGCCGGGTTGGATTGTCCATGTTCGCGCCTCTAGGTCGATTTCATCCCATGTTGCGAAACGGATCGCACCGGAACGGGTGGCGGTCATTGCTTGGAACTCTAGAGCTCTAGCGCCCATGCCTTCACGCTCTCTAACCAGTTCAAACCAGCGGCCTGCATCCTTCAATTGCAAAGATGGGTAGTTTTTGGCTGGTGCAATCTTGTTCGGCGCTGCCAGTAAGTATTTGAGATTGCCTTTCCACTGTGCGGGATTTTCGCCGCTGCGATAACGCTTCGTAGTGGCATGGCCCAGCACGTCCTCAATCTTTTGGCGCAGCTTGCTGGCTGTCTCGGTCTTATCGTGCCATATCGGCTCTAGGACGGCTAAAACATCGTCCAGACCTATGGCATCAATCGGCATATCGCCAAGCGCCGGGAAGGCGTATTGCTCCACCGCCCTGCGCCATTGCTTTTTATATTTTTCTGTCGAAAATTCTTTCGTCTTTTCCGCTGCATATTCGTTGAACACTTTGGCAAACGTCCGCCGTTGCCGATTGAACACGGCATCTTGTGCTTCGCGGGCTGCTTTCCTTTCGGCAATAGGGTCAACGCCAGCTCGTATCTGACGTTTTAACTCGCGGGCCTTGTCGCGGGCCTCTCCCGGCAAAATTTCGGGATATTCGCCAAGCCCGATTTCGCGCTTCTTACGTCCGCGCTGTTCCTGCCCCTTGTAGGTTCGGGCCTTATCCCATTCACCAAAGCGGCCACGCAACACCCAGGATTTCGCATTGCTAGGAGCGATTTGAATATACAGACCGGAGATACCACCCACCGCCACCTTGACGGGGTAGCCCTTGTCGCCGGGGTGCTTCAATGCCTTGATTTGAGTTGGTGTTAGTTCTTTTGCGCGCCTTGGCATATTATGCCCTTCTATCTGCCCTTAATTCTGCTCTGCCAAGTAACGGTTTGCAACACGTTAAGCAAGCATATTTGACATAATCGCTAATTTTCTGGGGTTTTCCGAACAGATTGCCCCACAATGCAACGCTTGGTTGCGTCCAACTCGGGGAGCCATTTTTCGCGGTGCTATTTTCCGCAATTTTGTCCAGACCGCCGCCGAGCGAAGATCGGCTGTGCATCGCGCCGTCAATTTCTGTTCAGATAAGTCTCCTTTTTCCTGATAAACTTTACAATCTTTACAGGGTTATTAGGTGAAATGCGGTCGAGTGGAGTGTGGGCGGAGACAAGCAGGCGAGGCCGGGCTTTCGCGGCGTCTCACCATCGCCTGCTGCAGAAAGCGTTCCAGTGGAGCTCTGGGGCCTGTCTTCGGGGTCTGCCGAGGCGGTGTTGGCTAAATAAGCGTTCATGATGCCAATATAGCGGATCCCAGCTGCTGTAGGACAGCGGTTTTTGATCGATGGCTTTTGGTGGTCGATCCGGCTGTCAACGCAACCGGGCTTTGTTTCGCGTGCCATATTGGACTCGCACGAAGCCGCGAAGACACGAAGGGATGGCGTGCAGTTTCTCCGCCTTCGTGGCTTTGTGGGAGTCCGATTCATTCCGCGGCGAAAACTTTACAGAAAACACCGCTATTATTTTCCGTAACCTTTGCCTCAAAACCGCAGGTTTTCAGCTTTTCCGAGCCGCCAGCCCGGCTCCTAGTGTAAACTTCCAGATTCCCCGCCAAGTCGACCCGGAAAATATTCAAACAGCAGTCAGCGCCCGGATCCAGTCCAGATTGTCAAAGAGCCTGTCCCGCGCCTGGCGAGGAACCGGCGGAGATATTAAGCGAACAGTGCGGTGTAGGACAGCGGTTTTTGGCGGATGGAATTGGGGCATGGTCAGTTACCGTCACGGATCGGGGATTGTTGCGACTGTCACCGGAATTCCTTTGTTAGTCAGATGGCTTCCGCTTCCCAGGCGGGCGTTATCGTTGTCAATCGATATGATCGGAACGTGGACTGGAATACCATCCCGCTGGTCGATCGAGCGGGTGTGTGGACAGGGCGTAAGGCGGCTGAAATCGAACAATACGGTCAGTCTTTCTTGGACCAGAATCCCCTCGTTAATGTTAGCCTGAATGTTGCGTCGCTGACGCTGACCGTGGCAGGAGGGCCAATAAAATACGGCCTTGGGCTGGCTTATGATGAGGCCAAAGGAACGATCCAATCAGCGGTAGCGGCAGGCTATTCCAATGCCGGATGGGATGCCGAGAACTCGGCTTTGGGTGCAAAGGGTGTTGTACTGGCCGGCGGCATCCTGCTGTCGGGGATGGGGGCGCTAAAACTATCTGTTGCCGCAGAAAGTGTACCGCTTAGTGGGCCGCGATTGTTGGCGACCGAAGGCAATATCGGCACCTATCGCGATCTAATTCGGGCAGGCGCGCCGGGCGATAACATCACGCCCAACCACATCCCGTCTGCAAATCGCATGGCGCGCGAGGGCGTCTCGAAAGGCGACGGTATCGCCATCAATATGGAACAGCCGGTGCCCGGCGTCGGTGGGCGGCATCGCGCTACCTTCACCTATGGAACGCAGGCGGACATCAATATGAGCGCCCGCGACGCGCTTGCCGCAGGGGTCTGGGACTCTCGTCAAATTTACCGGAGGGACGGCCTTTATGCGCCAGAAATCCGTGGCGGCTTGCAGGAACTGATACGAATGAATAAGACCCATCATCCTGATATTTTTAGAAAGCCGGGGCAGTGAGCGAAATGTATGACAATGAACTTCAAGCTCTTCGTTGCGAGATCGAAACAGGAGGCGCGAGACCGTCGGTAATCGACGATCGTGTTGACGCTTTGTTGACCGAAGGCGGCGCTAATTTAGCCGAGGATTTGCTGGCACTGCTGTCCGACAAGGCTGAATATGATGAGGGCATGTTCTCCATCATCCACGCAGTCGAATCGCTAGATGAAACCCCTTACGGATCATACGTGTCGGCATTGCTGTCGGTA
>TARA_R110002124_G_scaffold57065_7_pt1 | contig 11284 bp, 7 predicted proteins | sample TARA_R110002124 | Tara Oceans TARA_R110002124 (sample SAMEA4397445) | marine metagenome | biome: Polar Biome; feature: [SRF] surface water layer (ENVO:00010504); material: water (ENVO:00002006), including particulate matter (ENVO:01000060) such as... | depth 5 m | reverse complement strand
GAATGATCTGTCTGCACGCTGGTTGCTGAAACAGGTCTTCACAGTTTATTCATGTTTCTGGAATGTTTCCTTTATGCCGCGTCAATTTAATATTGCTCTGGTGCAGGTCTCGCTGAACGGGACTCCCGATGAGAATCTGATCAAGTGCCTCGACTGGGTCCGCACGGCCGCAGGAGAAGGGGGGCAGGTCATCTGTCTGCCCGAGCTCTACAGCTCGTTTTATTTCTGTCAGAAAGAGACGACTAAATATTTCGAGTTCGCCGAACCGCTGTATGACAAGTCGTTCACCGCGTTCAGCAAGCTGGCCGCAGAACTGGGCGTGGTGATCATCGTCCCGTTTTTCGAAAAACGAACAGAAGGCCTGTATCATAACAGCGCTTATGTGATTGACGCAGATGGCAGTGAAGCGGGCCTGTATCGCAAGATGCATATTCCTGATGACCCCTGTTTCTACGAGAAGTTTTATTTCACGCCCGGCGACCTGGGTTTCAAAGCCATTCAGACCCGCTTCGGGAAAATCGGCACCCTGATCTGCTGGGACCAGTGGTTCCCCGAAGGTGCCCGGATCACCGCGTTAAGCGGCGCGAATGTATTGATCTACCCGACCGCCATCGGCTGGCATCCCCATGAAAAGGAAGAGTACGGCGTGAAGCAGCATGATTCCTGGATGACGATTCAACGAAGTCACGCTATCGCCAACGGTACTTTTGTCGCAGCCGTCAACCGGGTTGGATTTGAGCAGCCTGAACCCGAACAGCCTGGGCTGGAATTCTGGGGGGCTTCGTTTATATGTGGTCCACAGGGAGAAATCATTGCCCAGGCTTCACATGATCAGGAAGAAATTCTGATCGCCGAGGTCAACCTGGATGCGATGGCCGAAGTCCGGCAGAACTGGCCCTTCCTCCGCGACCGCCGGATCGACGCATATGGCAACATCCTGAAACTCTATCATGACGATTCCACGCCATGAGCGAAATCACACGCAGGCTGCCCGCTGAATGGGAAACGCATCAGGCAACACTCCTCTGCTTTCCGCATAACGGTAATGACTGGCCTGGCAAGTACGAGGTCATCAAGTGGGCGTTTATCGAAATCATTCGCAAGGTGGCCGAGTTCGAGCGCGTCCTGCTGGTTGTGAAAAATGAGGAACTGCAGCAGAAGGTCGATGGCATGCTGCAGCAGGCGCACGCCAATACGAAGCAGGTCAGATATATCCTGCAGAATACGAACCGCAGCTGGATGCGCGATTCGGGGCCGATCGTCGTGCAGCGAAGTGACGGCAAACGGGAAGCGTTGCAGTTTCGCTTCAACGGCTGGGCCAAGTATCCCAACCATCGTCTCGACTGGCAGGTCCCCTCCGCGGTGGCGAAATCGCTCAAGGTTCCTGTAACAGAGGTCTGCTACCAGGGACGCCCGGTGGTTCTGGAAGGGGGCGCCATCGAAGTCAATGGACGGGGCACCCTGATTACGACTGAAGAATGTCTGCTTGATCAGAAAACCCAGGTTCGTAATCCCGGTTTCACGAAAGAAGATTACGCGGCAATTTTTCATGAATACCTGGGCGTCACGAATGTGATCTGGCTCGGGGACGGCATTGAAGGGGATGACACGCACGGACACGTGGATGACATCTGCCGATTTGTGAATCCGACGACTGTCGTCGCCTGTGTAGAATCGAACACGAAAGATGTCAATCATCGTCGCCTGGCACAGAATCGGGAGCGTTTGAAAAGTGCCCGCCTCGAAGAGGGCAGCAAGCTCAAAGTGGTTGAAATGCCCATGCCGGCCCGACTCGACTTTGAGGATTTACGTTTACCTGCCAGCTACGTCAATTTTCTGGTGACGAATGGTTGTGTGCTGGTGCCGACGTTCAACGATCCGAACGACGCGCTTGCATTGGGCATTCTGAGTGATCTGTTTAGTGATCGCCGTGTCATCGGCATTCACGCAGTCGATCTGGTCTGGGGACTGGGGACGCTGCATTGTCTGAGCCATGAGATTGCTGCTGCAGCGAAATAGTGTCCCCAGCCTGTCTGCTTCGTTGAATGTCATTCTTTTTAGATGTTGAAGCAAAACCCCTTTTCCTTCGCGATCCTACTCTCCATTGAGTAGCAAATCTGCATAAAAGGTGAGGGTAAAGAGGATCACTCCCACCAGCGCCAGGGCAACCATTTTCAGAACAATAATGGAAGAGGTTCCTGCATATTTCAATGCTTTTTTTCCTGCTGTCTCCGTCTGGTAAAATTGTGGAGGCATGATCAGATAGCCCCAGCAATGGATCAGGAAGAAAGCAGCAACTGAAAAGAAGACGGCGTTTATAATACCCATTTCAAAGAGCTCTTCCCGAGTTTCAGAAATATTACGGCGAGCTTGATTCAGCCATGGTGTTGAGCACAATGTAACCAGTGCAACGAGACCAGCGGTAATCCAGCGACTGGTTTGAATCCTTTTCCAGCGTTTGCTGAAGGTGCTTGGCTGGCGGTCAACCTGCTCGTCGATTGATTCAAGAATCTGGTGTGTCACATTGAAAATTGCATTTTTCACACATCTGTGTGATGCGTTATGAACAAAGTCCTGTTCGTAGTCATACTCGGATGACATCAGGTTTTTTATGTCGCTGGCCAGACTCGCTGTGACTGAAACAATATTATTAGAGAGACCTTCCCTGAAAACCATATCCTCGCCTGTGGTGAAGGTCGTGAATTCGATACTGGAGTTATTGATGGTCCCCGTTGTTTCAGTATAGATATTCCAGCGGATTTCATTGGGGAAATGTCGTGCCGTGCATTTCGTAATTTTGATATCCAGATCCGCACTTTTGAAATATTCTGGTGTCTGTTTCAGGTGCTCTAAAACTTTTGCATGCAGCAGCTTGATCATGGATTCGACGAACCTTTGATCATCAACTTCGTCAACACAATCGATGACAGTTACCTGCAAAGGAGAGTCCATAACGTAGGCCATGATTTCGAAATCCCTGTTTTTGAACACATATAAATAGATAAATGTGAATACTATACTGCCGTTTCCCTGTTTGGGATTCAACAGGAAACCTGAGATTTCAAGTCGATCTACTCAAAACTCAATACAGTCAGACAAATCGGACAACTTCTGATTACAAATACTGATTTCCAAGTGGCTTGGAAATCAGAGATTCCAGCAGGATTTGTTTGAGTCCCGGTATCGGAACAGGTATCATAATTAATATTGTTTAATTATCCGCCGGTCGCCGTTTCTCCAGCGACATTTGAATCCTGCCCGCACTCCTGCTGTCGAGGTCTTCCATGATGAAATGCCTGCTGCTTTCACTGTTCGCTTTTACTGCCACGCTGCATTCAACACTGCTTGCGCATGCCGCTGAAGACCTGACCGTCCTGCCTCCCTTGAGTGGTGAAGCGGCCGAGTCCGGTCTGGTTTATCAGGCTCTGCAACAACGGGCGCATGAAGCCTTCGCGAAGCGGAAAGAAGTCTACGAAAACATCAAAACGCCTGAAGACTGTGCAGCCTACCAGAAACGGATGAAAGAATTTTTCCAGACTCAGATCGGCGGGTTTCCCGAACGGACGCCACTGAATCCCCGCGTGATCGGAAAGCTGAAGGGGGATGGATTTCGGGTCGAGAATGTAATTTATGAAAGCTGGCCCGGGCATCATGTGACCGCGAATCTTTATCTGCCTGCTACGCCGCCCCCTTATCCGGGTGTGCTGGTTCCCTGCGGTCATAGTCATAACGGTAAAGCCTCTGCGGCTTACCAGCGGGCTTGTATTCTGCTGGCGAAGAACGGGATGGCAGCGCTCTGCTACGATCCGATCGGGCAGGGAGAACGTTACCAGGTATTATCTGAGCAACCTAACGAATTCTTTAAAGGAGGAAGTCGCTATCGTCCTCCCCATCCGCAGGTGCAGTACTACTGCACGGCAGAACATACACTGATGACGGTGAGTGCGATTCCCCTGGGCAGCAATTCGGCTCGCTATCGGATCTGGGATGGTATGCGAAGTATCGACTACCTGATCAGTCGCCCGGAGATCGATGCCAGCCGCATCGGCTGTACGGGGAATTCGGGCGGGGGAACACTGACAAGCTACATAATGGCATTGGATGATCGGGTGCAGGTTGCAGCGCCGGTCTGTTATTCAACTATGTATCGTTACCTGATCGACTTTAATGGTCCGCAGGACGGTGAACAGAACATCTTCGGCCAGCTGGCATATGGAATGGACATTGCCGATTACACTTTGATGCGGGCTCCCAAGCCGACACTGATCTGCGCCGGCACACATGACTCCACTTTTAAAATTGATGGTACCTGGGAACTGTTCCGCGAAGCCAAACGGTTCTACACACGCATGGGCTATGCGGAACGGGTAGATATCATCGAAGCAGACGCCCCGCACGGATTCACTATCAAGCTGCGGGAAGGTGCAGCACGCTGGATGAACCGCTGGCTGATGCACAAGGAAAATGCAATCTTCGAAGGAGATCTACCTGTTTTTACTGATGAAGAGTTGCAGTGTTCCGAATCGGGACAGATTCTGCTCGACGCCGGCGAACGTTCGCTGTTTGAAATCAACGATGGTCTGAACCAGCAACTGGCGCAGGAGCGGGCCGAACTCTGGAGCAGTGGTGACCTCGGCACCCTGCGGGATCTGGTGCGTGAAGTGAGCGGTATTAAGCGACTGGCAAACATTCCCCGTCCGGAATCCAAAACAGTCAGCTCCATTGAGCGACCAGGGTACAAGATCACTAAGCTGATCCTGACACCAGACCACGGCGTGCCTCTGCCGGCGCTGTTATTTGAGCCGGAAAACCCTTCCGGAAAACGGACTCTTTATCTGCATGGGGAAGGCAAGCAGGTGGATGCAGTACCTGGGGGGGCGATAGAACAGCGGGTCAAACAGGGCGAGATGGTACTGGCGGTGGATATTCGCGCGATCGGAGAGACTTCCCGAAAGAACAACCGCAAAATCGGCTGGTCGCATGGCCTGTTGGGAGCTAACTATCACGAATGGGCGGTGGCTTTTCTGTTGGGTGAATCAATGGTCAAACTGCGGGCCGAAGACATTCTGGTCGCCACCCGGTTCCTGTCGGAATATCAGTCTCAGGAGAAACCTCAACAGGTGGAGCTGGTCGCGATTGCAGAAACCGCGATCCCGGCACTGCATGCAGCCGCTTTGGAACCCGAGCTGTTTTCAGAGATCAAGCTGAGCCGGATGATTTCATCCTGGGGTGAAGTCGTTAAAACTCCGGAAACGCAGAATCAGTTGATTAACACCGTACACGGTTCCCTCAAAGTGTATGACCTGCCGAACCTCATGACACTGGTAGGGAAAGAGCGGGTTAAGGTCTCACACCCGGCTGACGTCAAAGCGGGGCTGGCGACACGAAAGCCCTGAACTGAACAGGTATTTCTAAACAAGTTTAAACAGCGCGTTCTTCGATGAACCACGCTGGACAAAGCCTGCTGCGCCCTTGATAATGACAGTTCTGGACTTTATTTACGGCATCTCATCCCCCGCCCGCATGCACGGCGGTTTGTGCTCGACAGGAGACATTAAATGCAATCATTAACCCGACGGATGGCGCTGAAACTGTTTGCGCTGGGGACGACTTTTTTCGGTCTGAAGAAATCGAAGACACTGACAGCAGCGGAGACAGGCAACGATGCTGCTGTGATCGGCCGCTGGAAAAATACACATGACCGGGTCTGGCTGGGAGAAGAATTCTGGGCCAATCCGATGGAAGACTGGCGGATCGTTGACGGAGCCGCAGAGTGCATGTCGACCGGCGGCAGCCGCAATATTCAATTGTTGATGCATCAGCTGACCAATCCCCAGGCAGCTTTCACGATGTCGGTTCATGCCAGCCAGGTTGAAGTCAAACAGCAGGATGGCGGCGTCGGTTTTCGCATTGGTGTGAAGAGTGATATAAACGAATACCGCAGCAACTGTTTTGCGAAGAGCGGAATCAAAGCCGGTATCCTGAATGGGAAACTGATCCTGGGGAATAAGGAACAGAAGCTCAAACAGCCGGTCAATCTGAAAGACTGTGTCTTGACCGTTGCTGGTAAACCCGAGGGGGAAAAGTATTCATTAACGCTGATGGTCAGCGGTTCTGAATCGGACAAGCCACTCGATACGATTTCGCATACGTTCCCGCCGCAGGCTGTGCTGGGCAACGTGGCGGTGGTCAGCAATTTCGATCCCCGTTTCAATCGAAAGATCGGTGCCCGCTATCGGTTCAGTGACTGGTCGGTTTCGGGTGATGCCTTTACCGTTTCTCCCGAACACAAATTTGGTCCCATTTTATGGTCGCAGTATTCACTCAGCGATTCACGCAGCGACGATGGTTTCGTGATGAAGATCACTGCTTTGACAGGTCCCCTGGGTGAGCAGGATAACAAAGACGTGGAACTGTTCATCAAACAGGGGAACGAGTGGAAATCACTGGGAACCACAGCGTTAGATACCGATGCGTGGACGGCGACGTTCCGTGTCCCCCACTGGAACGAGAAAGAAGCGACACCTTTCAAACTGGTGTACCAGGAAAAACTGAAGGATGGAACGGAGCTGGCCGCCGAGCGAACCGGTATCATCCGAGCGAATCCGGAAGGACGTCCACTCAAACTGGGGGCGTTGACCTGTCAGAAAGATTATGGGTTTCCGTATGAGCCGGTGGCAAACAATCTGCTGAAAGTCGATCCGGACCTGCTCTACTTTTCAGGCGATCAGCTCTATGAAGACCATGGCGGCTTTGGCCTGATTCGTGACCCTGCTGAACCGGCGATTCTGAATTACCTGCGTAAGTTCTATATGCATGGCTGGGCCTTTGGTGAAGCCATGCGGGACCGCCCGACGATCTGTCTTCCCGACGATCATGACGTCTTCCAGGGGAATATCTGGGGCGAAGGTGGAATGAAAATGAAGGAAGGGACCACGTCTTCCAATGGCGGTTATCGCGAACCGGCGCGGATGGTGAATGTCGTTCACAAAACGTGTACCGCCCATCATCCCGATTACGCCGACCCGACTCCCTGCAAGCAGAATATCAGCGTCTACTACGGTGATATGGTCTACGGTGGCGTGGGCTTTGCCATCATTGCCGACCGACAGTTCAAGAGTGGTCCCGAGCATGTTGACACGGGCAGCGGCCGGGCCGACCACGTGACCGATGCCAACTTCGATACATCCAAACTCGATAAACCCGGCCTGGTACTGCTGGGCGAGCGTCAGGAAAAATTCCTGGAACGCTGGTGCGAAGACTGGCGGGCACACAATATCAAAGTGCTGTTCAGCCAGACCGTGTTTGCCGGCGTGGCCACTCATCATGGCGGATATGACGGCTATCTCAAAGCCGACCTGGACTCAGGCAGCTGGCCTCAAACCGCGCGAAACCGCACGGTCAAAATTATTCGCAAAGGAATGCCGCTGCATATCAACGGCGATCAACATCTGACGACACTTTCTCAGTATGGAGCCGACGAGCAGCGCGACAGTTGCTGGGCATTCTGCACGCCCGCAATTTCCGCCGGTTACCCGCGCTGGTGGCGACCCGATGAACTGGAAATGCCTCACAAAAACCGTCCGCAGCATGGACTGGCAGATACCGGTGAATTCATTGATGGCTTCGGCAATAAAGTGTATGTTTACGCTGTCGGCAATCCCGAACCAGCTTCAGAAAAGAACCGCTACGATCTGGCGCATCAGAAGGGGAGCGGCTTTGGCCTGGTGCTGATCGATCCGGAAAAGAAGACCTATACTATCAACAGCTACCGCTTTCTGGTGGATGCGACGGACGGGAAAGAATCCAATCAGTTCCCCGGCTGGCCTGTGACGATTCACCAGAAAGAAAATGGTGGCGAAAACCTGCTGCAGTAATTTGATTCTACTTGTTTGACTTCTCTTATTAACCCGCCGGTGTCAGGAGACGGAGCGATGTGGAAATTCTTTCTGGTAACAGCTGCGCTATTGGGTCAGTCCGCGACAGTGTCTCATGCACAGACACGCGAAGAAAAAGTGAAGCAGGATCGTGCCCATGTGGAGTCAACCGGGTACTGGATCTACAACGATCTGGAGCAGGGCTTCCAGGCAGCAAAAGAGTCGAATAAACCATTGCTGGTTGTGCTGCGCTGCATTCCCTGTGAGGAGTGTGTGAAGCTGGATGAACAGCTGATGGAGCAGGATCAGAACCTGAAACCGTTAATGGACCAGTTCGTGCGCGTACGGCTGATTTCCACCAATGGACTGGATCTGTCCCTGTTTCAGTATGACTACGATCAATCGTTTGCTGTCTTTATGCTGAATCCTGATCGGACGATCTACGGGCGGTTTGGAACCCGTTCTCACCGCACGATGTGGACCGAAGACGTTTCGATTACCGGTCTGCGAAAAGCGATTGCAGGCGCGTTGGAGCTCCACCAGAACTACGAGACCACGAAGGCTTCGCTTAAGGGGAAGCAGGGGACGAAACCACTGGTCGCCTCTCCAGAAAAGTTTCCCCTGTTGGCGGGCAAATATAATTCGCGCATCAACGAGAAGCAGAACATTGTGAAAAGCTGCATCCACTGCCACCAGATTGGCGATGCCCAGCGCGATTATTATCTGCGTGATCAGAAACCGCTGCCCGATCAGATTCTGTTTTCGTATCCGCATCCTAAAATACTGGGTCTGATTCTTGATCCCCAGGAAAAAGCCACCGTGCAGGAAGTCGCCGCCGACTCCATCGCCGCGCAGGCCGGGTTTAAACCGGGAGATCAGATTATCTCACTGGAAGGTCAGCCTCTGCTGTCGATTGCCGATGTGCAGTGGGTCCTGCAGCATGCGCAGGAGACCGATCAACTGGCGGCCCGCGTGAACCGTGAAGGGCAGGAGCTTGATCTGACAATTTCTCTTCCCAAAGACTGGAGACGCAAGGATGATCTTTCCTGGCGCGTGAGCAGCTGGCCTTTACGACGGATGGTACTGGGAGGGGCCGTACTGGAGGAAGCGACGCGCGAGGAACGCAAACAGATCGGGCTGACCATGGCGGCCCCCGATATGACGCTGCGTATCAAGCATCTGGGGCAGTACGGCGCCCATGCTGCAGCGAAGAAAGCGGGTTTCCGAAAAGGGGATCTGATTCTTTCCTATAACGGCAGAAAAGATCTGAAACGAGAGACCGACCTGCTGGCGTATGGCGTGAATGAATTGAAGCCTGGCGAATCCGTTCCGGTCACGGTTCTGCGCGACGGGAAACGGTTAGGTCTGTTTCTGCCCCGGCAGGAGTAACTTCAAAATATGATTCGCCTGGCGGTTCAGCGCCAGGTGAGTGTTTTGGTCTGGTTGTTCCAGGCGTGATCTTTGATGTTGGTACGCGTTGTCAGTGTGACGCCGGTTGGTGTGAGCTGCGCGACGGTCCAGCCTGTTGTGGAATGATCAGGGTTGGCCACATAGGAAGTAGCGGGTGTGTTGAGAATGTGGATCCCTTTATGCTGGGCGTTACCGCGATCATGAATGTGACCGTGGATATAGGCTTTGACCTGCGGCCGCGAAACCAGTAATTCCCAGAGCTCTTCCGAATCGGTCAGTCCGCCGGGAAAGTGGACGGGGTCTCCCCCCAGTCGCGGGTTGTGGTGGGTGACAATGATCGCCGGTTTGTCGGCGTGGGCGTCAAGTGCTCTGGCCAGCCAGGTTCGCTGTTCTTTTCCCAGGGTCCCTTGAGTGACCATCGTTTTGTGAAGCGAATCAAGCAGGAAGAAGTTAGCAAACTTCGTCTGCACGACGGAGATGTGTCGCGATTTGACAGGAGGGGCAGAGGGTCTCTGTTCCTGCATCACTTCATAAAAGACATCGCGTTCGTCGTGATTTCCCAGTGTGAGGTGTGTATCAATTTTCGCTCCCTGCAGTGGCTGGATCAGACTGGCAAAGTGTCGATAATCGCCGGGTTGCCCATCACGGAGTGCAAGATCGCCGTTGATCAGGACGCAGGCAGGTTTTTGAGGCAATTCCACCAGTTCAGTGACGATCTCCCGGAGATGCGTCGGGATGGGAGACTTTGGGGGATGCTTTTCGCCGATATGCGTATCATTTAAGAGATAAACAATGTCGGACTGCTGTGTTTTTTGATCTGCTGCCAGCAGACCGGTAGAACAGGTGACGAAGCCGGCACCCAGCGTGAAAAGGAACTGACGGCGATTTTGTGCAGGCAGGTGAATGGGCATGGCAGGAGTTCCCTGTGTTGGATCGTTTCGTGCAGGATTAATGCGGCAATGTCTCAGTATTATCGTAAACGACACGACGACCGTGCGAAACCGAAACATGCTTTATTTTTGTTTAAGAATCGGTGAGGGTTTGAGCAGATACAGTGATTCACGCCCCATGCGTTCGCAGATTCCGAGCGCCTCGGAGAACGGGATATCCAGTCGTTCGACGCGATCAGGGGTCATAAAGACGACCCAGCCGGACCAGGGGTCGGGGGAGCCGGGCATGTAGACGGAGACAAGTTTGTCGTCGGTGCGTTCGGCTTCGAAGGCAATGCGGGTCATGTCATCCAGGCGCACCAGAACGGGCAGCATTTCCGGCTTATTATGATCGCCGCCGATACTGCCTTTCAGCTGTTCACGGTAGATAGCGTAGCGGGGGAATAGCAGGATCAGATTCTTCTCGATCAATCGTGACAGACTTCGCCCGATGGACCAGCGTGCTACCAGGCCAGCGGCAAAACACAGCAGGAGTACGATGCCCAGTGCGAGGCCAATCAGCATGGCGATGCCCGCAGGAGTTTTGACGGGAATGTAATCGGAGAGGAACGTGGCGATGGAAAGCACGATGGGCACGATTTGTCCGACGAGCGCTCCGATCACGATTAATGGCAATAGAAAAATCAGCCCCCCGATCGCGGTGGTTTTCAGGAAGCCGAAACTTTTTTTAACGTGCTGTGACATGAAGGATCGTCTTTGCTGCAAAAAATAATGAAGAGTTTAGGGATTGATTGATTTAACCTGAGGCGTCAGTGTTTTTACCAGTGTATCGCGGCGTTCCTGAAGTTCTGTCAGCTTCGCTGCCTGAGACTGAGTCAGATTCTGTTTCTCATAAGGGTCGGCTTTGAGATCGAACAGAAACTCTTCTCCGCCAGCATCCTGAATGTACTTCCAGTCGCCTTGCCTTAATGCAGACCAGCGACCTCGTTTCAGTTCGGCGTGGGGACCGAGTTGCCAGTAGAGTTCTCTGGTTCCAACTGGCGTCTGGCCTGTTAACAGACCGGAGATGTCTTTTCCGTCCAGAGTCAATCCGTCTGTATCGACATT
>TARA_R110002124_G_scaffold73699_1_pt1 | contig 11299 bp, 12 predicted proteins | sample TARA_R110002124 | Tara Oceans TARA_R110002124 (sample SAMEA4397445) | marine metagenome | biome: Polar Biome; feature: [SRF] surface water layer (ENVO:00010504); material: water (ENVO:00002006), including particulate matter (ENVO:01000060) such as... | depth 5 m | reverse complement strand
CATGCACAAATGACAATGGAATAAACGACCGAAGCCGCCCCAAGATTTGCATTCTGGACGGATCTTATTAAAGATGTGTCCGTGTATAATAATAAATGTCATGCCGTATGCGGCAAGTATAAAGTGTAGTAATTCCATAGTTATTTGCTTTCTTGAAGTGGGAAACTATATCCCCCGTGTTTCATATCCAGATCTTTGGTGAGCTCATGGTTCTTCACATACTTAATAGCCTGTTGGTTAACTGTGTCTCCCATAAAGTCGCGCATGGGCTGGTCCATAAGGTCATCAGTTGCGGCTTGCCACTGCGTTTGGTCGAGCGCTCCGCTGGCGAGGTCCGCTGCAAGTTTGTCCGTTTCCACATCAATATCCGCGTGAGCGTCTTTTAATTTCTCTAATACCTCGCGAGAAAACTCGCGATAGATCCCTGAGTCCTCCTCTCCGCCTTTCATTAATTTCTCCATTTGGTCATTCATATCCAAAATCCAGCCTCTAGGGGTCGTAGGCGGATCGTTGACTTGGGATCCTTGTAATAGCTTGGCCATGACTTCTTCGGTTCCTTTTCCGAGAGCACCCTGCAAACCATCTGCTATAGCATCTCCGAAGGGAGTTCCCATAAAAGCGGCCGCGGCGAGGCCCCCGGCAGGGGTGGCGACTAGGCTGGCGATACCTACTACTCCAGCCTTTATGGCCCACCCTACACCTTTCGATTGTACATAACCTAACAGTTTTTTGCCCGCTGCTTGAACGAGGTTGTCATCAGGGTTGTCCTTTAAAGTCTGTTCAATCTTCTGTGCTATCCGCTTCGTATGGCCTGTATACTCGCTAACATCATTTATAAAATCTAAAACCTTGTATTCACCTAGGCATGCCTCGCCTTGGCATGCCTCGTCAAGTTGCTCGACGCGATAAGATCGCCACCCCTCCATTATGAGCTTCATCTCACTCATGGTTTAATACCTATTTCTGAGTGGGTAGTAGTAATAACCAGGACGCATAGAACCCTTCTCGGCATACTGCGGAACCTCGCCGTACTCAGTAGAATCTCGGTCGTCCGGGTGGGTATACATGTCTTCGAGTTCTTTCTCGTAATTGGTAGCAATCTGCTCATGCTCTGTTTCGTTTGTAAGAAACTCGGAAATAACATATATGGCAGCCTGCAAAGAATTAACTTCATCATTTGGAAAAACAGCTCCCTCTAAGGAGCGGAAGATATTTCCTCCTTGAACTGATTGGCGATCAACGATCCCCTTATCTGATAAGAACTCAAATAATCTATTCTGATATTCATAAACGTCTTCAGTGGAGGTAGTCTTCGGAAAGGTTACTACCTTCATCTTGTCCGGCATCACCGCAATATCAATCTTGGTATGGTCCATAATGAGCAAAGACCCGTCTAGGCCTTTCCGAGCATAAAGTTCTATCGTAGCCTGAGGGCCTCCGATCTTAATCTTAATCATTGGAGAACAACTCCTGTGTTAGCTCTTGAGTCAATAATATTTTATTAAGATCTCCTTCAGTAAAGTCACGCTTTCGGAACCCTTCAAGGTAGCAGACTGTTTCCTCAGTCTTACGAAGTATGGCTTCTGGGTGCTTAGTAGTCGCCGCTTTGTTCAAGAGTGCCGTTAGTCTAGACAGCTCCTCATTTAGGTACAGTCTTAATTCAAATCCATCGTCGGCAAAACTTGTAATATAGTGATTTAAAAATTCCTTTTGTTCCGCTAGCAACCCGTTGTATTTACTATTAAACTTCTTAATAAATGAATTATAAGCTAGATTGTCTAAGGCCCGGAGATCACCGGATGAGTTATCCGAACTCTGTTTCGCGCTCATATTATCAATTAGAGATTGCTCAAAAAGCACTTTCTTCTTTACGGGCGTTGAGCGATTAAATATTGAGTTAATAGATGCCAAGGACTTAAAGTTTGGAACGAACGTTCCCCACACTTCTTTGGATACTCCTTTATTCACTGCAGCTATTAATTTAGACTGGGCAGTAAACAACTCTTTCTCATTTAATCGGCTATGAGCTGCCTTTGTTTCGATTAATAACCTCTCAGCTATTTTAAGGTCAATGTTTTTAGTTTCTAAAATTGCCTGATATAGGCGCAGCTCCTGTCCTAAAATTGTCCGGGAGCTGAAATGTTCTTTCAAGATTTTAATAACCTTATCTTTTCGCAAAGCATTTTGATCCACGATCGCTTTAGTCAGTTCTCGTGTAAGAACCTCATAAGCAAATGCCGTGTTTCGCTTTTTGTTATGTTTCATCCTTTTGTGCCTCTTTTGCTTCTAGCTGTTCTACTAGCTTACGAACTTGGTTAGTATTTTCTACTAAACGACTTTCGTTATTATAAATAGGTTCTTTTTTCTCTTCAATGCCGAGCATTGATTTTAATTCCAGATTTCCAATTGCTAAATCTCTAGGGCGCATGCGGCCCGGGTTTCGTGCGCGTGAAGTACTCAAAGTGGGCACCTCTGGTGTAGCGGCACTCCACGTTTCGCGTCGCGTGCGGCCGGTGGACTTGCGCTGATCTGCAGCTTTCTTGCGATAGGATCCCTTTTCATATTTGCGTTCTGGGCCTCCTTCTTCTAGGTCTTCTCGGCGCGCGGGGGCTGTAAGAAGCGCGGATTCGTCGCCACCTTCTTCTCCACCTAGGTCTCCGCCGAGATCTCCACCTTCTTCTCCGCCGAGATCGCCCAAGGCATCATCACCACCGCCGAGATCGCCCAAGGCATCACCACCACCCAAGTCGCCCAGGCCGCCGTCAGCACCCTCGGCGTCGCCGACGACCGATTCAAGCGCTTGTTGCAATTTACGATCAAAGAATGTCTCTCTGTTATTACGTAAGATTTCTTCATCCGAGAGGCCTAAGATGTTTTGCCCCACCCATCGTTTACTATAGGTACCTTCCGGCACAGCATTGGCAACATCAAATTTGGTGCGCAGATATTCTAACTGTTGCAGTTCGGCTAGGCGAGAAGGATTGTTAAGTTTTATATCAAACCCAATCAAGTCGTCGCCCCTAAATCCCAAAGTATAGAGATGGACAACTGATATCTTTTCCAGTTCCGAGATGATGGAGCGCTGAAGGCGCTGGATGGTCCGGGCGAACCGGATGTCCTTTTGAGCTAGCGTAGTCTTGTCTTCGCTGTCACCTTCAAGGTTTGTCAAGTATGATTGCGGAACCTTAATCGCTGCAAACATCTTGTCGCGGAGATATTTAACATCCTCGATGTCGTCCAGAGACTTTGCCCCGGGGAGTGATGTGATATCAGAGCCCACGCCGCCGCGCATCGGAATGAAGTAGTCTTCTTCCAGAGAGAGTGGGTTATAACGTAAATCGACACGGCCGGTATTAGCATCAACTAAAGAGTTTCTCTTCATCTCTGTCTTCACTTTTTCCATATATTGGGGGATATCTTGAGGAGGGATATTGCCGACGTCAATCTTAAACACGCGGCGCTCTGGTGCTCGAACAACTCGATAAGCAATCATGGCGTCCTCCAGCAATGTAAGCTGGCGCCAAATCCTGCGAGCAGGGTCTAAAATAGAAGTTCCATATGGGGCATGCTTGTCATTACCTAAGATGCGAAAATGAGCTACCTGCCAATTTTCGAAAGTCATTCCTCCACCATTCCACTGGTACTGGACATAATTGGGGTTTGTAGGATCTTGTCCCTCTAGTCTTTCCACCTCTGTATTAGGAAGTCCGATTACAGATGTAACTCCAAGCTTGTCATCAACATCTAAATAAAGAAAGAAGTCACCATACTTAACCATTGAGCGGGACCAGCCAAACATATTGAACTCGACGTTAAGGGCGTCATAAAATAAGGTCTCTAAGATGGTTTTGATTTCAAGGTTTCTGCATGAAATATTCAAAAGCTTATCATACTCATTAGAAGTTGTCATCTCGTCGGCGTAAATATCAAGAGCCGAGGCAATCTCTGGCATATATTCCATCTGTTCGAAATCGACATAACGCTCAGCACGATTTTGACTTCGGAAGGCTGCCGTAGTCATCATGTTAAAGTTTTGAGAGAAGTTGTTGTCCGCGCGTTTGAATTCCTGGCCGCTCATGGAGCGGAAACGATAACGATATTTATCTAAGTCGCCCCGGCGTTCTTGTCTGGCAACCTGTGCCTTGTAATTGACAATAGGGCCAGAGAGGATTCGTGTCAGCCGCTTGAACAGTGGTGATGCTGGATTCCTTGTGTTTTTTTCGTTTCGACGTGCCATATGTTTTTTTAACCCTTAATCAATGCAAAGTATTGCTCATTAAATTTTTCAGCTTCTTGGGATATCTGCGAGTCTTTTGTCGCCTGGTGCCCAATCATTCCCGGAATGGTGGTGGCTATGGAAGTTTTGGAAGTAGATATAGAGGATAGCGAGTGTTTATTATATTCTATATTTTCTTGACTTTGCACAATTACCGTATCCCTTACCCAACAACCAATCGCAAACGACATGACGAGGTCGTCATTATAACTTCTCATCGCCTGGGGTCTTCCCGAGTGCCAAATAAATGTTTTCATTTCGGAAAGTAAACGATTGGAGTTAATCTTAATTAGTTTGTTTCTCATAAACTCTTCCATCTTCGCAACGATCAAAGGTCGTGTTTTTGAAGACGTAGTAAAACCCGGAAGCACATTGGACTGCCACTGAGCTGTTATTGGGTCCACGTATTGGTGATCTCCTTTAGATGAATAATATATATTAGAATAGCTTTTATCTTGCAGTTTTTTAAGTACTGCGTAGCCAATATTGTTATTTTCTATAACCAGCATGGGGTTTCCGTACTCGCTTCCCACATTATATAAGATATCTGCAAAAGCGTCTGGATTGGGTTTCCCCACGTATTCAGCGACGACCTCCATCGTTTCTAGCTCAAATACATGAAAGGCGCTATTATCTTTGCCATCGCCTCTAGCAACATCGGCAACAATTAGATGCGGCTTTGTAGCATCATATTTTTTCCAAATCCAATAGTTTCTATCAAACCCGGTTCGATACTTGGGAGCGCAAGTTTTCTCTAGATACCACTGGATGTCATCAGGGTGAATGACCGTCTCGCCAGAAACATTAAAATTGCATTCAAGCTCTTGGGCAACTTGGCGCTTGGACATGTTCTTGGTTTCTTTTTCAAACCAAGTTTTGTTCCGATCAGGATGAACATCCCACATTAAGGTGGTCATATAAAAGTCGTTGGTACCAGATTCGGCTTCAACGCAGTTCTGATGGAACCAGTTGCCGACACCATTGGGAGTCGATAAAGCAATACAGCGGCCGCCAGTAGAGAGAGTGGGATACAGGGCAGTCCAGAGGTCCCCCAGTTTTTCAACGTGAGCGGCCTCGTCGATTACTAACAAAGACAATGCCTCAGAGCGACCGGCGTCGCCGGAGGTCGAGGAGCCCTTGATCTGAGAACCATTGGAAAGCTCGAAAGATGTTCTATTGTCGACGGTGATTGAAGCAATCTGCATCCATTCTGGTAGGTGCTTAATTAAGGCTTTTACTTTTTTAACAAGGTTGGTAGCTGTCTGTAGCTTGGTGGCCACGACTAAAATATTTTTATCCCGATGAAACATCATCAGCCACGCTACGTAAGAAGCTGTGATAGTGGAAATTCCTAGCTGCCGGGCTTTAAGAATTATATTAAAACGATAATCAGTAAAGTCTTTTAACAGATCTTTCTGATAGTCGTATGCTTTGAAGGGGATTGTGCCCTTTTGAGGGTGGGAAATACGACCGTAATTGGTAGTAAAATAAACGGGGTCTTTTCCCGCTTTAACGATCTCTCTTAGAATCTCTGTCTTAGTTAGGGCATTCCCCATAACATTTTTTATTTGCCCTTGCGCGTATCATTTTTGGGTCGAGCCTTCGGTCCCAAAGATAGCCAGTCACGAACAGCTTGATCTAACCGCTCTTTGCTGTCGCCGGGCTCGACCGTGTCGACATCTTTAAGTCCACCGATTCTATAGTAGCAATGAGCCTGACAATCTGTACGATAGTTAGACATTCTTTGAACGAGAATTTTATGTTCGCCCTCGATTGTGAGGGTCAGGGTGTCGCCGGTGATCGCCTTGTATTCTTTCTTAAGAAATTTAACGATGTCCTTGAGTTTTGTAACGATGTCGTTTTCAAATCTCGCATCTTTAACATCCTTGATGAGCACTTCCGCTTGATAATTAACTCGGAGAAGGGGGCCGGAGATTGTCACCTTAAACCCATCCATTACACGACGGTCATTAATATAGTGGCCATCTTCACGGCTTAATCCGACGATGCGAGCTTTGCCGTCGGCTGAGAGGGATTCCTCATGAGCCCCGTCATAAGCATTTGCTGCCGCCTGATTGATTCCTTGAATGATTTCGTATACTGTTGCCATGTTATTCTTCCTTATTGGGCCTCCACCCTGTTGCCCATCTTTCTTCTCGGTCCTCGATATATTGTATATAGCAAGCTAAACACGCGGCAAACTTATTCATATACAAATCATCTTTAGGACGAAAAGAATATTTAGAACAAACAGGACACGTCCTATTGTGGTCTCTATTAAGTAGTTTTTTGTTTATTAAAAATCCGTCTTCTTCTACTTTGTTCTGTGTCTCAGATAATTTGGCGAACTTCTGTCGCTCTTCTATGGACTGTTGGAGGTATTGCTTTTCTTTGTCCTCGTCCCAAAAGCGGCGAGGATTATTAATTGTCTCTTCGCCATATTTTTGCGAAATGGCGTTTTCTAGTTTAGCAATGTATTCTTGTTTATCTTTGGGTTTGTTCATTTGCTATTAGATCTGCACAAAATAAGTTGATGGATTAAAATAAACAATCTTTTCCGTCGGAATACAATATCCCACCTGTCGTACGATTTCTTTAGACCCAACTGGCCTTTCAACAGACGCATATCCTGCTACGTCCGCCATCCACACGGGGCGGCCGGGTTTGAAAGTACCTTCGAAATATGTATCCATATGGTAAAACCCTCGGATGAGCATGCCATCCTCCGTGGCGTCTGTCCCCAGGGCGATAGCTAGCATCTGATAACTCCCTGACTCTTCTATAGCCGCATTGGTCTGTTTCCACTCCGAGGAGCCCGTGTGAAGATAATAGAGTTTTCCCTTGGTAGTGGTTCCGGTACCGAAGGTGACCGACTCTCCCCCTCCGGTGTCCGCGGCCAACCACGCGACGTTAGTGTGATTTACGTCTAAGTGGACCTTTGGTGGGTTTGCGGCGCCGCCGCCGATGCCTAGACCATCATTGTGGCCTGAGGTCCACACTAAGTCACCGGAGCCCGAAAATGATCCACTAACATTAATTTGTACCGACCCGGTGGGGGCGCCGGGGGCGGTGCCGGCCTTGTCCTTGTACTCATTAATAAAGGATAGAAGACGGGATCGGCTCTTCGCCTCTGGAATAATTCTTTCTGCCACTTTTACTCTCTCACGATTTCCGTTGACAACGCAAAAATTCCCAAGGAGGTAAGTGTTCCAATTCCAAATCCAAGAGCAACCATGAATGGATCTTTCCCGGGTTTTTGTTTGATGATTAAGCCTGTTAGCCGATCGTTCTCGGCGCTCTTCAAAATCATCATTGATTCATACTTGTCTTTCCACGAGACAATTTCAATATCTTTATAATCGAGTTTTAGTAAGTACTTCTCTTCTTGAATGTGGAGTTCATACCCAATGCGTAAATCGCACTCGGCGTCTTCAAACTTCTTCTCGGTTATGATCTTTGCCGCAGCATCTAGTGACAATAAGACCCCATCAAAGGGCACAATATCTCCTGCCTCGATCGGCAGGACAACATAGTCAGGGAACGTTTCAATATCTTCCGCTAGCACAATGGCCGGGGATATCATGAACATCATCAAATAAAGGGATAATATTTTCCTAATCATTATTATATTCCAAAAGCTTTCGCTAGCTCCTTCGCTAGCTTCTCAGGATCATTATATCCTTCATCTACTATTCTTTTAAGTTCTGCTTCTTTTTGCTTATCAAGGGTTTCGCCTCTCTTATTAAATTCTTCTTCTAATGCTGCCCGGCGCTTAAGGTGCTCTTCTAGTCTCAAATTCTTCTCAGCTACCTCGGTATTATGGATATGAGATAGGGTCTCCATCTCTTGATCATGGCCGTCGCTCTTGGCTTCCATCAAATCAAGAAGGCCGGCAATATAGGCGCCGTTGCGCGTCAGAATGCCCACAAGCGCTGCGAGTAAAAAGAGGAGGAAGATTATAATTGCCCACCAGAACTTCTTAGCCCACAGCCAACTCTTCTTTAAAATAAGCTTAGCTTTTAACAAAGTCATTATTTATAACCCTTCAGCTTTGCGACGGCATCGATGATGGTCTGGCCGCCGATATAAACCGTGGTAATGATTACCCAATCGCTAGATGCTAGGTCGGAAAAAAGCAACAAACAAGTTGCCGTCGTCCATGCCATCAATTTTCGGGAAACTAGTTTCTGTAATCCCTTGTCTAGAATATGTCTCATACTCAACTCCTTAGTACTAATTAGCATTGAGAATAAAGTATGTCTAAACAACTTAAATACAAGCTCAAAAAAACCCTCAAAAATGCTGAGTTCGTGCATGCAGATTTAGAGTACCATCAAGAACTATCTCAGGATGCACTCCTGGAGTTTCAGGAAGCAATTAATGAACTCTTAGCAATTCTCACCGACGAAGAGAGACAGCTCCTTAAAGATTATTTAGATCGCCAGCCGAGGCCATCGCCCCCCCCTAGGGCGGCTGATCATGAAGAGGAGGAACCGCCTTTACCGGACTATGACGATATTGCGGCGCTCGTGGTCAGTGATATTGAAGCTAGTGCAGAGGAGCATGCGCTGCCAAAAATTAATAAAGAGCTAGAGCTTAAAAAATTATTTCGGCGTATCGCAGAGCAAACCCATCCAGATAAAGTAAGAGCAAACGGATTTTCCGAGAAAGAGATTGCGCGGCTGCGGTGCATCTTTATGCGAGCAAGAGAGGCGCATGATAATGAGAATTGGTATATCCTTTATTCAATTGCCATCCAATTAGGATTAGAAATTGAGGAGCCGACCGCAGAAGAAATTGATTGGATTGAAGAAGATATTAAAAAAACTCTGGCTGCTATTGCCGCTATAGCTAGCCTAAGTGCGTGGAACTGGTACGTCGGAGATGAAATAATCAAAAAACAAGTACTGCAATATTATTTCCTACAAGCTTATAATTTCGAGCACCCCAGTCTATAAATCACTGACTGACTCTGGCGAATCCACCATCTTTATCAATTGTGATTTCTACATCCACAATATCCTTGAGTGAGTCCACGTGAGAAATTAGGATCACAGTCTTGAAGTACATTTTAATAAGCTGCAGAATTCGAATGAACCCCTCCATGTTATCAGCATCGAGAGCGGTGCCGGGTTCGTCAAGAATAAATATGTTACCCTTCGGCAGCGACGATACCGACAACAGGGCCAATCGAATGGCCATTGCGGTAACGGTCTTCTCTGCACCGGAGCACATTTCAATAGGTCGGGGATCATGCTTCGGGTGCTTGATTAAGATATCAAGCTTACGGCCATCTTCTTGAAAGAATACATCAAAGTCAACTATATTGGCCAGGACCTTGGCTACCTCACTATTAATAACCGGCAAGCGCTTCTTGATAATATCATAAGCGATACCATTAGAGTGAGTGCAGCGCATAAATAAATCAAAAGCTGCATACTCCTCACGGATTTCGTCTAGTTCTTCTTTCTTCTGCTTTAGGTCTTCAACCCTTTGCTCCATTGAACCAAGCTGCCTGTGGTGTAAGTTAATTGAATCTTCAACTTCGAGTATTTCATCTCTAGTATTTTTTATTTTTGTTTCAACCTCGTCACGGGAGCTAATAAGATTCTCTATATTCTTAATTAAGTCTTTCTTCTCTTCGTACAAGTCAATCTTCTCGGTCGCAGTACTGAGCGAGGCGCGGTCGCTTTTAATCTTTGCGTATAACTTCTCAATAGAAACCTTATTGTCGCGCTTTTCAATCTCGATATTATTCTTTTTAATAATGGTGCTATTATAGCGCTCAATAAATTCAATCATTTCAGCTGAGTCTACCGAGACAACCATATTTTTATGACCTCTGGCTTCTTCAATCTTGTCGATGATGTCTATCTCTAAAGAAGGTAACTCCACAGAAGCTAAGTGAGCATCGCGGATAAACTGGCACGTGGGAAATTTATCTCCGCACGGCACCTCGTCTAACAAATCTAGTTTCTTACTCAGGGACTTATAGTCATTATCCAGGATGCGAGCCTTGTTAAGCGTGTCTTCATATTTCTGCTTGAACGCGTCGTACTCTTGCTTTTGAATTAAAAGATCTTCTATGTCTATAGTAGTCAAGAAATCATCATATTCTTTTAGCTTTTCATTATACCCAACATTCTCCGACTTAAGATCTACAATATTAATATCTGTTTTTTCAATCTTCTTCTCCAGAGAGGACCGAGTTTCTAAAAGATTCTTGATATCAAGTCGCTCTGCTGGAATAGAATCAATTTGTACCGTCAGTGATGCATATTCTTGTTCGGTTAAAACCAGGCCTTCTCTTAGTTGGCCGCAGGCAACCACTTCGTTGTCAAGTGCTTTCTGGGCTTCCATGTGCTGCACCTCCGCCAGGGCGATGTCATTACTATAGTCTGTGTCTCCTACACGACGAAGTACTCCCTTTAGGTCTCCGCCGTCCTCTTGGGCTAGCTTAAACTTTTTCTCAAAAATGTCTAAATCCAGGAACTTAGCAAGAATTTCCTTCCGGCGGGTGGACCCCTCCTTAATAAAAGATAAACTATCGAGCTGGCTCGACATTGAAGTTAGCAAAAAATCTTCTACTGTGCCGAAACGCTTACGAATATGGGCATCTGTTTCGTTGCGCGTTGTGCCATTAAGGCTGGTCTCTTCGCCCATTACTGGGTCGAGGCCACTAAATTCTAAAAATGTTCTGGCTTCATTCGTAACCTCGCCTTTCAGCTTCTTGACATATTTTTCTGATCTGCGTTCAATCGTATAAGTTCGGTCACCAACTTGAAGCTCAATCTTGCCGCGGCAGTCTTTCTTGTTCTGGTTAATAATATTATAGTTCTTGCGCTCGTTCTTAGACGTTGTATTAAACATTGTATAGAGCATCCCATCAATGATACTAGACTTTCCGGAATAGTTCTTTCCAAAGATCCCCACAATGCCATTGAGATTTGTGAAGTCAACGCTATTATCCTCTCCGTAGTTGAAGAGGTTATCCCATTCAAACTTATTGAGATTCCAGTTTAC
>TARA_R110002124_G_scaffold207250_1_pt1 | contig 11304 bp, 15 predicted proteins | sample TARA_R110002124 | Tara Oceans TARA_R110002124 (sample SAMEA4397445) | marine metagenome | biome: Polar Biome; feature: [SRF] surface water layer (ENVO:00010504); material: water (ENVO:00002006), including particulate matter (ENVO:01000060) such as... | depth 5 m | reverse complement strand
TCGGCTTGAATAGTATTGACCGATCGGCTTCATGATATTACGCACCAATATACTTCGTTAAATATCTAATGGACTAATAATCATACTTTTGTTGGCCTAGAAATTTTGACCAAAAAACACTGACTTTAGGGCGTTTATACTCGGAATAAATTTTTCCTGCATCAGCCAAAGCTTTAGAATCATTTGATTCCAGTTTATTACTATTTTTCATAATGACTGAAAATTCCACAAACTTTTCCACATCTTTCTTATGAGTAGCTGGCTTAGTATAATACTCAATTAAACTTACAAATAATAACCAGACTCCTCCGCCCACGAATAAAATCCCAAATAAAATACTATAGACTTGAAAGTTATCTTTCCAAGTTTGATATTCAATAATAGAGCCGTTCTTACTAAGCCCTACGACTGACATTTTTGGAGCAGATTCTCCTTCAAAAACAAAAACAGCATGGTAAAATTCTGTGTTATTTAATTGTGGAAAAACCTTGATATTATACTTCTTAGTTAAAGATGAAGTTGTTTTTAGTTCGTTTACAATTTCTGACTGAGGTAATCCATTAGGGGTTATAATCCCTCCAGAAACCATTTTTGATGAAAATTTTGAATCATTAACAGAAAAAATCAATTCAAAATCATTAAATTGACGTGATGTTCTATTATAAAGAGCAAACTCGACGACACTTACATTTTTTAATGGTGTATCATTATAGGCCATTGTTAGCGTAAATTAGTCCAGGTAAACGATTTGAACTTAGATTTTTAACCTTACATTTAAACGTATATATGCTCACGTTTTTATTTTTAGTTTTACAGTCATACATAGTAAAAAACTTAGAGTAAGGATTCTCAAATGGCGGCATTTTAGGTGGCTTCTTAAACCAACTTGCTGACACGGAAAGGCTAGTCACTGTTAAAATTAAAATAAGTAAATATTTCATGTTTATTCCTTTAGTTAGTTTCATTATCTCTTCGCTGCATTTCGTCATAAAATGCGTCAATTCTCATATGGCCTGTTGTAATCCACTGTAATGCGCCAGCATCAAGTAGCAGTGGGCGTGTTGTGGTTAACTGATTAGCTATTCGCCAGTTAATTTCTTCTCGGGTAAGTAAAGTTGAATAGTGATATTGGATTTCACTGAGGTTAGCACCGTGCATGATGTCATCGGCTTCCGTATCTTCAAGTTGTTCACGGTGTGCATTTACAGCTTCGGCTTCCGAAGCCGATAGTCTCTTGAAAGCTTTGGTGAGCGACTCACCAAACTTTTTAATCGCTATTAATTCATTAATGGGAGGGATTTCTTCATAGGTCACTGCTAACTTCCTAATGTTATTAATATTCTTCCTTTAGATCTTAAACAATACTCAACACACCGTACATTTTTAAACCAGTTCAATTCCACAGATTTCATAGGCATCTAGTGGATTTTCTGGTCTTTTGTTTTTATAACCTTTTTCATTTAATACTTGATCTTCACTTTTTAAGATCCACGCAATATCGGCTTTTTCAATAATTGATTTAACATCATCAACACTAGGTTCACTACCAAGTTTAAGTAATCTATCAACCAAGTCTGAAACAGTGAGAATATGCTCAAAGTGAAAGGTTGACCTATCAAGATCATTCATTTTAGTTTTTTGATCTAACCATCCGAATTGACTCAACTCCCCTATTTCCTTTTGGTCAGCTACTTTCTGAGCCTTGGCTGATACTTGAGGTGTAATGAAGTCTTCTAGTTTTCTACAACCTAGTTGTATCAACTGTTTAACCCACCGCTGCTCTGTTTCATCGGTAGTATAATGATAGGTCTCCACCAATTCAGTCAGTGTTTTACTAACTAAATCTATTGATACATTTTCTCTATAAGCCACACATATTCCTCAATCTCATAACAAAACCACTGACGACTATAGTCCGTCAGACTTTAGTCCGTAGTCAATATGTCACATTTAGAAGATGATTTCAAAATGAATTATATAAATTTAGAAAACATATTTGGTAAGGTTCTCAAAACCTTGAGGTTAAAATCTGGTTACTCACAAGAGAAACTGGCGCTAGACTGTGAGTTAGATAGAACCTACATATCCATGTTAGAAAGGGGTAAGAGACAACCTACCCTAAAAACAATCTTTACCTTGTGTGATAAGTTGAACTGTTCACCTTCTGAAATGGTGAGACATGTAGAGATAGAGGTCGAGAAGACCCCTTAATATAATCTTGGTCATCATCACTACACTCTGTTTTAAGGGACAATGTTGACCAAACTTACCTTCAAAGAATGTCCTAAAGTGATCATACAATGAAAAATGAAGGTCTGAGGGTAATTTAAAAACTGGGTTTATACTTCATTGATTTCATTGATATTTTTAACTTTTCCCAAAGTGAACATACGATAGGCTTTTTAGCCAAAAACACCAGAAACGAAAAAAGGGTAATAACATCAACCTGTTATTACCCTTTTTAATGTTCAAAAAATTTGTCCTATCGCTCACTAACCATGTTCACGGTATATTTTGGAATTTCGACCACTAAGTCTTCATCACCCACTAATGCCTGACAGCCTAGGCGTGAATCAGGTTCTAAGCCCCAGGCTTTATCTAACATATCATCTTCTAGCTCATCACTTTCAGCGATAGAATCAAAGCCTTCACGAATGATCATATGACAAGTTGTGCAAGCACATACTTTTTCACAGGCATGTTCAACGCCAATATCGTTTCTCAGTGCTACATCCAACACACTCTCGCCTTTTTCGGCTTGTACTACTGCACCATCTGGGCAAAGATCTTCATTGGGTAAAAATATAATTTGTGGCATTTAACTAAACCTCGTCAACTGAATGGCCAGATAGTGCTGTTTTAATAGAAGAATCCATTCTACGTTCAGCAAATAAGGCAGTACTATTATTTAATGTGTCTATTGCCGCTTCAACTTCATCGACACTTCCTGTTTGGCTTATTTTCGCTAGTGCTGTGATCGCGCTATCGATTTCGTTAATTTCTGCTTCGTTAAGTAGAGCACTATCTGCAGCAAGTGCGGCTTGAATCGATTCAATCACTCGTGATGCTTCAACTTGTTGCTCTTTTAACATCCGCGCTTGCATGTCTTGTTCAGCATTTTCCATTGAATCTTTTAGCATTTTAGTGATTTCTTGCTCTTCTAGACCAAAGCTTGGTTTCACGGTAATACTAGACTCAACACCGGTTGATTTTTCCATTGCTGACACTTCTAACAAACCATCAGCATCAACTTTAAAAGTGACGCGAATATGGGCAGCACCGGCGGTCATGGCTGGAATACCACGAAGCTCAAAGCGCGCTAATGAGCGACAATCATCGACCAGCTCACGTTCACCTTGTAAAACATGCACGGCCATTGCCGTTTGCCCGTCTTTAAAAGTGGTAAATTCTTGTGCTTTTGCTACAGGAATAGTGGTGTTACGGGTAATAACCTTTTCAACTAGGCCTCCCATCGTTTCTAAACCTAAAGATAAAGGAATAACATCAAGTAACAGCATATCACTATCAGGCTTGTTGCCCGCTAAAATATCGGCTTGAATTGCTGCTCCTATGGCAACCACTTTATCAGGGTCAATTGAGGTTAATGGCTTTTGCTTGAAAAAGTTTTCAACTTCTTGACGTACTAAAGGGACGCGAGTTGACCCCCCTACCATCACAACTTCAATAACATCATCAATGACTAACTCAGCATCTTTTACTGCGCGTCGACAAGCTCGTAGTGTTTTCTTCACTAGTGGCGCGATCAGTTGTTCAAAATCACCACGAGTGAGGTTTTCAGACCAAATTTTTCCTTCTGACAAGGTCAGTGATATGTCAACACTTTCACTTGCTGATAGCTGCTCTTTAGCTAAACAGGCTTGCTGGGTTAATTGGCGCTCCAATGACGTTGACAATGGACGTACTAAGCCAGCTTTAGTAATCAGGTGATCAACAAGCACACCGTCAAAATCATCACCGCCAAGTGCTGAGTCACCACCCGTCGCTAACACTTCAAATACGCCTTTATTTAGGCGTAATATTGAAATATCAAAAGTACCACCACCTAAGTCATAAACCGCAACAACACCTTCTTGGCCGCTGTCTAAACCATAAGCTACGGCAGCGGCTGTTGGCTCGTTCAACAAACGCAGTACATTAACACCGGCTAATTTGGCTGCATCTTTGGTACTATGACGCTGAGCGTCATCAAAGTATGCCGGCACAGTGATCACCACGCCAGTAAGCTCTCCACCTAACGATAGTTCAGCACGTTTTACCAGTGTTTTAAGAATTTCTGCCGACACTTGTACTGGGTTGACATCACCGGTACGAGTCGATATTGAAGGGTGGTTTTCATCACCACAAAAGGCATAAGGCAATGAAGCATATTTGGTGGTGATATCGGCTTTAGAACGACCAATAAGACGTTTGGCCGATACGATAGTATTTTCAGGATCACTTACCGCGAATTTTTTTGCCTGATGCCCCACTAAAATCTCATCACTTTGATAACTAACCACTGACGGTAAAATATCAATACCATGCGTATCAGGAATAGTTTCAGCTAGGCCACTTTTAACGCTGGCAATTAAAGAATTTGTGGTGCCAAGGTCGATGCCAGCAGCAAGTCGATGTTCATGAGGAACGGTACTTTGTCCGGGTTCAGCGATTTGTAATAATGCCATTGTAAAAGCTCGTTAGGTAATAGTTTTACGAATTTTTATTAATAACTGCATGAGCGTTATCGAAATAATTAAATGCAGTTGTTAACGGGTTAATTTTCTAGCTTAGTCGTCTAGCAACTGCTCTTCGAGTTTATCCAACTCAACATGTAGTTTTTGATAAAACTTAAGTTTTCTTAGATTATCACAAGCCAGATTATTGGATTCAGACGTGTTATCAGCTAATTGAGTTTGCAGCTGACTAAATAACTGTTGGAATTCGGCTTCAAACACCTCAGAAACCTCAAACACTGCAGACTCTATATCATCAGCATCCTTAACTTCCGCTAGCATTTCTCGCAACTCCATTTGACGCATTAAAAAGCTGATATCGCCAAAAGATGCTTGTTCACTAGGCATATCAACGCCACGCAATTCTAAGAGATATTGCGCGCGTTTTAACGGATTTTTTAATGTTTGGTATGCGTCATTAATTAGCGTAGATTTCTTTACCGCTAGCATTTGCTCTTGGCTTGATGCATGAGCAAAGCGATCAGGGTGCACTTTTTTCTGTAATGTTTGATAAAGTGTTGAAAGCCTAGTTAAATCAATAGTAAACTGAATTTCTAAACCAAATAATTGAAAATAATTCACAACAACTCCAGTGAAACTAATCACTCATTAAACATTAAAACTTTCACCACAACCACATTCGCCTTTAGCGTTTGGGTTGGTAAATTTAAAGCCTTCGTTCAAGCCTTCTTTAACAAAATCAAGTTCGATACCATCAAGATAAACTAAGCTTTTACCATCAATAATAATATTACAATCATTAATAGAAAACATGGTGTCATCTTCATTTAGCTCATCAACAAATTCAAGTACATAAGCTAAACCAGAACAACCGGTTGTTTTAATACCTAATCGTAAACCAAGGCCCTTGCCTCGGTTTTCGATAAACGATTTTACCCTGTCAGATGCCGCAGGCGTCATCGTTACACTCATAGCCAACCTCCAGCTTAATCTTGGTGCTTACTACGGTAATCTTCAATTGCCGCTTTAATAGCGTCTTCTGCTAAAATCGAGCAATGAATTTTCACTGGCGGTAATGCAAGCTCTTCTGCAATGGCAGTGTTCTTGATTTCGCCCGCTTCATCAATTGATTTACCTTTAACCCATTCTGTAACCAATGAGCTTGAAGCTATTGCAGAGCCACAACCGTAAGTTTTAAATTTCGCATCTTCGATAATACCGTCAGCTGAAATTTTAAGTTGTAACTTCATCACGTCACCACATGCAGGTGCGCCGACCATACCCGTAGCAACTTGTGGATCGTTTTTATCTAAAGAACCAACGTTGCGTGGATTTTCATAATGATCAATTACTTTTTCGCTATAAGCCATGTTATTTCTCCTAGTGCTCTAGTGAGCAGCCCACTCTATTGAGTCTAAATCGATACCGTCTTTGAACATTTCCCAAAGCGGTGACATGTCACGTAAATGGCCAATTGCCTTTTTAATCAGGTCAATGGCATAGTCAATTTCTTCTTCTGTGGTAAAACGGCCAAAGCTAAAACGAATTGAGCTATGTGCCATTTCATCATTTAAGCCCAAAGCGCGTAAGACATATGACGGCTCTAAACTTGCTGATGTACAGGCTGAGCCTGAAGATACTGCTAAGTCTTTTAATGCCATAATTAATGACTCACCTTCAACAAAGTTGAAGCTAACATTTAAGTTACCTGGGTAACGTTTGTCAAAGTCGCCATTAACGAAAACTTGTTCCATATCGTTTAAGCCAGCCCATAAACGATCACGCATTTTCACTACGTGTGCTTCGTCTTGTGCTAATTCTTCTTTCGCGATTCTAAAAGCTTCGCCCATACCAACGATTTGGTGCGTTGCTAATGTACCTGAACGCATACCACGTTCATGGCCACCACCGTGAATTTGTGACTCTAAACGCACGCGAGGCTTACGAGAAACGTAAAGTGCGCCAATGCCTTTAGGACCATAAATTTTATGGGCAGAAAACGACATTAAATCAACTTTTAAATGTTGTAAGTCAATATTGATTTTACCGGCACTTTGCGCAGCATCAACATGGAAGATAATTTTGCGTGCACGACACATTTCGCCAATTTCAGCGATGTCTTGAATAACACCAATTTCGTTATTCACGTGCATAATACTAATAAGTACTGTGTCTTCACGAATAGCAGCTTCTAATTTCTTTAAGTCAATTAAGCCATTCTTTTCAGGATCAAGGTAAGTTACCTCAAAGCCTTGACGTTCTAATTCACGACAAGTATCTAATACCGCTTTATGCTCAGTTTTACAGGTAATAATGTGCTTACCTTTTTTACTGTAAAACTTGGCTGCGCCTTTAATAGCTAAGTTATTAGATTCAGTTGCACCTGAGGTGATAACAATTTCACGAGGATCGGCATTAATCAAATCTGCTATTTGATTACGAGCGATATCAACCGCTTCTTCCGCTTGCCAGCCAAATTTGTGTGAACGTGAGGCTGGGTTTCCGTAAAAACCATCAGTGGTCATATATTGCATCATTTTTTCAGCAACACGTTTATCTACAGGTGTAGTCGCTGAATAATCAAAATAAATAGGAAGCTTCATTGGTTAATAATCTCCAATTGAACGGGCAACTAGTGCCAGTCATTCATAATGTTACGGGTGGTAATTAATGTCTCTAACGAGGGTGACTTACGAGCTTTCGCTGTTATTTCATCTTGTCGTTGTGACACTATTTTTACATTTCGTTGCTCGACGAGCTCGGCAAGCGAAATACTCTTTAAAAAATCTTCAATTCTATCGCTTAAATCAGACCATAAATAATGTGTGAGGCATTGCTGACCATCTTGGCAGTTACCTTTACCACCACATTTTGTGGCATTGATACTTTCATCAACGGCGTTAATCACATCAGCAACGGCAATTTGCGCTGAGCACTTACCTAAGCGATAACCTCCGCCTGGTCCACGAACACTATTAACAAGACCATACTTTCTAAGACGTGAGAAAAGTTGCTCTAAATATGATAATGAGATACCTTGGCGCTCAGAAATATCTGCCAAAGGAACAGGCCCAGTTGCGGCATGAATTGCCACATCAAGCATAGCTGTTACTGCATATCGACCTTTAGACGTCAGTTTCATTTATTACCCCTATCAATTTGCTGCGCAATTTTACATATCCTTATAAAATAGTCAACTAAATACCCGAGTGATTTACTCAAGTATTTTACTCGGGTTTATAAATTAGTCAATAAAAAGGCAAAACATAAGTGTTTTTCAATATTTCTACTTATGTTTTGTAGTGAATTAACACCTTTCGCGAGCGAGTGCTTTCAAAAAATTATTTCTAAATATTGCTAAATTGAAGGATCAAAAGACTCAGTTGCGCTTTCGCGACGTTTAGCGGCAGCTTTCTCATCTTCGTCAAACTCACCAACACTTAACTCTGGTAAAGCTTCTTGACAAACTTGACCACCAAGCTGGTTCACTTCTCGACATAAATCAGAGACTTTGTTATCCATTAAGTGCATATGGTCAAGCAAACGACCTATCGCTTTTGCTACCGGGTCTGGATTATCGGTAGCCACGGCATAAGCATCAAAACCGTATTTTTTCGCCACTTTTTCACGATTTTCTGCCGCACCATTATCTTTGTTTGGATTAACAATACGACCTGGAATACCAACGGCTGTGGCATTATCAGGTACATCTTTAACTACCACTGAATTGGAGCCAACCTTACCATGATGACCAATGGTAATAGGTCCTAAAATTTTAGCACCGGCGCCAATAACAACATTATTCATCAGTGTTGGATGGCGTTTGCCCTCCTTCCAGCTGGTGCCACCTAAAGTAACGCCTTGGTATAAAGTTACATCATCACCAATTTCTGCTGTGCCACCAATAACAACGCCCATACCGTGATCAATAAAAAATCGACGACCGATAGTAGCACCAGGATGAATTTCAATACCGGTCAACCAACGCGAGAATGTTGATAAACTACGCGCTAACCACTTCCAATTGCATTTCCACAATTTATGACTCAAACGATGAAACCAAACCGCATGTAAACCTGGGTAATTGGTTAATACTTCAAATACATTACGTGCTGCTGGATCTCGATCAAATACACTATTGATATCTTCTTTCATGCGGCTAAACATACCACTTTCCTTAATTCTCAGTTTTAAGTCGGTGCTTATTCAATTAGCTAAATCACTAACGACTATAATTAATCTGTATTTTTTTCAGTGCTCGATGCTTTGGCAACGCGCTCAACTGAAGCTAAAATACCGCGCATCATTTTTAATTCTTTGACATCAGGTCGGGCGCGATTAAATAAACGACGCAGTTTGGTCATCACTAAACCAGGATGGCTCGGGACAATAAAGCCAGTTGCTTTTAATGCTTCTTCAAAATGTTGATAGAAACGTTCCGTTTCATCTACCACCGGATATTCTTCAGCTTCATTTAATGTAAAAGCCTGTTGTTGGTGTGCTAAAAAGCTAGTTCGAACTTCATAACTTAGGGTTTGTACTGCCATGGCTAAATTCAGTGAGCTATATTCTGGGTTTGCAGGAATTTGTACGTGGAAGTGACATAATTGCAATTCTTCATTGGTTAAACCACTACTCTCGCGACCAAAAACTAACGCCACAGGATATTCTTGTGCTTCAGTGATCAGCTTTTCACCACAACCACGTGGCTCTAACATCGGCCAAGGTAACGTACGTGAACGAGCACTGGTGCCAACCACTAAACCGCAATCAATGATGGCTTCTTCCAGAGTCGCGACAACTTTAGCGTTTTTTAATACATCGGTTGCACCAGCAGCTAATGCCTGTGCTTGACCATTAGGCATTTCAATGGGATCAACTAATACCAGCTCAGTTAAACCCATTGTTTTCATGGCACGAGCAGCTGAACCGATATTACGGCAATCGGAGGTATTAACGAGCACTATACGTACTTTATTTAATAAAGAATCTGACATTATCTTCACTTACTTAATGCGATGGCAACAAATTGAACTTCAAATGCTACCTATCTAGATGGCTAAAATTGTCGATAATGTTAACACAGAACATATCCCTGTACTGAGAAAAAATCACCACTTTAATTTAGTTTTATAGTGTTTATCAATATGGGTTAGCTCTTTTACATATATAAGTAGCCCTAATTACCCTTAAGCAGTGAAAAATAAGCTAAGTTCTCTCTCATCGGTTATAACTTAGCTATGTGAATCACTAAATGAAAAATAAGGTGGTCGCAAATTGATAATTAGTTTGCTATAATTCGCGCGCTCAATTTTAGGGGTTCATCCAAGTATGACTCTTAATGTTGACCTCGTTCTTTTACATAGCTGTTTATGACATTTTACAACATTATAGGGTAGTCGATCATGCATCCGATGCTAAATATTGCCGTGCGCTCTGCGCGTGCTGCGGGCAAAGTAATTCTGCGCGCTTTTGAACAAGTAGATAAGATTGAAATTGAATCTAAGGGTACTAACGATCTCGTTACTAATGTTGATATAAGTGCTGAACTAGCTATTGTTGAAACAATCCAAAAATCTTACCCTAATCACACGATCATTGGTGAAGAGTGTGGATTAATTGAAGGGAAAGACAGCGATTATCAATGGATTATTGACCCGCTTGATGGAACTTCTAACTTTGTTAAAGGTATTCCTCACTTTGCAGTTTCAATTGCTTTAAAAGTGAAAGGAAAATTAGATCAATCAGTGATCTACGATCCTATCCGTGGCGAGCTATTTACTGCAAGTCGTGGTAAAGGTGCACAACTAAACGGTTTTCGTATTCGCGTTAAACAATCAAAAGAACTTAAAGGTTCTATTTTAGCGACAGGCTTTCCTTTCAAACATAAGCAACACACAAATGCTTATTTAGAAATGTTTAAAACTTTGTTCGGTAAAACTTCTGATATGCGTCGTGCTGGCTCTGCTGCACTTGATTTAGCATACGTTGCTGCTGGCCGTGTTGATGGTTACTTTGAAATCGGCTTAAAACCTTGGGATACCGCTGCTGGTGAACTAATGGTTATCGAAGCGGGTGGTTTAGTTACCGATTTTGTTGGCGGTCATAACCACAGCAATTCAGGTAACATTGTGGCAAGTAGCCCACGCTTAGCAAAAGAAATATTGAAAGATATTCGTCCTCATTTAGGTGAAGCTCTAAGCAAATAAAGCTTAATACTTACCGTTAAAAAGCGCCTGAAGGCGCTTTTTTTGTGCCTGAAATATATGAATTTAACGTGAACGTCTGGGGAAAGCACTTAGCTAAGCTTTATATTCCATGGGAGTAATAAATTGATGAACGTGGTAATAAACTCGTTCATCAGAAAATAAAAGCCGATCCTCATCAATTACACAAGCAAAAGGAATTAAGAAGACACTGGAATTAAGAAGACACTCACCCTAAATTGAAGAAATATAGCTTATGCACTACGCTCAACTAACCAAGCGACTTATTTTAGGTGACTTATGGCCACGCCAAGGAAACAACAAATCAGTCTAGCCGATACGCCTTATTATCATTGCACTGCACGTTGTGTTCGACGGGCTTTTTTATGTGGTGAAGATAAATT
>TARA_R110002124_G_scaffold98054_1_pt1 | contig 11325 bp, 21 predicted proteins | sample TARA_R110002124 | Tara Oceans TARA_R110002124 (sample SAMEA4397445) | marine metagenome | biome: Polar Biome; feature: [SRF] surface water layer (ENVO:00010504); material: water (ENVO:00002006), including particulate matter (ENVO:01000060) such as... | depth 5 m | reverse complement strand
TCCCATATCTATAATCAAATGGTCTTTCATCCATTCTTTATTCACACCTTCTTTGGCAAGCTTATCTTTTATAGCTTCCTCTAGGGTTTTCTTTTTATCCATTCTCTGCTCCTTTTGTGGTTAATAAATCTAGTAATTCTATTTTGTCTGTTTTGACAAATTCTTTTTTGTTCGTTGTATGTTCTATATTAAATCCGTTGTGTTTAAATTTTATCGTTAGCTTATTTCCGTCTTCTATCAATTTTGGATTTAAACCTCTTCTCGTTGATGCTTGTATGAATCCAATGATTGATCTCTCATAAGTATCTTGTTCTTCATAATCAAGAAACATTATCTTCTTCCCATTTTTTAAATTGACTACAGTATTTATTGACGTTGCAATAGTTGAGACACCGAATCGGTTCTGATTTCCTTTCTTCTATGTAATAATCATCGTGATCATTATCTTTAAGCTTTTTTTCAGCTTCTTCTAAACTGTCACAAACACTAAGTGCTCTTTTTCTGTTTAGCTTCATAACAGCAAATTTGGAATCTCTCTGCCAAGTGTCTTCTGCGGTACAAAGAGGAAGCGGTTTCCCTTGTATTTGTGCCAAAAGAGCTTTTTGATGCTCTAGCACTCTGCCTTCTACAAATTCATCTTGTTCTTCATCGCTCCATAAAGGTATATCAATAACCTTAATAGGACAGTCTGGATAGTCTTTAGCTTGTTGAGAGGTGTTTGACTTGTGATCTCTGAATATAGCTATGATCTCTAGCTTCTTAACCTTTAAACCTTTTGCCTTCCTAACCATATAAGCGTAGCTGTTTAATTGCTTTACCCAATCTGGCTTCGGCTGTTCTCCCATAATGACGCTGTAAACTCCAACGTATTTATAGTCTTGAATTATTACTCCGTCATCTTCTATTTGCTGAACATCTATAGCACCAGATAATTTCCAACCCTTAACTTCGGTATAAAGTCTTTCTTCGCTAATCGTGGTATCACTTTCATCAATGCCTACCTCTAAAACTTTGTGCATCATGGTTCCCATGACTGCGTAATATCTATCTACAACATCCTCTACCAACTGATCTTTGTGTAAATTTTTTAAGACAGATATTTGCGGAGCACCAATAGCTTCTGTAACGGATAGCTTAGACTCTCCTTTCGTGTATTCATCCCTCTGTACCAGATTGACAAAAACTTGCGGTAAATTATGTTTGTTCGTTAACTTCATTTATTGCCCTCTCACACATATCTTCGATACGCTCTAATATCTTTATGCACTCTTTTAAATGCACCACCATTTCTTGACAGTTCTTGTCTGCTTCTTCTATTAACTTGTCAATGTCCGTCATTGAGCTTCTCCAGAAGTTTTAACTCGGAACACTCTCAATCCTTCCTGTTCAACAAAAGTTTTGACAAAAAACTTATCCGTTTCTTCCAACTTAGTATTAATAGCGTTTGCACAGCGATAAACCTGTTGTCTGGACGTTTCAACGTCTAAGTCTTTGTTGGGTATGAAAAACGTATCTCCTACGTCTAAGGCTTCTAAAGTTGTTCTGATTTTGCTTTTCTTTCTGCCCCTCGTATCGTCAGGCATAGGAAGTTTTTCTATCTGGTAGATTTCCATTAATTATCCTCTGGTTGATTTTGAATTGATGCTGATGTTTTGCATTCATAGTGTGTGTCTTTGAGATCAGCGAATTTTTCTCCGCATACCCAACACACCATAAAGTCTACATCTTGTTTTCTAATTACACTCATATTTGGTTCCGTAAAAATCTATAGTTGCATCTTAATCTTTTTCGGATAATAATGTCAACAGAATAATTTTCACTTGTATAAACATAATTATTTTAGGAGAGCAAAGAATTAACAACAAAATAACCAATCAAGAAGCAAAAGAAGAATTGCAATTTGCTATACTTGCACAAGCCATTAGAGATTGTGCTTCAGTAGATCGCATGACTCAAGTTAAGGCTATTGAATGGTTTATTTCCGATGAATTCAAATTGTTTTGTGAAGAATTAAAGTTAGACACACACACTCTTAGAGAGTCTATGATGTCTGTAATGGCAACTCCAAGTGCCATGCTAAAAGATAATGCTGAAGACACTATATCCAGTCTTAGAGCTTCTCTTTGGCAGAAAAAAACTAACTTTTAGGAGTTAGTTTTTTGTTGGTGGGGTCTAGTATATAACTAGCTAGTTATAAACTAGATTATATAAATATAGTATTAATATAGAGAGAGAGCAAGAAATGATTACAAATAATTTAGAAGAAGTGGTTCGCCAAACAAATTTATTAGGCGATGATGCAACCAGAATAAAATGTCCAGAATGTTCGGAGGGCAGAAAAAAGAAATCAGAAAGAACTTTAAGCGTAACGCAAAAGGATAACAAATATTTATATAATTGTTGGCATTGTGGCATATCTGGAAGTGTTGGCATCCATAGCACATTGACCAATTTTTCTAAAAATTCTCCCAGCAGCTCAGAAAAAACCAAACTTATTACGGATAATTGGTCTAAAAACCTTGATACTAAAGTACCCCAAAAAGTTATGGATTTTTTAGAAAGTCGCAAATTAAATTGGGAAGTTTGCAAAGATTTGGGAATTGAGACAGCAACAAAAGGATTTAATGGTTCTGGCATAAATCAAGCGATAGGCTTTCCATACAAGAAAGACGGTAAAGTTTACGCTGTAAAATGGAGAAGTGTAGAAGCAAAAAGTTTTACACAAGACGGTTCTGCTAATACTTTTTTTAACTTAGACAATGTAACTATTGAAGACTCAATACTTATTGTCGAGGGCGAATTTGATGTAATAGCCATGACGACTGCGGGAGTCAAGACACCTTGTGTTTCAGTTCCAAACGGAGCACCATTAAAAGTTTCTAACAATCGGATTGACCCTTCTGAGGATCGAAAATTTGCTTACATTTGGTCGGCAAAAGACACGCTTGAGAAGTGTAACAAAGTAATATTGGCTGTTGATAATGATTCTGCGGGAATAGCGTTAGGCGAAGAGTTGGCGAGAAGAATAGGAAAGGCAAAAGTTTTTAATGTAACTTTTCCTGAAGACTGCAAAGATGCAAACGATGTTTTAATCAAATACGGTTCAGAAAGATTAAGAGAAGTTATTGATAATGCAAAACCATTTCCCATAAGAGGTTTGCATGATGCAAACTTTTACAACGACAGGTTAACAGAATTATACGAAGGCGGGCAGTTCAGAGGAATATCGACAGGCTTTGAATCTTTAGACAGACTGTTTACTTTATCTACAGGAATGTTAACTACTATCACTGGAATACCTTCAAGTGGTAAATCACAATTTTGTTCACAGCTTATGTTGAACACAGCTATCAATGAAGATTGGAAGTGGTGTGTGTGTAGTTTTGAAAACCCAGTTGAAATACTGATCGCAACATTGGCTGAAATGTATGTCGGGAAAAGTTTCTTTGAAGGCGAAAATAGAATGAATGATTCAGAAAGAGAAGAAGCGTTAAAATTCATTAACGATCATTTTGTTTTTATAGATCATATGGGCGGAGCTTCTGCTGATATGACATCCATAATTGAATTAGCACAATCAAGTTGTATGAGAATGGGAATTCGTGGTTTGCTTATAGACCCTTTTAATTTCGTGGCATTGCCTAAAGGGGAAACAAGCGAGACAAATCAAATCAGTAAGATGCTTACAGAATTACAGTTGTTCGCAAAAAGCTCAGATATTCACGTTTTGTTTTGTGCACACCCACACAAAATGTACCCAGATTCATCAGGACAAACTCAGATACCAACAGGACATCATATTTCAGGATCGGCAAGTTGGTTTGCAAAAAGCGATCACGGATTAACAGTAGATAGAGCTGACGGAGAAGGTGTAACAATTATGAGTTGGAAATGTCGCTTCCGTTGGCTCGGAGAGCAAGGTATGATTAAGTTAGGGTTTGATGATAAGACTGGTAGATATTTAGAACAATCTACTTTTGGAATGTATGACCCAATGAAACCAAATATTGAAGGTTCAATAGATGAAGAAGAAGACGATAGTTGGCTTGACGAACTCTGACTTAGTGGATGTCGGAAGTCCATACTTGCACCAACATTTTATAATGTTGCTAGAGAGGCTAGGTAAAAGTGATAAGTTAGTTAGATCAAGAATTAGAAATCAAACGGTTTTTGATCTGTTACATATTCTTGAATTAATAAATGATCAGCAACATATTGCGGGAGAACATTTATTAGACTTGGCAGTAAAAAGTGGGTATTTTTTAAACCCCATAAGTTACGAAGACCAAACGCAAAAAAATCGCCCCCCTTCATCTACATCTAACTTTGCTCTGCGATCTTTAAAGATATTAAAGATAACAAAATTATTAGATGAAAATTTAGGAGAGCGTTCTAACTTGGTTTTTGACGTTGTTGTTTTAAATCGACAAGTCAAAACGATAGATCAGCTTGAAGCTGTCAAGAAAGGTCTGGATGTAATTCAGCTTTCTTTAGGTCTGTCGCATCAGCGAGTCGAGGCTTCTTCATTAGCAATGCAAGCTGTGGCGAAGTCTGCTTGAGCATATGTAATATTTGGCTAGACAAGCTTCGGTCTTCTGGTTCAGCTAAAGAACTCAAATAGTCTTTGACTTCTTCGGTGCATCTAATTGAAATGTATTTATCTTTTTTCATTGTATATTTCCTGTAAAATTTAAATTGTCTTTGTGTATTTCTGAACATATCTCAACGATACATTCTCCGCTTATGTTTATGCCATTCTGATCAATATCCCATGAAGGAACATCAATGTTGGTATGAAGCCATAAGTAAGCTTCTGGTGTGTGAGGATGAAGAGTATAAATATCTCCACCACCCTCTAAGGTAAAGTCACTAATTACCCACCTCCTTTTGTAATTGACCGCACTCACAACAAGCAAGATCAATAGTTATTTCAGCATTACAACACCACGAATAATTATTCATTACCCACCTCCTTGTAATTTTATAATATCTAAACCTATCCCTAACGCTATTAGAACCAAAGGTATTTTTGTTAAAGCATGATACTTCCAGAAATTATTATGTACCCATTTATTCATTAGCTTTCCTCCTCTGGTTTATAATATTCGCACCCTTGCTTTTTAAAAACGCAATAGTGGTCAATCTCTGGGTAATGGCTCATACAAGGTTTATCTCTAGTATCACTCATTATTTTTCTCCTTTTATTAAATAATCTTTTTCTACAACACCTATGTTTTTGTCTCCTCTAAAGTGAGGCTTAACAAACACTTTCTTACCGCTATTAAGCTGTCTTAAATGCTTTCTAACCGCATGAAATCTTTTACCATTACCTTGACCGTTGCCACCGCTACTTGAGCCACTAGCGTACAAATCTACAGTTAAAACCTTGTGTTCCCATTTAGGTAAGGCATTCATAGTTGAAGATTTATATTTGCCAAGCTTATTATAAGCTATTGGTTTTCTACCGCTAACAAATTGAGTCTTGGCAAGACTCGGATAAGATAATAAAACCTGTAACCAATAAATACATTTTTTAGTAACTTTTGCCCAATCAGCAACTTGTTGAGAATTAAAATTTATGTAGTTACTGTGCTGTTTGTTTTTCTCCCATGCTCTAACTGATGAACTGTTTTTGCCATTAAAAAATGTAAACATAGGACAGGGAATATGAGCAATTTTTCCGTCATTTAAGTATTGTATGTATAAGTGTGATTTTACTATCAAGTCTCCTTCTTGTATTTCTCTTGTAAAAAGTTTTCCATTTCCAAATAAAGTTTTTTTATATTCTTCAAATTTGCCTAAATAAGATTCTGTTACGTCTTCTAAATATAATGCTGTAATACCGTCTGCAAGAGTAACTTCAACATAATTTTTTTGAAAAGGTAAAAAAGGTTTTATATCTTTCAAGACAGTATTAAAATCTTTTTCAGAAATTTCACTCATTAATTCAGCATTGATTTTAAATTTTGCTGATTGCTGTATTCCATTAGATATATCCAATAATTCATTCTTGTAATTGTTATGAAGAAAATCACTATGAGCTATAGCTTTAATTTTTTCGTGTTGTTTCATAACATTTATTGAGTCGCCTCCTACAAAAGTTTTTTCAAATTTTGGAAAGTCATCATCCCATAATGAGGGAGCATGTATTAATTGCTGTAGTAGCTTGTTGTTTATAGTTTCATTCATATTTTTCTCAAGTTATTTAAATATTGAACGTTCAATATTTGATTGAGTTACAGACTATATATCCGTAACAGGTAATTAAAAATTTGGGATGGCAGGATTGAAAACGGAAAATGTTACAAAAATAATTAATTATTTTTCTTTAAACATGTGTGGACAGATATCAGATAACGTCTGTTTTTCCCCTCGTTATCTGACTTGGTTGTGCCGATCTGTCCGTTCAGCACTAGGAGAAGGGGAGATCAATTCTTTTATGCTACTTCTTTTCCCCATTCAAGATCATAGTTACTGGCACAAGTAGCACCGTAACCAACTGCCTTACTTCTTTCGTCTGTCAGCTTCCTGTTACAGAAACTACAACTACCAGTAAGTTTTCCAAACTCCGAAGCAACCCTTGAAGGGTCGTTGCCTAATTTGGTCAACAACTCTTTCAAGTCATCTTCTACTTGTTTACCGTCTGGATAAACAAACAACTCTCCGTTAGCTGTTATTCTTCCGTAGTAAGCACTCCCATAACTGCCACCAGTTAACTGAAACTGCCCTGCATACTTCGATCTATCAGTAGCTTTATAAATGCACAGGTCGTTACCGTTAGGCAACTTAAACCATAGTTTAGGAAAGCCTTTCTTTCTGTTAATAAAAGAAACCACCCTACCCATAGAGCCAACGTTACTAGAGTTCTTTAAAAAGTCTGGCTTGTTAGCTTCTGGATTCTCTTGGGTAGAGATAATCTTCTTAATGCAATTCCATTGCTTTTCCGATAACTCTCCTTTTTCTTTTAATTGTTTTAACACACTTAGAGAAAAGTCTTTGTTCCAACCTTTAAGCTTTCCTTCCTGTAAATACTTTCCGATCTTTTCAATCATTGATACTTTCATTTTTCCTCCAAACCCTCCATAGGTATTGCGGCTATGATTTCATACTCAGTATCATATTTTTGCCAGTTTTGCTGTTCTTCTTCTCCAAGTCTCTCTGCATGTACATAATCAACTGCTTGAACAAAACATTCTTCAAAAACAATTTTTCTTCTAATTACTTTAAATTTTTCTATTTTCATCTTTGCTCCTTATAATTTTTTATAAATCTTTCAGCATCTTTTAAAGTATTTATATTTTCTTCATTGTCAAAACCTGTTATGCAGTTTTCGTTTTTATCTAAAATATGAAAATACTCTCTTTCAGTTCCCTCCCAATTTGGGATGACTAAAAAACCTTTGTGATTGTATATTTTGTTCATATTGCTCTCCTTTTTATTTTTATTGGCGAAGCTGACAATTTGAAATCATCATCATTCATTAGCCTGTCTATATCATCTTGCGTAACAACTACTTTCTTGTAATCTTTAACACATTCTTTTTTTATTCTTGTCATACTCATCTCCTACTATCATTATTTAAATATTGAACGTTCAATGTTTAACTACCTAGTTCGTCACATATCCGTAACGACTAGGTAGAAAAACCTACGGGTTCGTTCCCAACCCGTTGTATTTGCTACGCAACTTTGGATAACAAAATTACGTTCTCATACTTATCAATGCCACTTGATCGAAGAGTATAATCATCCGCATCTGGAGGAAGACACCACACAACAGGATAATCTGGCTGTATTGGTGCTCTTCCGTAACCGTCTGTTAGATAGATAAGACATGAAGGATTGATTCCTTCTTCTTCTATCCAATCGGTAACAGAAGCAAAGTGAGTACCACCACCAAATCTATCGCTCATATCGAATTCATCGCCCCTGTCATACTCTGTCACTCTCTCAACTCTGTCTGTAAAATCTATAACGTAGATTTTATCGAAGCCTACATCTTCAAAGATTCTTGTTAACCCACCTTTGAATAAATTAAGCATCTTATTTTCTACAGAATAAGAAGTGTCTAAGCCAATAACAGCACATCTAACGTCTGACTTATCTCTGCTAGGCATATAGATGTCTTCTGCAATGTAACGTCTGTTAGGTCTGTTATAAGTGAACTCTTCCGAGATTGAGTCTTGACATATGGAAAGCAAAAGTGTCTCCCAGTCTGTGCCCTCTTCTTGCGAACCCTTCAATTCAGTAGCAAAGCCACCGCCACCTCTTCCATAAGATTTAGCTCTCATTTCTGATTGAGCATTAGAAACGTTTAAGTCTTGAATCTCTCTTTGCTTTTCTGATTCATTTAACTCTGAACCGTCTGCATTCTTCTGATCTTCAACTTCTCCGATCTGATCTCCGAAAGTATCTTGAACCCAATCATCTAACGGATTGCCAGAACCAGAACCAGAACCGTCTGAATCTTCGTCTGACTCTTCATCAGAATCAGAACCAGAACCAGAACCAGAGTCATCTGAATCGCTAGTATCTGGCTGACCTTCTGGACTATTGCCCGAACCCGAATCATCATCATCTTCTTGATCTTCGTATTGATCAATCAGTATGTTATAGATTTCTTCAGCACTCATATTCTCGTAAGCGTCATCAAGTAGTACACCTTCTGGTAACTCGAAGCCACCCTTAACAAGAATAGGATTGATAGCGTAATCACAAGCCACGTTAAATAACTTGTGATTCCTAGTTCCTCTTCTAAGCATGTGACCGTTAGTAACGTGCATCACTTCGTGAGCAAGAACACCCACGTTATGAAGCATGATCTGATCTTCTACAAAGTCTGGATTGTATCTAATCACTTTACCGTCAGTACACATAGTATCAATGCTTGAATCTTCAATGAGCTTTAACTTCATTGAAGCATTACCGAAGAAAGGATGACTAGAAACTAATCTAGTTCTCGCTCTCGACATGATAGTATCTGCTGTATCTTTTATCATATTACACCGTCCAATTTATTTAAGATTTCAGAAGCTTTATCTGAAGCGTCTACAAAATCATCAACCTTAGATGAATCTTTTCTAAGATCATCAGCACCGTCAATTTTTCCGAGAGCGTCCACAAGGATATCGCTCGCATCAGATAAGTCTGGATTGTTGTTAAAGTTCCATGCACCGAAAGTTTCGATAGCATTCTTAACCTTATCAAAAGAACTGTCTCTGAATGTTTTGTCATTCTTCAAACAGTCTGTTAAGTGAGTTAATAAAACGTTAACGTTATTTGTCGCTGTCTCAGTAGCCAGTTCAACTGTAGATTTAGTTCTACTCTCAACCTCTGATACATCCGAACTAGAAACACCATGTCTAGGGTCTTCAACTTGGTAATCATTTTTACCAACGTAAGCTTCATCTGGTAAATGATGCTGACTCCACGAACACTCGTAACGACTAGCTATCTCTTCTTTGGAAGGATAGTCAGAAGGCTCATAAAGACCTTTCAGTTCTTCTTGAGCACCCTCTAAGATTTCATCCCAAGAATCGACAACTTGCTTTACTAACCTTTCTCTCTGATCTTTTAGTTCAGCGAAAGCTTCAGTAAATTCCTTCATCAATTCAGAAGGTAAAAGATGTAAACCTTTGTAGTCATAAGGCACACAAAAACCTGTGCAACCTTGACCGACAGAATAGAAAACTTTGTTTCTAATCTTACCGTCTAAAGTTTCTATTCTTTTAAAAACAGATTCGTTAAGTGCGACTAATTTCTTAGACGCACTAACAACCTTAGAATCGACACCGTAATTAGTAGCAACTTCTTCTACTAATCGTTTGTCTGTTTTTCTTGGATTCCACTTTTTGAGATTGAGCGAAACCAATACAGCTTTTTCATTTAATAACATATTATTTCTCCTTATGACATTATGTCTTTGTACTCAGACATAAAGTCTATGTAGGCTTTAGTTTTAGCCAGTTTAGGACTAACCGTTACAGCATCACTAACGCATATAACCGCAAACTCTTTAGACATTTCATCCCTAGTCATGTAGGTAATAACATCTGCAAAGTTATTGGCATCTGCTCTTCTTGCTAAAGCACCAGTTAAAGCATACAGAACCGAAGGGTCATCTGAAATTTCGTAACCTTTAGGATTCTTTAGAATCTCGCTCACATCAGGCAAAGTATTAACCATGCCCATAAAAGCACAAAACTCCGTAGCTGTTCCTTCTCCCACAGTACCGCCTATCAAGGCTTGGTCTTGTGAATTTTGAACAATTCCTTTCTGGTCTGCTTTGGTAATATCCGATACGGATTCCCATGTTCTAGGACTTGCCCACGCAACAGAATCTTTATCAAAATCAAATAGTAACTCTGGTCTGTATCTGATAAACGCAATCACGTTTGGGTCTATGTTGCCTTCTGACATGCCCCAGTTAACCCAGTCATTGACATCAGCTTCCAAGTGCAAGTGTGAAAATCTATTGGCTAAAGCACCATTAATTTTATTCGCACCGACTCTGTCTGAAACTCTGTTGCCTGCCGCCAATATGATAGTATCTGAAGGAAGACTATACTCTCCGATCTTTCTATCTCTTATCAGTTGGAACAAAGCATTCTGTACGCTTGGACTACCATGTGGTAATTCATCAAGAAACAAAATTGATTTACCGTCTCCTTCTTGCGGAAGGAATACTGGCGGGTTCCATTTAGTAGTACCGTTTTCTACACTAGGTACACCACGAAGGTCTACAGGGTCTAGTAACGACACTCTAACGTCAATCAAATTGTAACCGAGTTCATCAGCTACCTTTGCTATTATTTCTGACTTACCAATGCCAGAAGCACCCCAAATAAATGCGGGTTTTTGTATTGAAATCAAAGTTTTCAATTTACTTTTTAATTCAGACGGTTTGATATATGTCTGCATAGTTGCTCTCCTATAATAGTAACAAATATTGAACGCTTAATACTTAAACGCTCAACTCCTAGACTAAACCGCAAGCAGTTTAGTTTCGCTCAGATTTTCGCTGAGTCTCTTCAGTAGGATTATGAAAGGTCGAAATTGCTTGGCAAATAAGGGATAGGTTTAATCTCATATCCCAAGTCTTCAGCAATCTTTAGACTGTAATTTGATAGGGTCTTAGTGCCTGTAAGCTTGCATATATTCCTAGATATATTACAAGCGGGATAACATAAGTCTCTGCCGTAACTGTTTCTGTAACAGACTTGCATTTCTACTTTAATCACTATGCCACCTCCTTTGGAGTATTGATGTATAAAAGATATTTGAAATACAGATCAAATTTTTGCTCTGCTTCTGCAAAAGAAATGTC